>Ga0208279_1000306_pt1 | contig 42693 bp, 31 predicted proteins | sample AntAceMetag02UKM_FD_184766 | JGI IMG/M metagenome (GOLD analysis project Ga0208279, IMG submission 184766) | Saline lake microbial communities from Ace Lake, Antarctica - Antarctic Ace Lake Metagenome 02UKM (SPAdes) (version 2) | ecosystem: Environmental > Aquatic > Non-marine Saline and... | reverse complement strand
CGGCAAGGGCCGCTGGATGGACAATGTCTTTATCGAGCGGCTATGGAAAAGCGTCAAGTATGAGGATATTTACCTGAAGGCATATGCTTCAATGGCGGAGGTGAAAAGCGGGCTTGCCACCTACTTTGAGTTCTACAACAAAAAAAGATGGCACCATACATTTGACAGAAAGACCCCGTCTATGGTTTATTCCGATTCACTACCGCAGAAACAGGTTGCGGCATGAACTTTAACCCAGGGCAGCTTCTCACTTATGAATCACTGTTTCCTGTCCTAACAAACCAGACCACCTCTGCGGTATATTACTTCTGATGATTATTTTTGATTGAGGTATCTGTTTTCTTTTAACGAAGCAGTCAACAAGAAAGCCACGAGTGCTGATGTGCTATAATCTCGTGCATTAACGGGTGGATATAGTGATGTATGCTTCGCGAATATCGGGACAAACGGACTTTAGGGAAAAGTTCAATGGCGTATGCCTCGGAGAATTGTTGCTCTTTCGTTAAGTCAATATGAAAGTGTGAAGAGGATACGTCTTATCTCGCTGATAGGTGGTGTTCGCTATGGATCGGATATTATTGTGCAAAAAGAGTCCCATTATAAAGAATGTGAATTATGTTTGGCACGTTTTTATTTTGTTCTTTGTCATGATGTTCGTTGCCTGTGCCGGAATAGGTCCTTATGTGGAAGGACAACAAGACGCACCGTTGCCGCAACTCGACGAACTGACCCTGTCTCCCCGTTTTAAGGAAATCATTCCTCAGAAGGTCGCTGTCCTTCCCTTCGAGAATTTGACCGATGACAAGGCCGCGGCCGGGGTGGTACGGCGGTGTTTTTATAATTTTTTTGCCGCGAAAAAATACCACGATGTCGAGCTTTATCGGGTTGACACGGTTCTGAGGAATGAAGGGTTATTGGATGAAGGCGCATATCTCAAAACGGATGCTGCTCAGATGGGCAAGCTTCTTCATGCGGACGGGTTGGTGTATGGAAAGGTCACCGCCTTTACCCGGGTCTTCCTCGGTGCTGTCTCTCAGGTTTCTGTCGAACTGGATGTAAAAATGGTCAGTGCGTATACGGGTGAGGTGTGCTGGAGGGCCAAGCATTGTACATATCACCGTGCCGGCGGGATGATCCTCAATCCTGTCATGATTATACCTGCGATTGTCCGCGCGGCATTGAACATGCGGGACATAGAAATACTCAAAACATCAGAAGACCTTTCGAGGGAGATTCTGAAAACCCTCCCGGAGCCATCTCTTGCGGAGATGATAAGGCCACCTCGCATCACATTCTTCGCCCATGACGCCAAAGACGACTGGAAGGCGGCGGGCGATGACATCCATGTGGCGCTGGTCGGGTCGCTCGGCCTTGTGGGCAGTTTTGATATTGCCGATATGCGAAAGGGCTTGTCTCTTGTCGAAAATGAACCCGGTGTCTATTCAGGTGCCTATAGAGTGATGCCCGGCGATAATGTGACAGCCGGTCTTGTCACGGGACACCTTGCCGACGAGAAAGGCAATGTTTCCCACTGGGTCGAACCTCTCCGGCCAATCACAATTGACACACTGCCGCCGGAAAAGCCGGAAACGGTTACCGCAGGCGGCAGGGATGGAAAGGCAGTCATAAAATGGGACGAAAGCGGTGATGAGGACGTCCTTGAATATGCGGTCTTTCGCAGTGACAGGCCGAAAAACGGATACGAGGAGGTGGCGAGAACACAGCTCCCCGAATATTTGGATTCGCCGCTTATCAACAACACACATTACTATTATACGATTGCCGTCATAGACAGGGCCGGCAATACAAGTGAAATGAGCGAATATAGCCGTTGTGTACCCGTGAAACCGGGGCCGACGTCAGTTTCGGGTGTGATTGATACCGACACGACATGGTACGCGGGTGCAAGTCCTATAGTACTTACAGATAATGTGCGAATCATGAATGGGGCGACACTACGCGTTGAGCCGGGGGCGGTTGTCGTGTCAAACGGCCCCGGTATAAGAGTGTCCGGTCGGTTGTGTGCGAACGGGACGGAAAGCGATCCAATACGGTTCTCCACGAGCGATACTATACAGAATGGCAAACGATGGGCCGGCATTGTATTTGACAATACTAATGATTCCGAAAGCATCATGGAGTATTGTAAGATTAAAGATGCTTCCGCGGCCGTCACGCTGATATCATCCTCTCCGACGGTTCGGGAATGTACCTTCATGAACAATGTTGTAGGGATAGACATTCGGGAACTTTCCAAACCGGTTATCACTGAAAACACAATAATCAATAACAAAATCGGTATAGAATGCAGGGAGTCGACTCCCCGTATCGTGAAAAACACGATAAAGGACAATACCGGGGGAGGCATACTTATCACTGACGCGCTACCTGAGGTACGAGAAAATGGTATCAACGGAAATGGAGGATATAACCTGTCCTTTGATTTACCATCCGATAAGGTGCTGGATGTGTCCGATAACTGGTGGGGATCGACCGACCTTGCGGCTGTGCTGTCCTCGGTGAGGGGACTTGCGAAAATTTCCACGATTCTCAGTGCGCCCATGCCGGATGGGGTACGGATTGATGTGCGGTCCGTTGTCAAGGATGTCGGGACCGGTGACGCGGGTGACGAAGCTTCTTTCCCCTCACGTTTGATGGATGTTGCAAAGAAAAAACTGACGGAAGGTAAGAGGGCTGATGCAATAACGATCCTGGCCTGTGCTGTGGCCAAGGAACCCCACGCAGCCGACGCGCAATATATGCTTGGGATGATGTACGGTCGCACGGGCGACCATCAATCAAGCCTTCCTCGTTTTATAAACGCGGCACGGCTTATGCCGAATAATCCCGTATACCACTACACGCTGGGGCTCGCATACAGGGAAGCCGGTGATCTTGCTGGCGCCGTTGCCCAGTGGAAACGTGTGCTCGAAATTGATCCTGCGCACGGCGACGCGCAGACCCTGGTTGATATGTATAGCGCGGAATGTGACTAATATGCACAGGTGTGCCGGGCTCAATGGGCATTCGCTCTCTTTGAGGGGAATTGAAGGTTTTACTTAAACAGAACTGCAATGAATCCGGTTGTAGGCACGTGTCGGGATGAACAGTACTCATGAAAATGATTGTCAGAAATCTCATAGCCATCGCGTTGCTTCCCGTAGCGATCGGGTTCGCCCTTTCACTGTATAATGTCATCTCCGGCATTACGTATAGCGGTGGTATGAATTATGTCCTCTATGGTTTCTGCGCTTATATCGTTGTTCATTTCGTGTTTCACAAGCCGCTCATGACCTATGTTTTCGCTCATGAATTCACCCATGCCCTATGGGCGATCCCCTTCGGAGGTACGCTGCGGGATTTCAGGGCAGGCGTGCACGGTGGGCATGTCACGGTGACACGGCAGAACGCCGTCATTGCCGTTGCGCCGTACTTCTTTCCCCTCTATGCCTATCTGATTCTCGGGATGTACCTGATTTTTCATGCCTTAGGCATCGGCGACAGGGTTTCCCCTGTCTTTGGACTCCTTGTTGGCTTTTTCCTTTCATTTCATCTGCTGTTTACGTTTCGCTATCTCTTTACCCGGCAGAGTGATTTTAGGCGGGCGGGTTATTTCTTGTCCGTTGACCTGATTGTGATAATGAATTCATTTTTTTGCGCACTGATATTAAAAGGCTTAAAACCGGAGGTTGTTGACTTCGGCGAATTTCTCAAAAAGTCTATCGATTACGCGGTCTCTGTCCTGCTGACTTTTGTATGAACGTGTACCGGGCTATGGCGACATTGTTTTGTATTATTACTCCGGCAACAATATATGTCAAACCCGTCATTCCCGCGAAAACGGGAATCCAGAAGTGGCTTGGATGCCGTATCAAGTCTGGCATGACAGTTGATATGTTTAATTGCTGGAGTAATAATACAGGAACGCAACTATGGGAGTCGTGATATTATGAAGAAGCTTGCAGTCATCGTCATAATCGCCTCGCTGGTTTACAGCGGACTCAGCTATCATTTTATTCTCATGGACACGAGTATTAAGATCCTGAAGAAAACTGAACTGACCCTTGAAGATACTTTTGTCGATGCCCGGGGCGCGAAAAAAATTACCGCATTTCTCAACCCCGCCCTGGCGAAGGCGGGCATCAAGGACCTGTTCACCGGGGAAGGGGTGACTGTCGGGAAATAGGCACAGGATCGGGCTGTTTGTAAACAAGAAACCAGGGGGTACATATGAGTATTAGTTGGTTGTGTGACCCTTTAAAAAAATACCCATCGGGAGAGTTTAGGATGGTCAGTGTTGTAAAAAGAGCAGTTATGATTCTTGTGGTGTGTGTCGCCGCGGTTTCCGCCTATGGTTACGTTTCCGACGACCTGGATTTTGTCCCGATGGACGGGAGTGATTCGTCGTACGGTACGGGATCGCTGGCCCCGCGCATCACGAATTCCCTCGGCCAGGAGTTTGTCCTGATCCCCAAGGGTTCATTCATGATGGGGAGCCCGAAGGGCGAATCGAAACGGGACGATGCCGAGACACAGCACCGCGTGACGATCACGAAGGCCTTCTACCTGCAGACGACGGAGGTGACAGTCGGACAATGGCGTTTATTTACGAAGGGTACGGGATATCGTACAGAAGCGGAAACCGGAGGCGGTGCGTATCAATGGACAGGGAAAAAATGGGAGGAGAAAGAGGGCATCTATTGGGACAATCCCGGCTTTGAACAGACGGAACGGCATCCCGTGACATGCGTATCGTGGAACGACGTGACAAAGTATGTTTCATGGATAAACAGAAAGGAAGAAACAGATAAATACCGATTACCCACGGAGGCCCAGTGGGAGTATGCCTGCCGCGCGGGGACAACAACAGCGTTTTCCACGGGCAGATGCATCTCCACGAATCAGGCGAACTATGATGGCAATTATCCGATGCCCAACTGTACCAAGGGAAGATACAGGGAAAAGACCGTAAAGGTGGGAAGTTTTTCACCGAACAAATGGGGCCTGTACAACATGCACGGCAATGTCTGGGAATGGTGCAAAGACTGGTATGGGAATTATCCTGGTGGACATGTCACTGACCCGAAAGGGCCTTCATCAGGCTCGCGCTGTGTCCTCCGTGGCGGGGGTTGGGGCAGCAACGCCGGGTACGCGCGGTCCGCTTCTCGCATCCGGGGCGGTCCTGGCTGCAGGTACAACGACGACGGGTTCCGGGTTGCCCGGGCTTTTTAGTTTTACCCCTTGCACCTTTACACCATTACCTTTTACAGCGGCCTGCGTGCAGGCCGGTTCGCAAGCTGCGGTGGTTAGTCTTAACGGTTTGAACCAAATATAGTATCCGAAGAAAGTATCGGTGAGAAAGTATTTGTTGATTTCACACAATATGGCATGTAATATTGTGTGAGGTTGATGGGAGGTGGCTGGTATGGCAACTAATTTACAGATCGATGATAATCTCATTATCAAAGCAGTGAAACTGGGCGGTCACAAAACAAAGAAAGCCGCTGTATCAAAAGCATTAAGTGAATATGTATGTCACTTGGAGCAAGAGCAAATTCTTCCGATGTTCGGGACGATGGAATACGATTCTGACTATGATTATAAAAAGCAGCGGAACCGTCCATGAAGGTCATTGTCGATACGAGTGTATGGTCTCTGGCCTTGAGGCGCGAAAAGGCAGGCTCCGTGCCCCCGGTCCGGGAGCTTCGTAAATTGATTCTTAACCATAGTGTTGAAATGATAGGCCCCATACGTCAGGAGATATTATCGGGGATTCGCAGTGAATCACAGTTTATAAGACTTCGTAACCATCTTGAAAGCTTTCCTGATCTTCCTGTCCTTGCCGGGGACTATATTGCAGCGGCACAATTTTTCAATACGTGCAGATCAAAAGGGATACAGGGGTCGAATACAGATTTCTTGATTTGTGCAGTGGCAGTGAGAAACAAATTCCCGATATATACAACAGACGGGGACTTCACCCTGTTTTCAAAGTACATACAAATTATGCTTCACAAAGCTGAATGAAAATCATCATCTTGTGATGATATACTATGCTGTCATGAGGTACGAAGATGAGGATGTGTATACGGCTTGGCATTGTAATGATTCTGATGTTGTCCGGCGTGGCGAGAGTCGTTTCCCGAAGAAGTATCGGTATAAATGATGCGAAATTACCATGACACAGGTAGTTGATATGAAAACAAAAACAGCGATAAATAAGGTTTCAAAGAGAAAGAAGGCGGAGGAAAACAGAGATTCGGAGGGAACGTCCCGTAACTTTTATGGTTGGTTCGGGATTGCCGCAAACCGCTCTGAAATCGTAGGGCGGGATATAAAAGAGGACACGAAAATGTTTTTTACAAACTTATACAGTGTAAAAAGAAAAAAAAGCTCTTTAACGATTATCGTTCTGACAGTCGTGATTTTTAGTGCTTGTGGGGGAATAACGAAGAAAGTAGTTGACCCTGGTAGAAATGGTGCATTTGTAAAGATTATTATTAATGATGCAAAGATAAAAAATGTGGACCATGGTCCTGATTTTGCGGAAAAACTAAAGGAGACATTTGACAAGGAATTTAAGGATGTCTCAATATGCACAGGATATAATGACCCTCAGCATGGGGAGCTTGTCGTTACGCCACTAACACTAAAATTATCCTGTGTTCAAGAACCTTGGGAGTATTTTAAAGGCTCAACCGGTGTTAGATTGAGAGTCCCGTCTCCTAACAACCCTACGATATTCAAGGCCGAATCGACACTCAAAGTTACAAATGACTGGAAATCAAATTCTTATAATCTTGTCAATGAAGGGAGTTATAAGCCGTCATTAAGTACTGCTTTACTTGGGTTAGCTTTAATGATTCCCGACAGTTTTCTTATGGCCGCTACCTCTTCTTCCGTGTCTCTCCAAATAATGGTATGGAAAAGTATTGCTAGGGGCCGGGCCCTGGAGTCCACAGCCATTGACTTTCATAACAAAGTTGTCGCCTCGCACAGATTCAAGGCTTATGCTGAATCGGCGAAAATGGTTAAAACTTCCCCCGCTTCGCTCGTCACCAAAATCAAATACTCCGACAAATCCTCCCTACTTCCCAACGCCACCATCGATGCGGGCGAACACTCTATTATCACCGCCACCATTACCAACAACGGCAGGGGAACCGCCTTTAATGTCAATGTTGAAATACAAACCAGATACAATAACGTTGATTTCCCAAAAAACACAAAAGTCGGAGACATCCAGCCGGGAGAATCAAAAACCATCAAAATACCCCTCAAAGCAGGCCTTTCACTGCAATCGGGTACGACTGTTTTACTTGTCATGGTTCATGAAAAAAGGGGTTACGATGCGCGCCCCGTGGAATTACATGTGGCGGCGCAGAGCTTCCTGCGACCGAAACTGGCCCTCATGTCCCATGAAATCAATGACGGCATGGCTGGTCTGGCTAAAGGAAACGATAACGGTATCCCTGAAAACGGCGAAACAATTGAAGTGATGTGCCTCGTCACCAATCAAGGTGAGGGGGAAGCTGTCGGAGTTTTGCTTGCATTGGAAGATGTTGATTCTGGCATAGAGGTAATTCAGAAGGAGGCTTCCCTGGGGAGCATAATGCAAGGGCGCATTGCTAAGGGAAAAGTTGCCCTTCGTATTCCTCGGACATATAGAGGAGGCGATGTCTCTTTCAGTCTCGCCGCGTCGGACGCTCGCGCGGGCCGCGGGGCAACAAAGAAAATAGCCTTGAGCTTTCGCCATCAATCACCTGTCCTGTCCTATGAATCGAGACTGTTCTACAGGGGAAAAGAAGTGACCCGTTTAAGCAATGGGGAGACATACGATTTTGAAATCACGCCTGTGAACCGGGGTGGGATTCAGTCTAGGAATGTAAATCTTCACATCAATGTCCCTGCACTACAATTCTCTCCGGTCGACAAACCATGTGGTGATATCGGGCCGGGGCTGTCCTTTTCGACGCAGAGATTCAAACTCCATGTCCCCCGGTCGTTTTCCGATCCGGAAATCGCAGTAAACGTTGCACTGCATCAGTCTGAATTCCCCGAAAGTGGCGACACTCTTACGATACCGGTGACGGTCAGGAGTCCGAAACTCGGTTATAGCGCAATGGTCGAAGGGCGGCATGGTGGCATCTTCGTTGAACAGGGTGAAAGTGCGCACGTTATCGTTCAGGTTAAAAACGAAGGCGATCTCGACGCAAAGAACATTATGCTAAAAATGGATATCCTAAATCCTGGCATAATAGTTCAGGGTGGTAAAGAGATCTTTGTTGGTAATATTTCTTCCAGGAGTTTTAGTGAAACCATAGAGTTTGATCTATCAGTACTTCGCAAAGTTAAGCCCGGCGAATATCCTCTACGTGTTTCCCTCACACAATCCGATTTCAGCGACACGAAGTTTGAGCAGGTCCTGACGGTTAAGGCCGAAAGGCCGGAAGTTGTGGAAGTGGTCGGTGTGGCCACGAAAAAACAGCGATCTGAGACGGCGCATACTACAGGACCGGTTGTTGCGATAGCAAAGCCCCGGAACGGTCTGCGAGTAAATGAAAGCCGCACCGAATTGTTCGGAAACGTTGCCGATGCAAAGGGGATTGACAACATTAGAGTGGAGGTGAACGGCGAAACCGTGCCCGTACGGACCTTCGGAGCCTCGGGGATAAAGAATAAGCATTTTTCCGCAAGCTTGGCTCTGGACGACGGAGAAAACAGCATAGTCGTTGTCGCTCGAAACTCCGACAACATCATCTCTAGGAAGACCATTACCGTCAGTAGAATCACGGCCGATTCGGTCGGAACTTCTGTGCCGCCGCTCTCGCTTTATTGCGATATTGACAGAAATGCCATGCGACTGGCTCTCCCCGGTCGGTATGCGGATTCAAAAAAGTGGTCCGTCGTCATCGGCGTAGAAAACTATCGCTGGGCTCCACCGGTTCCATTCGCCCGGAGAGACGCGCAAGCTGTGAACGAATATTTCAAAAGATTGCTGCGTGTTCCCGCCGGGAACAGTTTTGTCCTCTTTGATGATCAAGCTCTTCTCAGTGAACTTCAGGATCTGCTGTGGGATCGCCTTCAGGTCTTGGTGGAGGAGCAAGATACTGTCTATTTCTACTTTGCCGGCCATGGTGTGCCGTGTGTTAAAGATGGAATGACCTATCTTCTTCCTTATGATGGAAAACCGTCCAATCCGATGCGGACTGCCTTTCCGTCCGCCGAATTATATGCATCCCTGGGAAGGCTAAAGGCACGTCATGTATTTGTTTTTCTTGATGCTTGCTTCAGCGGTTATGCGAGCCGGTCGGAAGATAGAGATTTGATCCTGCCGGGGACACGACCTGGCGTTATAAAAGTCAGAGATTCTATATTGGCATCGGACAACCTGATTGTGTTTGGGGCTTCAAAGCCAGACCAGGTCAGCAATGCATATCGAGAGAAACAGCATGGGCTCTTCACGTATTTTCTATTAAAGGGACTATGGGGTGATGAAACCAAGGATAAAAAAGGTGTCATTAGAGTAAAGAATCTTGACAAATACATAAAAAGCAAGGTTGACAGTACCTCATTAAAAATGCTCGGTCGCAATCTGCAACAAACCCCTGTTGCCAAATGGAAGCATGGGAAAGAAGACGTTGTTATTGTAGAGAGTAAACAATGATTTAAAGGTTGGGAAGAAACTTCTAATCTTGATCCTGGCTTTATGAATATTATTCAGACAGGCAAATCGGGAGACACTGCGTGGCGAGAGTCGTTTCTCGAAGAAGTATCGGTATAAATGATGCGAAATTACCATGACACAGGTAGTTGATATGAAAAAGAAAACAGCGATAAAGAAGGTTTCAAAGAGAAAGAAGGCGGAGGAAAACAGAGATACGGAACGGAAGTCTTTCCCCATTTATGGCTGGATCGGGATTGCCATCACTGCGCTCTTAACGATGTGCGTGCTTGCATCCTACCAGTCATCCTATACCTATGCGGGGAGACATGGTGTCGATGTGTATCTTGCCGTCGTGCTTTCTCTGGGTGGTTACATCGGGCGTTTCGTGATGGAGGGGGTCGGGTTCAGTGTTGTGGGGCTTCTCTTTGCGTTGCTCTCTGTGGGCCTTTCTTTTCTTGGTGCCGTAAAGAGGCACCGACGTGTGAGAGATACGCTTCTGTCTCTCCTTTTCTTTACGGCCGTTCTGATGACGGGCGGCCTCGTTGACGGGCTGGTAGGTCTCCCCCCCGGCGGACTTGGGGGGCGATTGGGGGCCATTCTTGCCTCCAACCTGTCGCATGCCGTCCATCCTCTTTTTGTCATCGGCCTCGCTGCCGTTCTGTGGGTGATTCTTTTGTCGATGCTCTTTCGCGGCTGGATTGCCCGCCTCGCACGGATACATCATGCCTCTGCGTCCGTGACGGCGCGGAGAGAGGACAATAAGAAGCGCCCCGCAGATCCGGTCGGCAATAATGATCTCGTACAGGGCAAAGATACGACAGCTGCCGTCATAACTGCGAAACCACTTTCGGAGGTGGTGCGCATGTGCCGTCAATCATTGGAAAGACGTTTCGATTTTTCGATGCCTCAGGCAGGGAAGGTGATTTTGCACGAGGAAATGCCCGCGTGTCATGTTGAACAGGACATGCTCGATACGATAACTGGTGTGTTCGATGATCTGAATGTCAGGTTCGCCATTTCCGATGCCCGCCCGGGTCCTGTCGTCACCGTGGTGGACATTATGCCGCAAAAGGGCCAGCGTGTTCGCGACATTCGCGGAGTCCTCGACGATCTTTCCGTTGCTCTTGGAGCGAAGGTGCGTCTTGCTGACGCGCAGGCCAGGTGGGCGGTGTCCCTTGAGGTGTCGAATGCCGTCCGGCACACCGTGCCCCTCGGCGCGCTCTGTGACACCGGTTTAGATGAGGCGATGCGGGGGCAAGGTCTCTTTCTTCCCTTAGGCGTGCGGACAGGCGGTGAGCCCTTTTGGGCGGATGTGACCCGTATGCCGCACCTCCTCGTGGCGGGAGAGACGGGGAGCGGAAAGAGTGTATTCCTGAACGCGCTCATCGTGACGGCCGCCACGCTGTATCATCCATCGCGGCTTCGGATGGTGATGGTTGATCCCAAAAGGGTGGAACTCGCTGTCTTCTCGGGGCTTCCTCATCTTCTCCATCCCGTCATAACGGATACCGGCATGACGCAAGACCTCCTTGAGTGGCTCTGCGAGGAGATGGAGGAACGGTATCGCCGGCTGGAAAAGGCCGGTGTGCGGGACGTGACAAGTTACCGGGGTAATATGCCCCTTATACTGGCGATAGTCGATGAATTCGCCGATCTGCTCATGGCATCCGGTCAGGCCGTAGAAGATCTGCTCGTCACATTGGCGCAGAAATCACGGGCCGTGGGCATACATGTCATCATGGCCACACAAAGGCCGTCGGCAAAGGTCGTGACGGGGCTGATCAAGGCAAATGTGCCCGCGCGCATTGCCTTTCGCACGGCGTCGGCCATCGATTCCCGCATCATACTCGATGAAGGAGGCGCCGAATCGCTGGTGGGAAACGGTGACATGCTCCTTCGCCACCCGAAAGATTCAACACTTGTGCGGCTCCAGGGCGCCTTTGTGAGCGATGCGGCCCGAGAGAAGGTGGTAAAAAAACTCGGTGCGCTGAGGGGATGAATGATGAGTTCCGAATGATGATGCGGGAATTATAAATGGCAAATTATCAATTGATTATTAGCAGTTAGTATTTGCTTTTCCGTGAGGTGTCCGGAAGACGAGCCAATACGGTTCTATGATGAGAGTCAGCACCGCGTGACGATCACGCGACCCTTTTCCACGGGTGACTGCATATTCACGTATCAGGGGAACCATGCTGGCAATAATCTGATGCAGGTTAGTAAAATATGGCTTCCATTCTTTACCTTGCAAAGCAGTGAGAATTTCAGTAAAAAAGGATTCACAATAGAGAAAGACCGTAGCAGGCAAACGTGTTGCATGCCGCGTGAGAGTATCATACGTAGAACAATCAGATCTGCCAACCCACGCCGCCACGAGGAGATAAGTTTATGAGATACCTTCAAACCATCCTGTTTGTGTGTATTATTATATCCATGACAGCAGTCATCGGTGTGCCGGAAATCTATGCGGACGACCAGTGCTATCTGGCGAAAAAGGTGGCCGAGCGCGCCGCCACTGCGTTCAAAAAAGACAAAAGGGAAGGACTAAAGCTCTTCATTAAGGCGCAGACCCTGTGTCCCGATGACGCGACCCTCAATTTCAACCTGGGGCTCGCCTATTTCCGCTATAGGGAGCTGTCTAATGCGGAAAAGCATCTAAATATGGCGGTGGAGAAGGGGGGTTCACGCGCCCCGTGGCTGAATCTGCTTGCCTGGGTGATGCTGGAACGGGGCGGCGACGCGGGGAAGGCGGCGGTGTATGCAAAAAAGGCGGTGAAGCTGAACGGGCAATCGCCGCAGATAAGAGATACGTACATCCGCGCACTTACGGCGGCGGGACATCTTTATGACGCATTGTCGCAAGCGAAGGACGCGAAAAAGAAGTGGCCGAAAGACGATGCAATCACGAAGCGCTACGAAGACAGTGTTGATGCCTATGTGACGTACTATCTTGAAAAGACAAAGGCGGGAAAGCATGACACGGCCCTTTCGGGACTTAAAAAGGCGACCTTCGACCCTGCGGTGGAAAATGCCTATTGCTGGGCGCTCCTCGCCGCGGACAAACCGGGTGCCGCGCTGCGCGAGGCGGCGGAAGGGAAGAAAAAATTCAGAGGTGATGCCGTGCTGAAGAACACCTTTACGGAAGTTGCCGACCGTTATGTCCAGACGTGCTATCGTGCATTCCGTGCGGGTAAACGCCAGCCGTCGATCAAGGCGATGGATCAAATGAAGGGGAACTATCCGTCGCACAGGGCCTTTGAAACGGCGTATGACGAGATGCTCAAGGTCGTCTGCGGCGAGGCTGCAACCATCTCGGTGCCGGAACCGATGAAGATCGCGCGAAAAACCGGTGCGGGTGGACGGAGCGGTTCGCTTCTATCTGATATTCAGGGGAGAGGTGAAGAAAAAGGCGAGCTTTCCCTCATCGCCGATGTTGATAAAAATATCCCCGCAGGGCGGAAAAAGCGTCCCAAGGCGGTGGCCGTCATTATCGGAAACAAACGTTATGCCAGCAGAGGGCACGGTATTCCCGATGTGGAATTCGCCGAGCGTGACGCACTTTATGTGAAGAAATACGTAATGCAATTGATGGGATACTCTAAGGACAATATTATCGACAAAATCAATGCCACTCAGGGAGATCTCGCCAAGATATTCGGTACGTCAGCGAATCCGAAAGGACAGCTCTATGATTGGATGGAATCGGCGCGCTCCGACGAGGTCTTTATTTATTACTCCGGCCACGGCGCCCCCGATAAGGATGGGAAAGGCGCCTTTCTTATGCCCGTTGATGCCGATGTCAATTACATCGCCTCGAACGGTTTTTCGATGGATACCTTCTATCGAAACCTTGAACAATTGCCGGCAAAGCGCATCACCGTCGTGATTGACGCCTGTTTTTCCGGCAATTCAGCCGGCGGCACGCTTGTTGCGGGCATCAGCCCGGCCATGCTCAGATCGGCCGATCCCGTGCGGAAGATCGGCAAGGGTGTCGTCTTCACCAGCGCCGGGAAAGATCAGGTGAGCCACTGGTATTATGAAAAGGGCCACAGCCTCTTTACCTACTTCTTCCTAAAGGGGCTGCGCGGCGATGCGGACAAAGACGGGAACAAACGGATTACTACCACGGAAATGCGTACGTATCTGTGCGACTCGGTCCCTTATCGTGCGCAGCGCATGACGGGGAGAAAACAAACCCCCGTTGTTGCCGGTGACGCCGAATACGAGATTGCCCGTCTGAAATAGCGGAATCGGTTAATCAATCACTCTTCACCGGGTATGTGAACGTTCATCATGGCCACTCGAGCCGTTGCGCGGATGCGCGACGTATCGGAGAAGAAAAGACGATGAAAGAAAAGGTACGCCGTAGTAACGCGGCAGGTAAGATTGGGGGAAGTGCGGGGCTGTTGTCAAAAGGTGTCTGTCGGACGAGCATACTCCAATGCGTCATTGCCGTTCTTTGTATAGTTTGCGCATTTTCGGCATACGGGGAAACCGTATTAAACGTGACGGGGACAGGCGCGGCGGCCGTTTCGGGGATTACGCCTGAAGAGGGTCAGCTCATCGCCCTTCAGCGCGCGCGGGCGGACGCCGTGGAAAAGGCGGCGGGGATTAAGGTTTTGGGTTCAACTGTTGTAAGCAACGGACTTCTCGTTGGGCAATATCTCAAGACCTTTGTTTCAGGTTATATCGTGGCGGAGCGGGATGTGACATGGACGCCATCCTTTGTCACCATGAGAGACGGTATGGACATCCCCCAATATAAGGTGACGCTGACGGCGGATGTCATGGTACCGGAAAAGAAAACGAACCCGGGGTTTCGTCTCGATGCGAGAATCGGGAGGGCTTCCTTCGTCGCCGGTGATGCGGCGACGGTGACCGCCGCCGTGACACGCCCCGCGAGGATCGCCGTTTTCTGTTTTCGTGCCGATGACCGGGTCGAGATGCTCTATCCCCGCAACGCAGATGATGCGAAACGAATTGTAAAAGGCAAAGAGCCGTTCACCTTTCCCGAAGAGGACTCAGGTCAGAACCTTGTCATGTGCACACTGAAAGGCCACAAACAAGACAGCGAGGCCTTCATGATTGCTGCGGTGGAAACGGCCTGTAGTGGGACTGATGTATCGTTTTTCGATCTTTTTTCGACGGGAGTGCTCTACACCGTGCCGGAATATTTTGCACGGTACAGTAGAATCGCCGAGATGACCGTAGAAGCGATCCTGCCCTATGAGGTACGGGAAAAACAGGAGTGACGCATCACGAAGCAATTTTCAATCAGCAAGACATTAGGAAGTCATTAATAAACAATAAATAACCAATCACCATGAGGACTCTTTTCCTGTGAGGTGTGCGAATGAAGCGTTGTATGATTATCGGTATTTTAATTGTCTTTGTATGTTTCAGCGCACTCTCAGTGCAGGGCTATGTATCCGACGACCTGGATTTTGTCCCGATGGACGGGAGTGATTCGTCGTCTGGTACGGGATCGACGGCCCCGCGCATCACCAACTCCATCGGCCAGACCTTTGTGCTGATTCCCGCGGGTACGTTCATGATGGGGAGCCCGAAAGATGAGCCGAAGCGGTACGATGATGAACGTCGGCACCGCGTGACGATCACGAAGGCCTTTTACATGCAGACGACGGAGGTGACCCAAAAGCAATGGGAAACGGTGATGGGCAACAATCCGTCACGGTTTAAAGGCGACAACCTTCCCGTGGAAAAGGTTTCGTGGAGAGATGTGCAGGAGTTTATAGAAAAGCTCAACAGGAAGGAAAAAACAAACAAGTACAGATTACCCACGGAGTCCGAGTGGGAGTATGCCTGCCGCGCGGGGACGACAACGCCCTTTTATGCGGGCAGATGCATTTCCACGGATCAGGCGAACTATAACGGTAATTATCCGATGCCGGGTTGTTCAAAGGGGAAATTCAGGGGAAAGACCGTAAATGTGGGAAGTTTTTCACCGAACGCATGGGGCCTGTACGACATGCACGGCAATGTCTATGAGTGGTGCGCTGACTGGTACGGGAAATATCCCAGAGGGCCTGTGACCGACCCGACGGGACCAACAAAAGGCGCCGGCCGTGTCAACCGCGGCGGGAGCTGGTACTACGGCGCCGGGAGCGCTCGGTCCGCAATTCGCTGGACCATTCCTGGCTACGGGGACAACTACCTGGGGTTCCGTGTTGCCCGCACCCAGTGAAATAATGTTACATTGCGAGAGGGACATGTATTATACGTACGTACTTCAAAGTGAAAAGGATGGTAGGAAGTATACTGGATATACAGGCAATGTAACATTACGATTTGAGCAGCACCAGAAGGGGCAGGTTGAATCGACGAAGCACAGAAGACCGCTGAAGATAATCTATTACGAGGCGTGTTTGTCTGAGGAAGATGCGAAGCGCCGCGAACGGTATCTGAAGACCCATTACGGGAATATGTATCTGAAGAATCGGCTCAAATCGTATTTCACGGGGGGCGTCCTTGACTGATTTACCCCTTACACCTTTACACCATTACTTCCTTGAAGAAGCTCAGGCTACCGATGCCGCAGGCACATCGAAGGGAACGGCGCAATTTATTGGGCCGTTCCCTTTGGGGCATATCTATATTTATGATTTTACAAGCATTAAATCCTTGAAAAAAAAAATTAAGTGATGTAATAATTCCCGAGTAACTGGTCATGTCATTGCATCGGAGACGGTAATTACGTGTGGTTTGGCCTCTTTATTCTTTGCGCTTGTTTACAGGATGTGGCGGATTCGCTCTTGGAAGGAAGTGTGCTTTTCTGCTTTTGCTTCAGATATGTTAATTAACTCGAATTGATAAGAGCGCACCCGCGATCTAATATACGAAAGGGTTATCTTTTAACATTACACAGTATCACAATCTGCTTGTTGTGCGCCTTAAAGACCGCATGCGGTATGATGAAAGGTGTGTCCCTTCACCATTTTTCCGTTGCGGGTGATGAATGCATTCTTATGGCGGAAGTGTGCGTGTTCCGCATGGAGACGCACATCATATATGGCAGGTACCACAGAAAAGGAGAATTGGCATGAAGAATCGAACCACGGATGTATTGAGATACCTGGGGTACGTTACTGTTGTTGCAGTATTGCTGATGGGCTGTGCTCAGAAAGTTCGGCAGCCGGTGAGCGCGCTGGACACGCCGGAGCACCATGTCGAAATGGGGTCGCGTCTTTTGGCTGATGATAAGTATGATGATGCCTCACGGGAGTTTGAGAGCGCGCTCGAGCTGGCCCCCCGCTATTCCCCTGCCTGGCGGGGGAAGGGGCTGGTACTGGGTTATGGTGGAAATGAAAAAGACGCCCTCGACGCAATGACGCAGGCACGTCGGTATAGCAAGAGCCCGGAAGAAAAAGCTGAGGCATATGTCGGATTGATTCGATTACACACCCTCTTCAAGGGTAATCAATGGCTCGGTAAATCTCAAGCAGCTTACGAAAGGGCGCTTTTCGCCGTACGCGATCTACCGCAGACATATTATTACATGGGGCTGGCATATAAAGAAGCAGAGAAATATGATGCCGCCATCGAGCAGTTTGCCACGGTGCTTGAACTCAAGAAGGGCCTGATTTCGGAGGCCGATGAACAGATTAACCTGGTACAGCGCATTCAACGCGCCCTTCCGGGGGTTGGTGCCGGCAAGGAGCTTGCGGGCCGTGCGGCGATTACCAGGGCGGATTGTGCGGCGATATTCATCCAGGAACTGAAGATCGATGAAATCTATTCCCGCGCAGATGCGGCAAAAGATACCGTAAAGGTGATGCCGTCAGACATTCAGGCGCATCCCCTTGCGGCGGATATAGAGCAGATTATTCGCATGGGCGTGCGGGGGTTGGAAGTCCTTCCAGACGGGGCCTTCCGGCCGGATGCATCTGTGACACGAGCCGCCTACGCCATGATGATAGAGGACATTATCGGAACGGTTATTCACGATGAAGCGCTGAGCACGCGGTATATCGGGCAGCCTTCTCCCTTCCCCGATGTTGCCTCGGATGCCCCGTATTTCAACGCGATCATGGTCTGCTCGACACGCGGGATCATGGGCGCGGAGGATATCCTGACGGGACGGTTTGATCCAGAAGGATCTATCTCCGGTGCCGATGCGCTCTTGATCATACGGCACCTGAAGGAAAAAATACGTATTTATTAGCACCCCCTTTATCACTAAAGAAAGGCGATTGTGTCATGAAAAAGGCAGCATGTTTTCTTCTCGCCATATTTCTTCTGGGGACCTGTCCTGCGTCCCTGTCAGCCGTTAGCCTTGATGATCAGTGGGATGCGCTCTCAGGGGATATTGACGCGAGATGGGAGGATCTTGAAAGACAGCAGGATGCGCTCTGGAAAAAACTGGAAGCGGAGGTGGAGAAAAAATGGCAGACTTTTGTTCACTCGACGCAAACGGCATGGGTGGACTATGACGAAGGGAGGGACACACGAAGCAGTGTCGATTTTGAAAACGGTGAAATTGTTCTGGAGACGGTTGTCGAGGATGATGTCGAAGGCGCCCGAAGGGCGAGAGAATTTTTGCAGCGGCAGGCCACAGCGATTTTTCAAAAGGAAGTAAAATCCGGTTACGGAGTTCTCGATGGCCAGGTCGTGGACAGGGATGGAAACGCGATATCCAGGAATGAAGAGGGCCGCTTTATAAAGAAGGAGCTCATACCTGCTGTCAGAGGGGACAACCAGTCCTATCGTTCAAAAGATGGCCTGACGCGAAGACGATATTCCACGAGCTTCGCAATGGTGCCGAATCACGTTGACATCCGCGCGCGAAAATATCTTTCCCTTGTCGAAAAAAACGCGCGTCGCTTTCGATTGAAACCGCAGCTCGTCCTGGCCGTTATTCACACCGAATCCTATTTCAATCCTCTGGCCGTTTCCCATTGCGGTGCTATCGGATTGATGCAGATTATCCCGCGCTATGCCGGGAAGGAAGCGTACCGATACGTGTATCATCAGGATGGAGATGTCTCCCGCGAATACCTCTATGATCCGGCCAATAATGTTGAACTGGGGGCGGCATATCTGTATCTTTTGCGATTCCGGCACTTCAATGCGATATCAAATGATTTGAAGAATCTCTATCTTTCAATTTGTGGCTATAACTGGGGGCCGCACAATATTAAGCGTAAAATTATACGGCGGCACCCGATCGACACTATGAGTGAAAATGAGGTGTATACGATTCTCAGACAGAAGACCCCAAATGAGACAAAAAATTATATAAAACGGGTTGTTGAAAGAATGCCGATATATGACAATTATTACATGTAGGCAAAGATTGTAGGAGGTACAATTTTTTTCAGAAAATTTCTATGGCATGCGATGCAATGTTTCGAACATATAACAGCGACAAATACAAGGAGGAACTGCAATGAAAAAAAATCGTGTAAACCCTGCGGTCATTTTAGTCTTGGCGGTTTTGTTTATCTGGAGTGGGTGCATAACAATAAGCTATGCTCAGTTGGTTGAAGAGATTACCCCTCCGGGGGGCGGAAAAGGTAGAATCGATTTTGAGGAGGGCTACATCTACGCAACGGCAATCGGGACGGCCGATATGAGTCAAATGGTGAATCGCGTACAGGCAAAGCAAGTTGCCCTGACTACGGCACGGCATCTCTGCTATGGAGTCCTGAGTGAAACGGTGAATTCCGTAGGAATTACAGGAAAGGCAATCTATCGTAAGAGGATGCTCGTTGATGACGGATTGAAGGTGGAAACCGAAGGCGTTATTCGAAACGCCCATGTGTGGAAAGAAGATTTTACATGGACTACGAATGGTGATGCCGAGGCGACAGTGACAATTCGCATGCCGATAAACGGAGGCCTCTCAAAAGTCGCGTCCCGGTGGGTACAAAAGAATCACGAAATGCTTCCACGCGTCGAGGCAGGGAACGCTGATAGTGCTTCAGAGAAATACACGGGCCTTATCGTTGACGCAAGCGGCATAAGCGTGAAACCCGTCGTCAGCCCCCGCGTTCTCACCAGTAAAGGAACACGGGAGGTCTATGGTCCCGGCATTGCGGATTTCAACACGGGCGGAATAGAGGGATTTGCGGGATACGCACGCTCCGTGGAAAAAGCGAGCGCTAACCAGAGGGTCGGTTCACATCCGCTGGTCGTGAAGGCGGAGAGCACCTACGGCACGTTGCAGGGAGACATCGTAATCTCTGAAGGCGATGCCAAAAAAATCGCCTCCGCTGATATTGGGGCAGAGTTTCTGAAACGCTGCAAGGTTGTCATCGTAGTCAACTGATGCAGTGTTTGCAGAGTAAATGACGAAGGTTTTCTTTTTTCGATGTTCTCTTTGATAGGTGGCTTATGCCGGTGCGCTGGATTCGGTGCGGTACGATCATACTCTGTATTGTCATGGCAATCGCCGTGTCGCATGTCGCATGGTCGCAGAATAATATCTCCCGATTTGTTGAGGGACAGGGTGTTGCGCCGATTATTGATCAAGATGTTTCAATTGCCCGTGAAACAGCAATTTTTGCGGCAAAGCAGCAAGTCCTTGAGACCCTTGGACCCCGAATCGATTCTGAAACGATTTATTCGATGGGTCTTAAGATTGCGGATTGGTACGCAATCAAGTGGGGAGGATACGTCAAGGATTATGAGATCCTCGATGAAGGAAAAGATGGCGGGTGCTATCGGGTAAAAATCAGGGCGTGGGTGAAAAGCGGCGACGAAGCGGAAGATGTAACGAAAAATCTGCTAAGCATCCGAAAGATACTCATCATATCTCAGGGTAAGGGCAGTGAAATCATTGAGGCACATCTCGCGGAAAAGTTGAGCACGTTGGGATACCGCTATCACGACAGTGCCTATTTGCGAAATAATCTGAAGAAAGCGACATGGTCACGACTCTGTCATCGTCAGCTGGGGCAGGCAGGTAACGATGTCATGCGTTTTATGGCCGATCTTGTCATTCATGTCAAATCGGACATGGCCTTTCGCAGGCATGATGCAACCCTGAATTGCGATTGGTACAGTGCCGGCGGAGAGATTCGGTTGTACCGATTGACGGGTGAAAAGGCGGGGGAAAGCATTATCGATATACAGTACCATTCAAATAAAATTGCCGGGAGTGCCACGGCCGGTTTGGACAGTGACGAGGTCCTGACGACGGATCATCCGAACGGGTTTCGTCGACAGGTTGCGCATCCTCTGGTGGAAGAGTTTCTGGGGCGATTGAAGGAAAACGAGGTGTTTCAAGTCCGCGAAATCATGGTGACGATGAGAGGCCTGCCGTCCGAGAGGGAATACAGGTCTTTTTATGACGCGGTGCGGCATGCCCGCGGTGTCGATGGCCGGGTTGAAGAATGCTCCCGGGAAGGCGCCACGTACACCCTGAGGGTAATCTTTCCTGAAAAAACGGTCTATCTCGGATATCTGCTGGCCGTCAACCGGAACTACCGGCTCGTCGGATATCGATGGAATGAGATTGAGATGGCCTACGTGCAGTAGAAGAGTTTTGTTGATACGTATGCACGCGACCCCTTCGGTTTCACAAGGTGTGCTGAATGAACAAAAGGGCTGTGTGACGTGAGAAAGGAAAAAATCGAGGGCAAGGAGGGGTGGTGCATGAAGGGTCGATGTGCTTTATTGGTACGAATGACGACACGAATAACCATTTTTTCCGTTATCATTATTTTCTTCTCGGCACAGTGGTGTCCCTGCCTTGCGGATAATGGAGGCATTAAAATCATAGAACATTTCGCCGCCGCGGCCTGCAAATCACTTGATACACAGATAAAAGAACGGGAGGGCGGCTACCGGTCGGTGCTTCTTCCCTTTGTCGGTTTTGAAGAGTTTGACTCTGCAAAGTTGGTTAAATACGAATCTGATTCGAATTCTGACGAAAGATTTTTTTACGATTGTTTATTTGAAAAATTTATTTTATCCGAAAAGTTCAGAATTTTTACCCGTAACAAACTGGACGAGGCACTTGCCGAGTTGAAAATTCAGATGAAAGACATATTTGATCCCGCGACGGCGAAACGCGTGGGTAAATTCGTCGGCGCCGATTTGATTATTTTTCTTGAAGGGTATGTGGGTACTCCGGGATACAGGGTCCTGATAAGCGGGAACGGTGTTTTCCGCGTCAAGATTTTCGTCATCGACATAGAGACGGCGGAGGTGAAGGCCATCTGGAAGAAATTTGTCTTTAATCCTTCTATGGCGCGTTGATTTGAAGACAATATTGATGAGATGACCTGCAATGGGGGGAGTGAATGGGAATATGGAAAGGCAGTGACGACCGACTTCAGGGCCGCCGTGCCATTCGCCAGTTTATCGCGCTGGTAATAACTCTTGCCGTCATTGCCTTCTTAGGAGGTGTCCTATATGCACATACGTTCGGAATACTTGATTTGTCGAGGATACAGCGTATATTAAAGGCGCGTTCGGGTGGTGTTCCTTCGGACATAATGAAGGCAACATCGGAGGAACAGTACGATGCCGCATTTCTGGAAATTAAGAGAGGACAGTATGATGCCGCGTACCATATCTTTGACCACGTTGAAAAGACAACGAAGGAAGACGATTTGAGAGAAAAGGCCCAGTTTTACAAGGCGTCGGTGGCGATGCACTATATGAACGAGGAAGATCTTGCACTTCTTGAATTTGCGGAGTTTATCGAGGAATATCCTGAGAGTCCCCTTGCTGCCGATGCGCATTTCTTTCTCGGTGAAACCTTCTACCAGAAGAAGCATGATTACGTGAAGGCGATTCAGCATCTTGTCGCATTTATCGATCGCTATCCGAATCACGAAAAAATTGAAACGGCGAATGTTCTTGTTCAGGCGTCCGCACGCGAGCTTGCCCGATCAGGAAAGGCCGTCGGGATGGTGTCCAAGACGTATCTCGGAGGACTCCTTCCGAATAACGCAATGTCGCTTTTTATCACGTTTTTGGGACTGTTCCCCGCCGTCTTGATGCCCCTTGCCTGGATCATGACGCAGTATCATCAACCTGTAATATCAAATGACAAATCGGTACGGCAGGGGTTCAGGGAAATCATGCGCCATGGTATATTGAAAAAATTAATTATCATCGTGGTGCTAAGCCAGATATTGTCAGTGACCCTTACTCATTACAAAAGCGCGACACAGTACTCAGAGTCCGAAAAAACGCTACAACAAATAGGAATAAAAGTAGAAGTAGAAGGTGGGAAGTAGTCACATTTAAGGTAGATTAGTGATCAATAATCGCTAAGTACAGATAATGAATAGGTGCATGAAGAGGATCTCCTTCATATGAAAAAAGTAAGCGTTTTCAATGTGTGATTGAAAGTTTGTAGTATAAATTGCAATAATTATATCATGTAACAATATAAAAGGAGGAATGATTATGGTGTTTTTCAAAAAAGATAAAGGTCCCAAGATGTGTCCCCAAGGTCATATTATGAATCCTGAATGGGATGAATGTCTCATATGTAGGGCAGAGGATAGCGGGGCTGAAACTGATCAAATGAAGACAGCGGCTGAAGGGGGATTAGAGACGAAAACCATTGATTCAGGATTGGGTAGCGCGAAAGAGCGAAGTAATGATGTTGGGGGCGGCCATACAAAGTTGATCAATGATCCAAGCGCAGAAATGTTTGTTGGAGAACTGGTTGGTGTTGGAAGGAGAATTAAGGGGGATCGTTATCCGCTCAAACCCGGGAAAAATATAATTGGATCGGGCTCAAAAGCGGATATTCCCATAGCCGATGAATACATATCCGAATATCACGCCAGCATAAGGTACGATGATGGCAAATTCTTTTTGACAGACCTTGATTCATCAAATGGGACCTTCCTTAATGGTTCAAAAGAGAGATTGGTCAGTAAAACAGAGATAAAAGATAAAGATATTGTTGCCTTTGTAGATATGGACTTTAAATTACGAACTCTTGACTGATGCAAATGGCTGAAAACGATGCATTGTAATTCGGCTTTATTCAGTTAGATATTTAGATACAAAGAACAAAGGAGGGATGTTACCTGTCATCCTGTCACGCAGATTTAACAGCTGATGGGGTATTGCATATTAGAGTGTGAGAGGAAGGTATGTGATGCAAAGAATAGCAAATATTGTTGTGATTATTCTTTTCCTGTTTCCTGCCGAAGTATGGGCGGCAAACGAACTAATTATAGAACAAATTGACATTGCTCAGTATCCTCAAACTGTTGCATTACTATCCCTGCCAGATGAGTACAAGTTTTTCGGCGGGATTTCAGAAGAACAGATTACTGTATTGGAAGACAACAAACCTGTATCGGTTCAATCCCTCACGTTGCAGATGAATGAACCTTCCGCCGTTATTCTGCTTACCGACACAAGTGGAAGCATGCGTGGGCAACCGATACAGCAGGCGAAAGAAGCTATCATTTCTTTTATTAAACAATCTTCCGACAATACTCTGATTTCGATCATAACTTTTGATGATACAGTTGAGACTCTTGCCGATTTTTCCGTGGACAAACGGCTGCTACAAAAATATGCAAACAAGATAAAGGCACGGGGGAAATATACCGTGTTGAATGATGCCATATTCAATGCTTTATGGAAAGTGAAATCCAGCAATTGGTTGCCTGGGGGTAAAATAATTCTTCTATTGTCGGATGGTAAAAACGAAAACAGTGAGAAAACCGTTGCAGATGTTGAAATGTTGGCTCGTGAGGCAACAGTTCCAATTTATACAGCAGCGTATGGCAAGAGTACTGTTAAAGGGGTTACTGTAGATTATTTACAGAAGTTGTCCCTACTTACACATGGACGATACGCCTACGCTCCCGAGTCATCTAAGCTGAAGGATATTTATAGAAACTTCGGACAAATAATGGGAAACCGCCTGTTGGTAAGATACAAAACTTCATTAAAACAAGATGGTGCAATGCATGATGTAGTTATAAAATTGAACATGAATGGCAATCATTTTGTAGGAACGACAACCATTTCCATGCCAGGCAATAATGGCTTTGTGTTGTTGAATTTACACATTCTAGTTCCTCTTATCATGGTTATTCTTGGTATTTGTTTATATCTTGCAGTGCGGATATTCAGAGCGAAGGGAACAACAATTGCCGACGAGGCAGTTGCTGCACGAGAAATTACCACAGAGGAACATTTTGGAAATACGTCGGAAGATACGCCGGAAGAAATGGAAGACAATCCTAAATCTGAATATGTGATGTCTAAAAGGACCAAACTGTACGAGAGTGAACCGTTGTATTCATTTCTTGTGGAGTATTCACGACATGGAAAACCTATAAAGCAACACGAATTAGAGAGAGACAATTATATAGGGGCGGGGCCGGATTGTAATATAAGAATAGGAGAAACTGCCGACAACATTCACTGCAAGATAGTTTTAAAAGATAATATATATTGGATTATAGACATGGATTCTGAAACGGGTACCTTTGTGAACGAGGTTGAAGTAATGGAACCTCGCATGCTTTGTGACGGCGATGAAATTACCGTCGGAGAAAAGAAATACAAGATCAAAACAGATTATTGATTTAGTGTTGTACTGAGAGGAGAGCACAAGAAGTGAAAAATGATATTGTTATAGGAAATGCATCTCATGTCGGAAAAGTTCGTAAAATAAATGAAGATTATATGCTCTATATTGAGCCGAAGAGTGATGCACAAGTTGATAGCAGAGGAAGATTGATCATTGTTGCTGATGGAATGGGGGGACACGCCGCAGGAGATTTTGCAAGCAGATTGGCCTGCACAACTGTAAATAGAGCATATTATAATTTAACGAGCAACGATCCACGGATTGCGTTGAGAAAAGCACTGGAGGAAGCTAATGCCATTGTCTTTAAGGAAGCGCAAAAAAATAACATGCATTCTGGCATGGGAACTACTCTCAGTGCGTTGGTTTTACATGGTGGAAGGGCCTATATAGGACACGTCGGTGATTCAAGAATTTACAGGGTTTCGAAGGGTTCCATTGAACAGATCACAGTGGATCACTCCTTGGTACAGAGGATGGTTGATGATGGTTTAATAAGTCCATCGGATGCGGATAATCATTCTGAAAGGAACGTTTTGACCGGCGCAATAGGATCAAAAGAAACAGTTGAAGTGTATTCACCGGAACCCATCGATGTTCGCGGTGGTGACATTTTTGTGATCTGCTCGGATGGGCTTTACGGGTTGGTATCGGATCAAGAGATAATGAATCTTGTCATGGAGCACAATCCAATAGATGCTTCTCGCCTCCTGATAGACCTGGCAAATAATAGAGGCGGGCATGACAATATTACCGTGCAAGTGGTTAAGATAAATAAAGACTATGTAAAGGCTACGTTGAGCTCCTTGGCATGGGTCATGGTGTTTGCGTTGTTTTTTGCAGTGGGAGCCTTTTCGTATGTTACATTTTTTAAAAACAACAACAATACGTATATAGAAACCCCACATATTGATTCCGATGGTGAACGGGGGGCCGCTCAAAGGCTATATGAAGGGGACAAGCATCTTCAAGCTGCAGATGATGCTTTCGATAACAATAATTACTCAAAAGCGTTGGGTGAACTTTTACTGGCTTTGGGACAGGACCCGAATAGTGAAACAATCCCGGGAAAATTAGTAGAGTGGGTGAAGATTATAGTCAGTAAGGAAATCTTTGTTTCTCAATGGGAAAATGCGGTGGAAATAATTAAACCCTTACTTAATGACTCAAGCATCAAATATGACATCAGAGACAAGCTTAATACGATGAATAATAGCATAAAAACCGTTCACTCGAAGGCGAATAACGCGAAAATGTTTTTTGATAATAGTATGTATGTGGATGCAAATAGAGAAGCAATGGAGGCGAAGGGATTACTTTCGGAATGTAAAATGGAAAACGCAACAGTTGATTCAATACTTGAAGAATGCCGAAAATACAAGGATGAAACAAAGAAACATCTCGGCAACCTTTTATCAAGCATTGATAAAAGGAATATTCAAAAGGTCCGTTCGCAGATCGAGACGTTGAACGCCAGAAATTTGTTTCCCGAGCAGGCAAACAAATTTCAGAATTATAAACAAAAAGGAGAGGATCTTGAAGGGCTTTTAAGAATCCTCGATATTCCTGATCCGAGGAAAAGATTTAACGAATTAGAAAAGCTGCAACGCGGCACTGATTATCCTATGCCAATTGGCGATGATATAAAAGAAACCAGAAAATCGATAATGGAAGCTGCACTCAGAGAAACAAGAGACGCAGTTAAGAATGAGGACTATCCTAAAGCGCTAAACGAGCTGCAAGGGGCAAAGAAAGACGCGGCGGGTAGTACGTCCTGGCTTAAGAAGATAGAGGAAGAAGAGTCCATTGTGGGGGAACTTGAAGGTGTATCCAGTCATCGAAAGGAAAAGAATTATTCAAAAGCAAAAGCAAAAGAACGGTATGAAGCTATAAAGGAAAAATTATCGTCAAACACAGATGTAACGGATACCTGTAAAAAAGAATATGGCCAGATTATTGATGGCTTTCTGGAAAAGTGCGGAGAAGAAAAGAACCCCAGGGATGAAAAACTAAAACCGTGGATAAGCGAATAGATATATTTTTCACATGCGTATCGAAAATGGGGTTAGATTTCAGTGGATGTACAACGAAGGCTAGGCCATGCGTATGAACTGAGTACGATGCAATGCCATTGGTGTTAAGTGTAACTAATAGAGAAAAGTTATGCCGAAGGAAGATTACAAAATATTAGAAAAGATAGGCGAGGGGGGGATGGGGGCCGTCTACCGCGCAGAATGCCTGAACTATATAAATAACAGGGCGCAAAAAGAAACCATTGTTGCCATAAAAGTATTGCATCCCGAATTGATTGAGAAAGAACGTTTTCGGGATCGATCTTTGGCTGAGGCCCACAGTCTGGAACTTCTCGATGGCGGAATGAATATTATAGAGTTTGTTGAGTCGTTCGAATATGAGGGTATTCCTTGGATAGTAACGGAATATCTTGATGGTGTCACTTTGGGTGAGGTCCTTTCGGAGGGCAAAGGGTTGCCTCTGGACCGTGCGCTGAACATTTTTCAACAGGTACTGGTCGGAATCGGGTTTGCACATACTGTGGGAGTGATTCATAGAGACATAAAGCCATCAAATATTATGGTATGTACCGACGATAAAGTGAAGATAATGGATTTTGGCATATCGGATATGGTAGGCAATGCCACCTTGACAAAGCCCGGCCGTCGGATAGGAACATTATGGTACATGTCGCCGGAGCAACACAAGGGGGACATGGTAACGTTCCGCTCCGATATTTATGCATTAGGACTGTTGTTGTATGAAATGACACTTGGACGACAGCCCTTCATTACAACCGATGATTACCAAATCAGAAAAGATCATATAGAAAAAAAACCACCGAAACCTACTGACTTGGATCCCGAATATCCCAGTGCTCTCGAACACATAGTTTTGAAATGTTTAAAAAAAAGGCCTGATGATCGATTTCGTCGCATATTTGATTTGTCGGATTCCATTCGCGAGATCAGGAATAATAATATCTCAACCGAAAAACGATCAGGCTTTCCCAAGGAAGAACAAAATACGCAGAAACTGAGTTTATTCATCCCTCTTTTTTTTATTGTTCTGGGACTTTCGCTTGTCGTAACGGGTGTAGTTGAAGAGGTTATCTTAGGAAGTTTGATCGTTACAGCCTCAATTGGGTATTTAACTGTCCATCATCAACGAAAAAAAAGAAAGGAATTAATTGGCTATCTTTTGACGGATTACGGTTTGTATCGCGGGCTAAAAATTTCTTTACCAATGGGGGGAATCAAAATCGGGCGAGGTCAGAATCGTTGCCAGATAGTAATTCCAAATACTGAAGAGAGTGTCAGCAGAGAACACGCTTGGATCGGCCTCTATGACGGTGCCGTGCATGTTGTAGACCTTAATTCTCGAAACGGGACCTTCATCAACAATCGAAAAATAAGTGGCGCAACCAAGATAGGCGATAGCGCCCGCATATCCTTGGGAAGTTCGAGAGTTGTTTTTACGTACAGGGGAAACTAGCATGAATAGAAACACGTTTTTTATTATATCAGCAATTATAGTGCTCCTATTATTTGGCTGTAAAGAGGTCGATACATGTCACCCGGGGGGTGAAGTTTATACTCTCAAAGCATGCCTTAAAAGCACAAAAGCCTATCAAATTTACCTTATTGAGAAATTCAAGGGATTTTTCATCAAGGTTGACAAGATGTATTTAATATCGGACGGGAAAGCTGATTTTGAAAATAAAAATGAAACAGCAAAAGATAAAATAGAGGAGTTTATACAACGTGATAAGGAAATTGAAGATACCGATGAACTTAACCCAGTTTATTATGTGGCTATTGGCAGTAAAGATTATGAACTAAAGATAGTGTCTGTAAAAACGATTGAGGCGCTTTCCGTGTTTGAGATATCTGGCAATGACATGCCGGATGTATCTCAGTGGGAGTTGAAAGACCTTAAAGAAGGCGAACGTTTGTGTATGGTTAATTTAGGGAATGATGACTCGAATCTAAAGGGGTATGTAACAAACGCAGGGGGAGCGTATATTTTCCAGCCAGTCTTAGAGGGGAACGATAAACCTGAAGAAGAAAAATGTTATGCAGGGAGACCGCTTGTCAATAGTGACGGGAAACTTGTGGGTATATGTAGTGGCTATCACGACGTTAATAAAAGTTTCGACGTGCTCTCCGGAACTTACATCGAGAAGGAGATACGAGATATGCAGCAGGTCGACATCTCCTTATGGGTGTATGTGGTGAAATGGGGAGGAGGTTTTATTCTGATATTGTTCGGTTTGTACTTTGTGCCCAAGACAAAATATCTTTTAAAAAAAGTGCGACATACAAAAGAAAGTGTAAATCATTACGGCAAATTAATATTGTCTAAAGAAGGGCAACCAATTGGAGAATACAGTATAAACGCCCAGGGAATAACTGTGGGAAGGGATCAGGAAAAAAGTCAATTGGTAATAACAGATTCAGTGGTTTCCAGGATTCATTGCTGGATTGGCCCCCGGCAGGGTACTTCAATGTTTGTTGAAGATTTGGGATCGTCAAACGGTACGTATCTGAATGGTGAAAAAATTATTAAGGTAAGTCTCAAACACGGGGATATTATCTCTTTAGGAAAAGATACAAACTATAATTTGTTGTATAAAGCATCTTAAACACGAGTGGGAGGATATTATGAAGCACGTCAACAGGGTCATAGTAGTATGTGCTTATGCCATCCTGAGTATATTTTTATATTGTTGTACCACTGGTGACAATGAATTTCTCATGCCGATTACCAAAGAACTGGCATGTGAAGCTGCAGCAGCATTGAATATAAAACATCGAGCAGAATTAATAGAATATAATTATGTAATTGTTATTAAATCGAGAGGGGGCATCACAGGGATCGCCGATAGTTTCAAGGCTGAATTGGAGTCGCAACTTACACGGTATGGCATAACCCCAAGATTAGATGTGGATGATGCCAGTATTAGTGCTATAGCGAAACGACAATTAATTTCCGAATTCTTTAAAGATCAAGGGACGGTAAGGATACATGACACGCATACACAAGTTGGGCATCCACATGCGAAGGCCTCATTTAATAGAGTAATTGCAGGGAAAATAGCAACCCGTAATGGAACTTTTTCTTCTTTTCAGACATTACACATCAGGGTTTTTGATCTATCTTCCGAAAAATATGAGACTTATTCGTTTGATAGGAAGAAGATTCACTATCTATCCATCCTGCTTTTGGCTCTGTGCATTGGTGCCATAATTATAGCTGTTCATTATGTATTTATGTACATAAATAAAAAGAGAGTTACTAATAGTACTACGGTTGTTCTCCAGTTTGCGAATGCGGAACGGTTGTTTTCTGAAGGTTTTTACGATGATGCGCTCAAATATTGTCAGAAAGTATTGGCAGTATCACCCAATTATCCGAAAGCAGTGTTGTTGCAAAATAAGATAGTAAGTCGTCAAAGGGAACATCAGAAACATGAAAATATTCGTGATCAATTGTTATCAAAAGACAGTTACGGGTATCTCCGATTAACAAATACTATTCTAGAAGGTTCAGTTTTTTTGTTGAATGATCCTGGTGGTGTGCAGATTGGTTCGTTTTCCTCCAAATGCCAAATAGTTGTTCATTTAAAAACAGTTTCAAAGCAACACTGTTGGATAGGGCCTGATGTGCTAAGCGGGCACGTAGTGCTTATCGATACATCTAAAAATGGAACATTCATAAACGGAAAACGATATAAGAATCTCCAGGCGATATTGCATGGTGGCGATATGATACAAATTGGCGACATGGAAAAGAAAGTCAGCTTCATTTATTATCAGTGAGACAGCTCAAAAAAACATACCGAAATGCGAGTTATATAATGAAAAAAAACGGATATCATGTTGGCCCATACAAAATTGTTGAATATATCGCCGAAGGCGGCATGGGTATTATTTACAAAGGAATAAGAGAAAGTATAAATCAACACGTTGCCATAAAACAATTAAGACCCTCTCTGACGACAGATTCCAGCTTTCGTCAACGATTTCAAAACGAAGCTATTCTTATGGGCACACTTATGAATCAAAATAATCCTTATATATTAAGGATTATTAGTCTTGAAGAAATAACCAACGAAAGTGCTACGGAATACTATATCGTCATGGAATATATTCAAGAATACAAGACCGTTGACGGGGAAACAGTCCGATCCGTCGGCGATTATCTGAAGCATATTGGTTCGATGCCTACACAGATGGTATTTAAATTATTTGGACAAACCTGTGAGGCTATTGAATGTGCCCATAGTTTGCACATTTCCGAGAAGCAGACCGGCATTATTCATAGAGATATCAAACCGGCGAACATATTAATAACACAGCATGAGAATGCTGTTATTACAGATTTCGGTATTTCAAAGATTATAGGTGAAAGGCGAGGCTATACAAGAGTTGGAACCATAGCAGGTACAGTGGAATATTTCCCTCCGGAACTCATTATTGCAAAAGACAATGAAATGAAAACTCCTTCGGTTCAGACAGATATATATGCTCTCGGCGTCACACTCTTTGAGATGTGTACCGGGGTTGCTCCCTTCAGTGCCTGTACAAGTGAATATGAAATAATGAATATAAAAGTTAAGGGTCACTTTCCTCCCGACGGGCTTTCCTATGATAAAGAGAAATATAAACCCTATCAAAGAATTATAGAAAATTGTACCGCGAGAGAAAGACAGGATAGATACGCTGATATCAATACATTATTAGATGAATGGCAGAATATCCAGAGTGCTGGTCAGGATCAACTGAGCGATATCCCTTCAGATAGAGAACGTCGGAAAAATTTGTCAAAAACGGGTGCAACGAAGAAATTTCGTAGTAATAAGAATTGGCTTGCCTATGTTTTAATTTTCTTTACGGTGGTTGTGATCACAGGCGGCGCAATCTTTTTTCATAAAACGTATCAGGGCATTCGTGAGGAACCTTCCGGATTTATATATATTACATCCACACCGTCCGATGCCCGAGTAACGGTCTTTCAATTCTCTGGTTCCAGTGTGCCTGTGCGAATGGAATTGGGCGAGCTAAAAACACCGTGTAAGGTATCAGTGCCGATCAATGGTAAGTATTCGGTGGAAGTTGAAAAAGGCAGTAATAAATGGAGAACGCAACAGTTTGTGAAATTATCTGAAAAAAAACCCGCAGAGACGGTGTCTGCGGTTCTCGGCGATCCTGAAAAAGGTAGAATAGCAATTGCAGAAAAACTCCTGAGGGAAGGAAACATTTTTACCCCGAACGAAATGAATGCTTTTTCCATATTTGAAGAATTACTAGGCAGTGCTGATGAAGGCACAAGAAAATCCGCCCGGAAAGGCCTAGAAAAAATTGTTTCTTCTGGAAGAAGTTATATCCAGAAAAAAAAATATGTGAAGGGTGAAGCCATATTAAAAAAAATTGCAAGTGAGACGACAGATCAAGAAATACAAAAAAAAGCTAATGTGGGCTTGGAAAAACTCGGAGATGCCTTGTTACAAACCGGGATAAGCCTGTTTGAGAAAGATGATTGCAAGAGAGCCGTTACCTTTTTTAAAAAATCACAAAAATATATCCGGGGAAATGGTGAAGTGGAAACATGGTTACAGAAGGCAAGATCAACGAAGGGAAAATTGAATGTGCAAAGTAACCCGTGGGCACATGTGATAATTGAAAAGGTGGATTATGGTATTACGCCAATAGGGAATATAGAACTGCTTTCGGGAAGTTATGAAATAAAAATGATTAATAATAATGCTGATAATCCTGATATGAAGGAAAGAGAGGCAAGGGTTGTAATCAAAAAGAACTCACAGACCAACCTCATTGTAAACGGAGAGGATGTAAACATAATAAGTTATTAAGGGGTGTAATATGAAGTATCTTTCGCTAAAAATGTGCGGACTGTTTATTTTCTTATGTTTCGTAACATTCGGGTTATCATTGGCTACTCGAGTTTGTGCTCAAGATGTTAATGAAATATTTTTAGAAAACGCCGAACAGTTTCTGAACCTTGCAGATTATTCTTCAGCCCTGAAGAGTGTTGATTTTGTAATTCAAAAATCGAGTAGTGGTGAGGGGGGAGCAGAAGATAAAAGTGAGCTTGCGCGATGTCATTATATCCGTGCCTATATATTGGTGAGTCAAAATAGGGAGGAAATATTTATTGTAGAAGAACTCATATTGGCACTTAGGGCAAGCGAGAAGTATAAGCCCGATGGCATGTATGTCAATCATCCTACCATTGCTAATTGTCTGAGAACAGCGCGAAATAGAATCAATGATCCAGCACAGTACGATAAGGTACTAGAAAAAGTGCAGGAATTATATCAAGAAAAAAAATTTTGTATTGTCATCGAGTTACTTGACAACGAAACTGTCAATAGATGTAGTAATAAGCTTTTTGCGCAAATGCTTTTAGCTGAGAGTCGAAAACAATGTCATGGTACGAGTGAGGACCATGGTACGAGTGAGGACCAAGGCATTATAGGTATATTCCCCGTTAAATATATCAATCTGCAAGATACGGAAATTGCTACCGTGCTGACAAGTAAGATACTCAAATCGCATCTGGTAAACAAGTTGTCTGATAAGATTCAAGTAAAGTTGTTTAGTGCCTCGGAGGCATTGAGTGCCATGAATTGCTATAGCGAAACGTGGAACAAATATCATGTTGATGATTATGATAGCCTTATTGTTGGGGCTGTATCTGTGAGAACGGCACCGTTCAGTACGCTAAGTTTAGCTCATATGATCCCTGAGGCAACAATGGGGGGATTGTTATCCGAAGAAAGCACAGCACTTCATGGTCTTTGCACTGACTTAAATCTCAGTCACATAATCTTTATGTCTGTAACAAAGACAGAGGGCAAATACCGGGTGAGCTACAGTATGTATGGTACAAACAATCCCAAAAAACCTATATCGCACGGTTTTTATCCGCATTTGGAACTTAAAGCCCAAATAAGACGGGCTCTTACTAAATCAGTCACTAAGATTGACGATACATTGCGGGGGGAGATATAATCAAAAGTTGTATGAGATATTAGGTGTTGTATCCTCTGGGCGATTGTTAGCTCAATAGCCTGACACTTCAAAATAAGAAGAAAGGATACACACCCCATGAATAGAAGTAACGTAACTCTCTGATGCCCCCAAAGAGGGATCTTATGAAAAAAATCATTTTTTTGCTTTTCTTTGTTGCAGTTATCGTCTTTCAATGTCCAATTTATTCTTGGGCAGAAGAAATAGAGATAATTGCTACGGGCATGTCATCATTAGAGGGATGCACTTTGGAAGAGTCTCGCAACATCGCGATAAAAGATGCGTTGGAAAAAGCAGTTGAACAGGGTGTCGGAGTTGTCATTGATTCTACGACCCAAATATCTAATTTCATTAATTTTGAGAATGAGATACTCTCAAAAACAAAAGGGTATGTTAAGAGATATACAATTATTTCCGAAGGATCAATGCCGAGTACAAATGCATATAATGTACAGGTGCGCGCAACGGTGGATACGGTGATTCTGTCTGATGATTTGCGTGCTATTGGAATATTAATTGAACAGTTTGACAATCCCCGGATAGCTGTTGCGTATGTGCCGAGAGACCATGAATTATTATCCGTTCGCAATTCTTCAGTTATAAGAGGTGTTGGTAATACGATCACTGATGTATTCCAAAAAAGTGGGTTTGTCGTTGTTGATGCTGTGAATGGCGATGTTGCGTATAGAAGAGTTGAAAACCATGAGTGTGATATAAGTGCCGTCGAAAGATTATTGAGGAGTGCTCTTAGCTCTGATGCGGATATAATTATTTGCTACAATGTTAAGATATTGAATCTGGAGGCGTTTTCAAATGACTACCAACAAGCTGTGAATGTAGGTCTTGAAGTAAAGGCGGTAAATATTTCTACTATAGAACTTATGACGCGAGCATCGGCGGATGTTGACCTTACGATCAGTAAGAATGGTTCACCATATAGTAATGGTCGATGCCTTGATGGTGCTCTTGACATAATTGACCACATTTCTGATCCGTTTTTCGAGCGATTTCTTGCGCACTGTGGACAAAGTGTACATGATGGAAGAACGTATCAGGTGACGTTCGAAAATATTGATAGTTGCGGAATAAATGGATTGAAAACAGCTATGGAAAGCGTGAAGGGTGTGGGGGAATTGTACATTCGTTCTTGGAATGATTTTTCATGTAGAATAGATGTTAAATTTGCCGGAGGTAAAAGTGACTTTGTGAAAAAAGTGACAGAAGTGATGGGACAGTCCGCAAATCCCTGTTATTTGAAAGAAGTTAATGGTGACTGTTTTACATTTTCACATTGATCGAGATTCTTCGCTGTTGTCCAAATCAAATATCCAAAAGATTCATCAGGATTCCGCGAGGGACCGTAGTGCTTGAAAAGGGTATTTATAAGAAACACGGCATAGATCTCACTATAATTACCGGCGAGATCGAAGCGGTTGAAACGACAAGCGGGATAGCCCTCGGTGTGATGGAAGATTTCTCATTCCAGTCGAAGCGGGTTGTTTTAAATAAAGGGGATGCGATCTTTATCTATTCCGATGGCGTTACCGAGGCCATGAACAGCAGGCATGAACTCTTTTCCGAAGCGAGACTGGAGGATGAGCTGGATAGACTCAAGGGCCTCCCCGTTGAAGATATTATCGCGGGCGTCATGGAGAAAATCCGCGAGTTTTCGCAGGGCGAACCTCAGACGGATGACATCACCATGATGGTTATCCAGTATAACGGGAGTGATGGCATTACCTTAAGTGACTTGGGAATGGAAAAGGACATAGTGTAACGTTTGCTCGATTTTTGACGTCCCGGCAATTCCGGAATCATATCTCCAATATTTTAAGAGTTGACCTACAGGCTCCATTTGATGGATGTAACGATCCGGTTGTTATTGTGCCATCTGCCGAAATAAGTATCTAACGGCCCGTCAAAAAATTCAAAATCAAGGGTGAAGACAACCCCCGGCATAATCCGCAGCGAGGTTCCTATTCGCTGGAAATATGCGTTATCGGAAAGAGTGAAATCCGAGATATAGTGCAGTGAAAGATCATCTGTAATATTGGCAAGTACACTGGCTATCAGATCGTTTCGGCCGATGCGCGTATATTTGGAACTCAGAATGTAGTCAGCGGCGTCCTGATCAGCCGTAATGATTTCGCCTGCATATTCCAGCAACAAATCAATTTTTTCCAGGCCCAGACTTGATGCCAGCTTTTCACTGGTATGGCATAAGCCTCCTACATAGTTAATATAACTCTCATCCTGCTTGTGGATGCTGTAACTGTAGAGCGCCTCTCCGTGGAATTCGGTGTTTTTCCAGGTTGTGGAAAAACCTCCGGCCAGCTGATATACACTTGGTGTGTCCTTGATGAGTGTCGCGACAGTGGCACTGTCTTCCAGCTTGACAACCGGGTAAAAGGCCGGACCATAGTAGGCCGACAGAAAGGTGTCCCATAATCCCATGGATTTTTTGGCGCGTCCGAACCATCCCCAGTCTCCGGGGTCATTTCCGGGCAAATCTTCTCTGACTGCAACGGACTTGCCGTCGTTGACAAGATCGGCAAACCGGCCATTTTTCAGGAGGTTATCCGTATAGTAATAAAGGATTTCAAGCATTTCTTCGAGCGAGCCGGGGATAAGGTTATATGTGGACGAAATGCTGTATCCGGACTGAAGGCCGGAAACGATCCAGCGAGATCCGGGTGCCGGAATTTTTTTCTCCTGGTAAAACGGAAGAATCGCGCCCGTATAGGTGGTATCCTCACGTGAATAATCGCAGGCCAGCTGCCAGGAGCCTGTCTGGATCGGATTTACCGGATCGCTAAGGTCGGCGGAAGTGTAGCGGTTGGCAGGAGAATAAATCGTAGATATGCCGTTTTCAAAGACCTTTTTCCCGATGGTAAATGCGGCGGCGCCATGTGAAAGATTCAGAAAACTCTCATTAAGTTCCGCGTACCTTTTCTGGTTGTCGTGATCGGTCATGAAGTGGGTCACCCCACTGCATGCGTCTTCCCGGGTTCCGACTTCAAACCAGCCCGCGGCATGGAAACTCCACCAGTCTTTGCCTGTCCATGAGGACCAGTTTGCACGCATTTCCCCTGTAAGGCGGTCATCGTCAACGTCCGCATAAGTTTCAGGAGAGTCGGGAGCCGATTTGAAGAAATATGAACCACGAAGTTCCAGATCCGCACTGAAATGATCCGCGAGCTGCCCGGCAATACTCGGTGGTGAATCAATCTGTGTTTTGTCCGTTTCAAGATATGCATCCAGTTCGTTAAGGATATCCGGATCACCGGCAAAAGCGCATGCGGCCCATACGCCGGCGGTCAGAATAAGAATTGCGATAACAATCAGCCTTTTCATTGCTTTCCCCTATTTCATCCGTTCACGTAACACCCAGTTACTTACGACGAGTTGATCGTTCAGAATTCTGGCGATATTCCTGAAGAGGCGACTGGCAATATGCGGGTAAAGGCTGTGCAGTCGATCCAGGCTCGGTCGGCTTAATTCAACAAATTTAATATCTGTTGCGGCGCGGGTACTGGCGGAACGGGGCAATTCGTCCAGCACGGAAATATGACCGAAAATATCGCCCGGACTGAACTGGTTGTACGCGACTTCCGTTTGAGTTTCATCATTGATGCCGTATCGGCGTACATGGCCTTCAAGCAGAAGGAACATACTGTCTCCCTCGTCGCCTTCCCGATAGATATGCTCGCCGCAGGCAGCATCTCTGATCTGGCCGAGAAGAACGATTTTTTTGACCTGCCACATTCGCATTCCTCTGAAAAATTCGGACTGTTCGATCACTTCCTTTTTCAGGTTAAGACTGAGTATGTCCCAGAGTGTCAGCAGGCGTGTCGAAGACAAAAGTATCGGGGTAATTAAAACATCGTTCAGAAATGCTACGAGAATGACGATGGCCGAAAGGATTCCAAAATGAATGATGGCCACAAAACTGGAAGAGGTCAGGACGATGAAACCCAGCGCCAGGGCTATAGAGGTTGAAAAAACCGGCTGCAGTTCCGTCCTGAGGCAAATCCGCATGGCCTGCTCCTGGTCCTTTGCCTTGTGCATCTCCGTGTTATATCGGGTCATAAAGTGAATGGTATCGTCTACCGATATACCGATGGCGATGACTGCTACCATGGCGGTCCCCACATTCAAGGGAATGGAGAAGATTCCCATAATGCCGAAATTCACGGCAACGGGGATCACATTGGGAATCAGAGACAGAAAGCCCGCTTTCATATTGAGAAACATTATCGACATGATAACGAAGATAATAAAAAGAAGCAGTGTGATGGACTTGATCTGCCCCTCGGCTATGGAATCGGCGGCATTGAGGGTCAGGATGCTGTTACCGGTAAGTTCATATTTAAAATGCGGATTCAGCTTGGAATCAATGAACGTTTTTAATTCTCCGATAGCCTCTTTCTGCTGGTGAGAGGAGTTCAGATTATGGCGGACCATGATGTTCATCTCGCTGAAATCCGGTGTCACATATCGTTCCAGCGCGTCATCTTCAACAAAGAGAAGATATTGGGATATTTTTTCAGGGGTTGAAGGAAGCGTATACGAGGTCTGATCCCCACCGCTCATTTCCCGATGAATGAGCTTGATCATATCCACCAGCGACATGGAAGAATCAAACACGCCTTTTTCCTTTATAAAATCCTGGATTACAGCTATTTCGGCCAGGTTTTTCGGGTCTTTGAATAATCCTTCGTGTCCGCCCTTGACTCGGATAAAAAAGGTCTGGGCACCGGGCAGCGCCTTACTCATTTCATTGATTCGCTGAATGACAGAAGAATCCTTTTTGAAAAGCCCGACGATATCATTGTCGAGTCTGACATTGACGCTGAATGCGCCGATAACAGCGGACAATCCCAGGACAATCCATAGAACGGTTCGCTTCCTGGTACGGACGAGATGCGCTATCTTGTCGGCCATGCGGGCGAAAAACAGGGAGTTCACTGATGTTTCCCGGGATGTTTTTACCGGTCCGAAGAATCTCAGGTAAACAGGTGTTGCAAGGCAGGTAACGAACGGATTCACGAGGAGCCCAAAGGAGGCAGCCATACCGAACTGTCTGAGGATTGTGATGTTGTTGATGCAGATGGACAAAAACCCGAGAAAGGTCGTGAGGGATGTGACCAGAACCACGGTTCCCATTTTGGAGATCATGAAGGAGATCGCCAGGTTCCGGCTGCCCTTCAGGCGCACTCCTTCAAAATACTCGGAGAGCAGATGAACGTCCTCCGTGGAGCCGATTACGATGATCAGTGATGGGACGATGATGGTAAGAATATTGACAGGGATTTGAGCAATGCTCATAAAACCGGCCGTCAGCAGGATACTAATGCCGGCCGTAAGCATAGGCAGGATTGCACCGCTCATGGACCGGGTAGTCAACATCAATGCCACGAAGAGTACCAGGGCTGAAAGAGGGACCAGACTTTTCAGATCCATGTTAATCATGTCTGATATCTGTGTCCGCAGATATGGATTGCCGATCTGGTCGATGATACTGAAATCGCTTTTCATCGGTTCGAGCAGCCGGGCCACGGATTCGGACAGGTTCCGGTAAAACTCGGGGTTATTCTTTTCCGGCTCGACGAAGAGATTAATCGCTGTCGCCTGCCCATCAATGGAAACCAGATTGCCTGCAATCAGCGGATTTTGCAAGGCATCTTCGAGTATCCTGCGGGCCTCGCCCACCGATTCAGGGATTGCGTCTATCAGCGGACTGCTGCTGAGCATCCCCTCCTCATTTTTGAAATTTGTTACCGAGAACAGACTTTCTACCGTGGTGACCCCGGGCAGCTCTTCCAGGTCAAGGACCAGTGTTTCGAGTTTTTCAAGCTTTTCCGGTGTAAACAGGTCACTGTCGCGGACAAAGACGATGCTGATCTGATCCGACCCGAATGTTTCACGGGTATCCTGGTAAACCAGACGAGCGGGATCGTTCTCCACCGTGAGTCCCTCCATGGAGGGGTCCTGCTTGAGATTCGGAATTTGAAAAGCGGCAATCAGACTTGCTGCCGATAAAATAAGGATCACGATCCATGGATGATCGTAACCGAACTGCAATATTTTACGCATCAACTAACTCCTGGACAGCTGCATTACAGGTTCCGGACAACGATTTGCAATTCTGCTACAGCTTCAGGTTGGAAAACATGTTTTGCATGAGTGACTGGCCGGTTTTCGGTAAAGCACCCCCTGTACAACAGGCCGGCAATTCACTTATCGAAGGTACTTCCCGGAAAGAATGAAATTTTCCGTGAATACTGCGTTTTCCAGAACGATATCCGTTTTGCGGTTTTTGATCCCCATGAGGGTTCTGTGGTTTTTTTTATGCCGGGTAATCAGGTTTTTTTTCGCGGTCCAGGCATTCCCTTCAAGCTTCTCAAGATCGTGGCTCGTCTGGGTTTTAAGCAATTTTCCCCGCCGGTTGTAAAAGTCGATCTTTACCGTAAAAAGGATATCTTTCCGCACAAGGATCACCCGTTTTGAGTATCCGCTTACCTTTGATTTCTCCTCAGTCCCGGGTGCAACCTCGATCACATAACATACATTGCCGTCCAGCGTTTCCTCCCCGGTGAGGGTGTAAGTATAATCATCTATCGCATCTGGCATCAGGTCTTCATAGGTCAGGTCCGTACCCATGAAATAGCTTTTCAGGCTGTTGCTTGCCATGCGCTGGAGTTTTTTCCGCCCTGGCAGGTAAAGCCATTGTTTACTCCGCCCGCCGTCGAGCTCCCAGGTCAACAGGGCGGTGCCCGTAACATCTCTTGGTTCCTTGAATACGATCAGGCTTCGTTTTAATCCGGTTTCAAATTCCTTGACATACCGCTTGAGAAGTCGCTGTTTCCTGTTTCCTTTCCTGTCAATGATCAGCATGACGACATCTGACGTATCATTTTTAACATCATGCGCTTCTTTAACAAGACCCATGATATGACGGCCTGTCATCTCTTCGGCTAAAACTCCGACCGGGGCCAGGAATGCCAGAATTGTAAGGCAAATGATCAATTGTTTCATATCAACTCCTCATTTTCAGGACATCGGGATCAGGAATCTATGCCGGTATTTCAGAATTCAGACCCGGATGGGGAGACAGACGCCACGGTCATGATAACAGGCCAAAATTCACGCGGGACAGGTTGCCCTCTTTTCTTCTATGAGCTTCTTTTTTCGCGTAAAGACTATAAGGAAAACAGCTGCGTGTGTCAATCGGATAATAACCGCAACGGTTCGAGACTATCGGGTCGACGCAAACTTGCTGATGCCGTCAAACAGGACAGATCCATGACTCTGTTGTTTCTACCCGTTAGCATTCTGGCTGAGAAACATTCCGTATCGACCCAGCATCCAGACGCTTCGTTCGAAAAGATTCGTAATATAGAGAATGAGAGAACGCTCTTCGAGGGAGAGGTCTTTCTCCGATGAGAGGTAGATGCGACGTATCTTCTCCATCAACTGGCCTCTATCCGAGGTCAGTGTTATCAGAATGTCCAGATCGTCTCCATCGCCGGATTCCGTCGTCTCTATAGCGGTGAGGAATATGGCATCGAGGCTTTCAACGATATTCATCGCCAGTCTCCCCGATTCTCCCCCTTCTGTTTTTCCTTCCAGCGTTTTGCAGAGACCGTATACATTGTCTTCCAGCGATGCCACCAGGGTATGGCGATTTTGCACATTGAGAAGCGTTTCCGACGTTGAGAGATTTAGGCTCTTATGGAAGACGTCGGTAATAAATAACTGTATCTCCGAAGAAACCTCGCCAAAGGCATTGTGATAGGTATCAAGAGTTACAGTCCCTTCCTTAATCCCCGGGCGAAGCCTTTCGAGATAAAGGGGTATGCGTTTCAACAACCTGAGGATCTCTTTTTCGATCAAAAGGATCGCCGTTTCGGGATCATCGGCGGCATGTTCGTGAATGAATTTGATCTTTGAGAGGGCCTCTTCTTCGAGTGGCGGCCAGAAATGATTCAGTATCCGGTAGTAGGGCGTAAGGAGGAATGCTAATATGAAAGGAATAAGGAAATTAAAGAGCAGTACCACGAGGGCCGCCTGGTGTTTTATGTCGCCGGAGAAGAGGCCGACAAATGATTTGACGAGCGGGATATCGGTATAGAGTTCGATGTAGAATAGGGCAACGAAAACAGTGACGCCAAACACATTAAACAGTACCTGGGCCATGACCGATTGTTTGGCCGAACCCTTCAGACTCGATGAAAGGACAAAGGTGGTGAAGCTGGAACCTGCATGGACACCATAGATAATCATGAGTGTCTGATCCATTGTAAAAATGCCCGCATTCGTCATTGTAATGGCGATTATAATAATGCCGATGGCCGTCTGCGAGATAAAGGCCAGTGCGCCGCCGATTACGAAAATGAGGAGGTAGGAATCTTTCA
>Ga0208279_1000305_pt1 | contig 42983 bp, 41 predicted proteins | sample AntAceMetag02UKM_FD_184766 | JGI IMG/M metagenome (GOLD analysis project Ga0208279, IMG submission 184766) | Saline lake microbial communities from Ace Lake, Antarctica - Antarctic Ace Lake Metagenome 02UKM (SPAdes) (version 2) | ecosystem: Environmental > Aquatic > Non-marine Saline and... | reverse complement strand
TTCCCTCCTCTTTTTTTTATCTACATAGTGAAGTAAAAGGACAAAATTGACACTTCCTCTCATCTCGATCAGGGACAAATGGTATATCTAGATCAAATAATTCTCTAAATATTGCTTCTAAGGCCCGCAAAGATAGTTCTTCAACCTTTTCTTTTTTTAATATATCCTCTTTAGAAATAAAAGCTTTACGCTCACAGCTACGCACATTATAAATTTCAGCATTTACCTGATTATTGGGAAAACTTTCAGAAGTGAAGTGATAGTAAAGCGGTAATTGAAAGGACCTGACGGTTTCTTTTAATGACTGGCGATTCATTTTCATGGTCAAGAGAGCTGAAAGCCTCTTCGGTACAATACTAGCCCCACCAGTTTTATAATCAATCACCACAATACTTTCATCTTCTAATTGATCAATCCTGTCTGCAGTATACCTGAAACGAATAGCTTTATTGTCCATCTCCCAAATACCTCTGCATTCACTCTCTAAAGAAATTATTTTAGCCACATTCCTCTCAGCCTCGCTATCCAGAAACTTATTCATTCGATTATTTATAATTTGCTTTAGGAGAAATGAGTCAGATCTCATGCGACGAGCAAGACTTTCAAACTTCTCCTCCATCTTTTTAGAAAAACTCTTCCTAAAGCCTCTGTCAATCACTGGCTTTCTACCAATAAAGATTTTAAAAGTATCGGCTAAGAGTTCATGAATAAACATTCCGATATGGGAAGCCTGAGGATCTTGGAGTAAATCCTCTTTTTCTCTTAATCCTAATAGATACTGATAGTAAAATCGTAGAGGACAGTTAAGGTAAGTGTTTAAACGGCTTGCCGAATAAGTTGCCTTCTTCAAGAATCGCACCATTGCCTCTGTTTTTTGAACAGTTGGGACTAAGGAAGCTACCTCTACTACAAAACGAGCTTTAGATACCTGAGTAACTTCTAATTTTCCTGATTCCCGCTGTTTCATCCAGAGCAATTCCTCGATAAATCTACTTTTTTCCCTCTCTTGATTCTCCTCATGTACCAAATGAATTTTTTTTGCACTTGATACCAAACGCATAAATTGATAACGTTGTATCTCCTCTTCCTTTTCAAGACGATTTAGCCCTAGATTTAACATAACTTCACGAGGGATCAAGGGCTCATAAATCTTAAGTTTAGGCAGCACAGCTTCATTCAAATCCATTATAATTACATTCTCAAAGCTAAGTGAACGGGTCTCAAGAAGCCCTAAAATTTGAGTTCCTCTTAAAGGTGAACCAGTAAAAGAGATAATCTCAGATTGAAGCTTCTGTTTCAAAAAAATATCCCAAATTTCACCAGGATCAAACTTTTCTCTGCTAAAATCTAAACTTCCCAACTCCTGACCTATTTCGTATAGTTTTTCTATTACCTTAAGGTTGAAAGGAAAACTTCCAATTTTACTCTTCTCAGATAAAGTATTAAGCAACTCCAAAAATGTAGTGCTAAAATGATTGAAATCAGAAATATTTTCCCAGCTCTTGAAAAAGATCTTATGTAGCTTAAGTAAAAGACTCTTACATTCATCAAAGCTTATCAAAATATCCATGCTTTGAAGAACTTCCTGGGTACGCAAGTAAATCTTCTCTTCTGCCTCTATCTCTTCTAGACTTAGGAAAAGGCTTCCGCCAATAGAGGTATCCTCTTGGCCTTGGAGAAGTTCTTCTATTTTATGAACCATTACTCGAGTAATTGCTGAATCTTTGCCGATTTCTAAATTTTTTACTAAAGGATGACGCAAAAGATTCAGGTAATCTTTTGTATAATAAGTATCGGCGGATCTCTGCTCTTGAGACTTTGACATAAGGTTAAATAAAACGTAGAGTGAACTTCTATTTAGGGGATACCCTAAAGAAATATTAAAATCTTTGAGCAAAGAAGAGATTTCAGTAAGCAGCGGTATGAGAGTTTGAGGCTGAGGCAAAACAATTAGAGTATTATTCTTATTTTTAATCTTGCCAAGAATTTCCCCAACAATACCAACTTGCGAATGCATATCAAAGCCTTGATAAAGAGAAAAATTAGGCTTAACATCTTCTTCTTGGGGTTTTATGGAAACATTTAATTTTTTAGCATTAGTTGCTAACACTGACCACTTATCTTGGGAACCTTGAAAAATACAGATTCCTCTTCCTTTTTCATAAATACTTTTAACAATCCTTACTTCTGTGCCATGAAGATAGAAAAAGTTACAAAAGATAATTGTTCCAAATTCCTCAACCCTTCGCCCTTGAACAGACCTAGCAGCTTGTAGATACCGTAAACCTCTAGAAGTTAGTCCCTTCTTTGTTAAAGCCTTATGATAAGCATCACGCAAGGATATTATTTCAGCAAGTAAATGATTAATACTTTCAGGTATTTCATAGCCAATGCTAGCACTTTTTTCAATAGATAACAGAGATTGATTCTTAATATCCTCTAAATCAAGTTGTTCAATAAAAGAAATAATCTCTCGAGCCCAAGGCAAAAAAGCATTAAAAGATTCTTTTTGTTTTAAGAGTTTAGGAAGATGTTTTTTAGCCAAAGAATAGATAAGAAAACAAGCATCTAAATCGTTGATTTTGTGTTGGTATTGAGGAAGAATAAGATAGTTAACAAACTCATCCATATTAAAAAAACGCGGAGGTAAGTAAGATTTTTTTATTTTTTTGGAAAGCTCTCGTTTCAAAAACAAAGCTGGCCTGCGACCACCAAAAACACAGCTAATATGACTTAAATCATTGCCAGACTTTAAAAAATTTTCACTCAGAAGAGTGGCTAACTTAGCAATAAAATCTTCACCGAAATTATAAGTAATTATTTTCTCCATAGATTACCCGGGGATAATTTCTTCCTTTGTCATACTATCTAAATACACCAAAAAACCCCTCACTTCCCGATTAGGATAAAAATCTTTAATGATTTGAATATATTCACTAATCTGTTTCTCGCTTTCGGGCTTTGCTTCTTGAGAACTTTTATAATCAATTATCCAAACCTCTTTTTCTCTTACTATCAAACGATCAATTCGCTTACTATCGCCAAAACGATTAACTACTTCCTTCTCACAGAAAACACTAGAGCCTGAAACAAAAAAGATACTCTTAAGTTCTTCCTTAGATAACAATTGTCTTACTCTGGCTTCATAAGAAGAAAAATCCTCAATGAATGGGTATTGTGTTCTAGCAAATAATGCTGCCTCTTTTATCAGCTGTTCTATGTCCACGCCCTGACAATTTTCAATTCGTGAAAGAATTGCATGCAACAAGTTTCCTTCTAGAAGATTCCTCTGATTTTTAATACTTTTCCAATTACCAAATTCACCAGGAATTAATTCTGGCCACTCTTTATATACCGAAGGTGATACATCAATTGTTGGTTGTACATCCTTAGTCTCTCTTCGATATTTCACTTTACTTCCGATCTCCTCTATTTTTTCAGGAACCATATGCCAAGCTTTATTATTGCTATTTGAACTCTTCTTAGGAATAAAGACATATAACTCAAACTGAGCGCGGGTCAAAGCAACGTAGATATTATTTAATTCATCAATACAAGCTTTTTTGTAACTTTGGATATAAATTTCTTGCAAAAGGGGTGAATATGCCCGATGATTTTTGGTAATACGCACTATCCCTAAATCTTTATCCTGATTAGGCACGACATAAGAGCTACTACCTCTTTCTCCAGTCTCAGGGCTTATGTCCATACGTAAGAATGGAATAATAACAACACCAAACTCTAACCCTTTGGATTTGTGGATAGTAAGAACTTTTACAGAACTACTGTGGGCAACATTTACATACAGATCTTCTTGCGGCGCACTCTTTAAATATGACAGAAGCTCACCTAAGCCTATGTAATCATTCTCTTTCTGTTTTATTAATTCTAAAAACTTCATGGAAAAAGCTTGATTCTTCTTGAAATTTTCATTTACCTTCAAAGACTGATAAATACTTACAACTAGCTCATAGGGAGATATAAATCCTATCGTTTTGAAAAACTTATCAATGTATTGATCCCAAATTTCCGGATATCGCTTTTGAAACAAACGATACAATGGTAATTGCTTACCAATTTTATCCTCCCTATGAAGACCAAAAATAAACTCAGTAATATCCTCGCAAGCAATATTAGTTAAACGGCTAAATGCTTTTCCGAGAATAAAACTAGCAAAACTTAAATCGTCCAATGGTGAGTATAAGAAATTGAGAAATGAAATAATCTCTTTCACCAAAGAATTCTCAATAACATTCAAAGTCTTCTCTGACTCAACCGGAAATCCTGCTTCTAGAAGCCAAGAAGTTACCAGCTCAACCTCATTGTTGTCTCGAGTAAGAATTGCTATATCTTCATATTGGAAACGTCCTTTTAGACTTCGAAGCAAGTCCAAGATTTTAGGCTGGATTATTTCATCACGCTCTTGTTTATTCTTTTCTTGGATTCGTTCAACATAAACATAGCCTCCATCATTACTCTCTCGCTGCTTCTGCTTGGTATCCTTAAAAATATTAAGAATCTCATTGATACTCTCTTTCTTCTCTCCTAGTTCCTTAGTAATACCTGATAATTCAAGTGCCTTTTCTAGATTCTCTTTTGAGAACACCTTATTATTAAACTCAATGATTGCTCTTTGGCTACGCCAATTCTTTATTAAGTTGGCATTTTTTACATTGAAATGAGTGAACTCTTCTCTTACTGCATCAAAAAGCCTTACTTCACCGCCACGAAAACGATATATAGCTTGCTTTTTATCTCCAACATAAAATAATGAACCACCCGTGGAAAGCGCTTCTCTAACCATTTCCTTTAAGTTGCGCCACTGTAATATACTCGTATCTTGAAATTCATCAACAAGATAGTGCTTAAAGCGGGTAGCCAAGCGATAATAAACCTCGGCAACAGTTATGCCCTCTTCGTCGAACAGAAGACGAGCTTTTCGATTAAGTTCCTCTAAAAATAATACATCTTCCTTCTTTGAAAGTAGCTGGAAAGAGTCACTTATCCTCTGATAAAGTTTTACATAAGGATTGTAAGCAGTGGTTGCGTCTGATTCAACTAACTCCTTTAACAAATTATAAATTCTTTTCCACTTTTTAATAAAATCAACCGGAGCTTTTTTTTCCTTGTTCATTGGAACCTGAGAGCTCTTCAGGTGAGCTGGAATAGCAGCAATATCAAAAATATCATCATTTTTACCAAGGAACGAAGTAATATTCTTCTTGGCGCTAGCATTCATGCCAACGGGGGAACACTCAAACAACTCTTTAACTTGGCCAAAAATATACTTCTTCTTCTTGATTATATCTTTAGACTCTCCGCTAGGAAAAGGACTAAATGTTTTTCCATATTTATTGCTTAGCCTAAATAACGATTGCAATAATTTCAAAATATCTTCTTTGGGAAACCAGCCTTTTCTATTTTCGACAAACAAATAGTGCTGCAAAAATTCTTCTAACAACTTTAGTACTTCTTTTTTCTCTCTTGATTCTTCAATTAAGGAATCCAGGCAAAAACAAAGAGAGGGAAGATAATCCCGCTTTATTTTAAAACTAGCTGAGCGATCAATGTTTAATGAACACCCCAAAAGAAGTGCATTGATAAAGCTATCTATAGTTTGGACTTGGAAAAAGTTATAGTGCCTGACTAGTTCATCCATAATCAGTTTAGCTTTATTTTCGGCATCCTTTTTCTCAACACCAAGCGAAAATAAAATATCCTCTTCCTCTTCTTGGTTTGAGAAAGCATCTAAGGCTAACTTCTTCAGAAACTCAAGAATCCTTTCCTTCATCTCTACTGTAGCTTTATTAGTAAAAGTGATGGCTAAGATATTTCTTAAAGGAACTTGGTTTAATTTTAGTTGAGGGTTTATAAGTAAGTGGAGATATCTTTTAGTTAAGCAGTAAGTTTTCCCTGAACCAGCAGAGGCTTCAACTACAATAACTTGGGGAAACTCAAGATAATGGACATTTTTCTCAGGCATTAATTATTGCTGACTTGGCTATTTAAAAAATCTGTCTTTTATCTGTTTGAAGTAATAACTCGCGAATTTATCTTGTTTTAACTCCTCTACATCAATTACTTCGCCACCACAAAAATAGCCATTTTCTAAATCAATGAACTCTGACCAAACTACTACTATTTTAAGCCTGACCGAATCAAGCTCTTCGGGTATAAAATAATCGATAAGAAGAACCTGGCCCTTCTGCCACTCGACCTCGGAAGTAAAGCAGACCCCCATTAAGTTAAAGTTTTTACTCTTGCCCTTAAGACAACGGCCTACTTCATTTAGGGGCCGGATTTCTAAAAAATCCCCTACATCTAATCTTATTAGTCGTCTTTTCTCTCCCATAGCTTATTAATTATAACAGAAAATCAATATTGAGGATACCCCCAAATAAGGACATCTCTACCTATTCTTTTTATCCTAAAATCTTTCAGGTGGGGGCAAGAGTCAAGTGTCGGGAAACCTTCTGCCCCTATAGAACTAAGCGCAGTTTTGCCCCCTATAATCTTAGGAGCAATAAAGAAAAAAACCTTATCCACTTCTTTTTTTATAAAAAACTGACCCAGGGTTTGAGAACCACCTTCAACAAAAACAGACATTATACCTAAGAAATAGAGAATTTTCAAAATTCTCTTTATTGGCAACCAGCCCTTTTCTTCTTTTAGAAAAAAAACTTTAACTCCAGGAGGAATCTTTTTTCTTGCGTATTTACTCTTATCCGAAGTAAAAATTATTAGCTTATCAGGGTTCTTCTTGAGAATATAAGAATTTAAAGGTATATTTAGTCGAGGAGAAATTACTGCTTTAAAGGGAGTCTTCTTCAATCCCTCAAGACTAGGATTATCCTTTATAAGGGTATTAGCACCGATTAAGACACAATCATACTTATCTCTTAGTTTTTTAGAAAATTTTCGGCTTGAGCTTGAGGTAATCCATTGAGATATGCCTTTTTGGGTAGCAATCTTTCCGTCTAAACTCTGGGCTACTTTGGCTACTACAAAAGGCTTTTTTTCCCGTATATTTTTAAAAAACACTTCGTTCAATTCCTGAGCTTCCCTTTTATACAAACCTACTTCCACCTTAATTCCAGCTTTTCTTAATTTCCTTATTGATTTACCCTTGACCTTAGGATTAGGGTCAATTGAACTAATAAATACCTTTTTTATACCTCTTTTAATAATCTGATCAACACAAGGTCCAGTTCGACCAAAATGACAACAAGGTTCTAAGTTAATGTAAAGAGTGCTACCTCTTAAGTTTTTCCTAGCTGATCTTATTGCTTCTATCTCTGCATGGGGGCCTCCAGCTTTATGATGATAGCCGAAAGACAGAATCTTACTATTCTTAACAAAAAGTGCTCCCACTAAAGGGTTAGGCGACGTAAACCCTTCTGCCTTTTTTGCCAAAGAAAAGGTTTTTTTCAAAAAGCAAAGATCTCGTTTAGACTCTGCCTTTAACACTTTACTCTTCCTAAACGCCGCTTCATATCCTCTACCCAAGTATAAGCTATGCTTACTTCTCCCACTTTTACAAACTTTTTATAGCTTCCATGAGCATCAGAACCACCACTTTGCAGCCGTTGAAACTTGATTGCCATATTCTTATAAAGCGAGCTCTTAGCAAAAGACATCGTAGGATAAACTGTTTCTAATCCATCAACGCCTAAAGAAATAAACTCTTCTACCCAAGATTGATCAGAAATTATATGGGGATGAGCAATAAAACTTAAACCTCCGAATTTCCTAATAAGTTGAATTGCTTTTTCTACTGAATACTTAGAATGGCCTCTATAAGCCGGCCGGCCTAGAGAAAGATACTTTTGGAAAGCCTGCCGCAGAGTTTTAACCTTGCCCTTCTCCAAAAGGTATAAAGCCAAATGAAGCCTCGTCGGGACTGCTCCTTTTAGCTTTAGGAATAGCTCCTCAATGTCAACCCCTAGGCCTAAGGAATTCAACTTCTCCCCCATCCATAGAAGTCTCTCTCTTCTTAATTCTTTTACCTGGGCTAGCTCCGCTTTTAATTCTTGATTATCGGAATCAATAAAATAAGCTAACACATGAATCTCTATCCCCTCATGTTCAGCGCTTAACTCAAGACCTTCAATCAATTCAATGTCATAACTCTTGCTATAAATTCGAGCAGAACTTATACCATCGAGAGTGTCATGATCAGTGATGGCAATACAAGCCAACCCTTTCTCCTTGGCTTGCTTAAAAATAGTCTCTATCTCAGCGTCACTGTCAGAAAACTTAGAGTGAATATGCAAATCACATCGCCCCTCTTTCATGCTTTAATAAACTCCTTATTCCTGGTTGGTATTTTTCTCTTTGCCTTTTTCGACCTTGTATATTTTATCTAAGATTCCATTAACAAATCGAGGTGAATCAATATCGCCAAAACGCTTTGCTAACTCGATAGCTTCATTTATGGCAACTTTAGGAGGAATATCCTCTGAAAAAAGCAGCTCAAAACATCCCATTCTTAAGATATTTCTGTCAATAGCCGCCATCCTACTAATTTCCCAATTTTTTACGTGTTTTTTTATCAGAGTATCGATTGAAGATATATTAGTTATAACTCCTTCTACCAAAAAAGAGAAAAACTCAACAACTTCTTGTTTTTGGGGATAATTTTCTGAATAATCCTGGAGGGCTTGATGGAAATCAATTTTTACTATCTCTACTTGGTAAAGAAGAGATAAAGCTACCGCTCTTGCTTTTGATCTTAAACGCATAATACTACAGATTGTCAAAATAAATATCTACTCGCAATTATATTTGCGAATAAATATCTGCCATTTCTAAAGCTGATAAAGCAGCGTCTCTACCTTTATTCCCCTGCTTTGTTCCTGCTCTCTCTAACGCTTGTTCTACGCTATCAGCAGTGATTACTCCAAAGGTAGCCGGAATTTTCTTATCTTGTGAAATCCGGGCTACTCCCTTGGCAACTTCAGACGCAATATAGTCAAAATGAGGAGTTTCTCCTCTTATCACTGCTCCTAAGGCAATAACAGCATTAAACTTCTTTGTATCTAACTTGCTTAATACCTGAGGTATCTCAAACGAACCTGGCGTCCAGATAACAAAGATATTTTCATTTGTCACCCCTGCTTTCTTGAGGGTATCTACACAACCTTGAAGCAATTGGTTGCTAATAAGTTCATTAAACCGTGAAACAACAACTGCAATTTTTCTACCTTTACCTAAAAAACTTCCTCTTATCTCCTTCATTCTTACCTCCTTTGCCCCTTAGATTATGTGGTCCATTTTTTTCTTCTTTGTTTCTAAATAATACTTATTGTTTTCGCCTTCCTCTATCTTTATTGACACTCGTTCAATAACTTCTAGACCGTAACCTTCAAGACCAATAATTTTTTTAGGATTATTTGTAAGAAGCCTGATCTTTTTTATCCCTAAATCTGCTAAAATCTGCGCTCCGATACCATAATCTCTTAAGTCAGAAGAAAAACCTAATAGACGGTTTGCCTCTACAGTATCGGCTCCTTTTTCCTGCAAGCTATAGGCTTTTATCTTATTTTTTAAGCCAATTCCCCTTCCTTCTTGACGCAAGTATAGAAGGACTCCTCCTTCTTTACCTATTATTTCTAACGACTTTCGAAGTTGACTTCCACAATCGCAGCGTCGTGAGAAAAATATATCACCAGTGAGACACTCCGAGTGTGCCCGAACAAGAATAGGTTTATTACCAATCTCGCCTTTAACTAAGGCAACGTGCTCACTACCATCAATTAAAGATTCATAAAGGAAAAGATTAAACTGTCCATACTCAGTAGGCAAATTAACTTTTTCCACTAAATTTATTAACTTCTCTTTCTTTCGACGATACTCAATCAACGAAGCGATAGTACATATTTTTAAATTATGTTTCTTGGAAAATTTAATCAAATCAGGAAGCCTAGCCATAGAGCCATCTTGATTTATAATTTCACAAATTACTCCAGCAGGATAAAGACCAGCTAACCTTGAAAAATCAACAGCTGCTTCAGTATGCCCAGCTCTTACTAGAACTCCACCATCCTCTGCCTCCAGGGGAAAGATATGTCCGGGTTTTATTAAATCTTGAGGGGCGCTTTTTGGTGAGATTAAAACTTCTATTGTTCTAGCTCGATCAAAAGCTGAAATTCCAGTAGTTGTACCTACAGCCGCATCTGCTGAAACTCTCCATGCTGTTTTAAAAGGATCTGCCCCGCCCTGGTGGTGCATAGGTGCTAAGCCTAACTGATCAATCCTTTTCTTTATAAGCGGAACACAAACTAAACCCTTAGCCTCAGTGATCATAAAATTAATGACTTCCGGCGTAGCAAAACTAGCAGCAATAATTAAATCGCCCTCATTTTCTCTAGCCTCATCATCAACCACGATAATAGGTCGACCAGACTTTATTTCTTTAAGGATATCTTCAATATGGGCAAACATAATCCTCTCCTAGAATATAGAATAAACTATCGCTTGGTCCACTGGAAGCTACGACGAGCGCCTTTGCGCCCATACTTCTTTCTTTCTTTGGCCCGAGGATCGCGGGTAAGTAAATCTTCTCTGCGTAATAAAGCTCTTAATTGAGGATTCCATTCTACTAGGCACCGAGAGATACCTAGGCTTACTGCTCCAGCTTGTCCGCCTACTCCACCACCATCTGTATTAGCAAGGATATCTACCTTACCTTGGAGCTCAGTAACTACTAGAGCTTTTTTAACTTGCATTCTATTATCAATAGTAGAAAAATACTTTTCGATATCCCTACCATTAATAACGATTTTACCTTTTCCTTTGGGAATAAATCTTACACGAGCAACCGCTTCTTTTCTCCGACCGGTAGCCATGAATATTTCTTTATCTTTGTTTGTTTCCTTCATAAATTAAACACCTATTGTTTGTGGGTTTTGAGCCTTCTGTTTATGGGTATCTTCAGGATAAATCTTTAAAGACTTGAGCATTTGGGCACCTAAATTGCTTTTAGGAAGCATTCCCCTTACAGCCAAGTAAAGTGCACGAGAAGGATTTTTATCCATTAATACCTTAAGAGTCATCTCTTTACGACCACTAGGGTAACCAGTAAATTTATCATAAATTTTAGTTTCCCGCTTGTTTGCACTAAACTTTATAAGCTTAGAATTTGTTATAATAACTCTATCCCCACAAAGGAAATTAGGAGTATATGTCGGTTTAGTTTTACCCTGCAGTATTCTGGCTATGCGGGTAGCTAATCTACCCAAAATCCTATCCTTGGCATCAATAAGTACCCATTTTCGCTCTTCTTTATTGAAAAATTTAGTCTTTTTCATAGACAGCTTTTATATCATACCTGGCAATAATGTCAATATTTATTTATATTTTCCAAATCTACCCTTCCTTCATAAAGGGCCTTACCAACAATTACTCCCCAAATAAAGGGAGTTTCTTCCTTTATTTTCTTGATATCTTCAAGGGAAGATACCCCTCCAGAAATAATGATATTGGCTCCTTTTCTGCCAAAGACGAATCCGCCTCTGGCGGAAAATGAAAAAAATTCCTTTACTGGCTCTAGATTTAACCCCTCTAGAGTTCCATCTCGAGAAATATCAGTATATATTATCCACTTTATTCCCTTCTTGATTAAGTTTGCGATAAAATCTAAGGCTTGAAGTGAGGTCTTCTCCTGCCAACCCTTTACAGCAACTTGAGAGCCGATAGTATCCACGCTTACCGCAATCCTCTCAAGGCCTACTGCTCTTATTAAATCTTTAAGAAACTTATCATCCAAACTCTTAGTCCCCACTATTATTCTCTGAGCCCCTAAAGCTATTAACTTTTTTGCTTTCTCTATGTCGCGAATCCCTCCGCCTACCTCAACCTTAATATCAACCTCTTTCAGAATCTTAGCAATTATTTCAAAGTTATCCTCCTGGCCAAGAGCAGCTGATAAGTCAACTAAGTGAAGAAGTTCTACACCTTTTTCTTTCCAATCTCTAGCTACCTTGACAGGATCATCACTATATACGGTAGAGTCAGCAGGATTTCCCTTTAAGAGCCGAACTACCTTTCCTTCCCATAGATCAATTGCTGGTATTACTAACATATTTTTAAAAAGTTATTAAAAACCTTCAAACCTAATTTTTGGCTCTTCTCAGGGTGAAATTGTACTGCCCATACATTCTCTTTATGCAAAGCGGAAGCAAAACTATTTCCATAAGCAGTAGTCACTAATATAATCTCGCTGTTTTTCGGCTTGCAATAGTAAGAGTGTGCAAAGTAAAAAAAACTGCCATCTTTAATACCTTTAAATAATTCTCTGTCTTTAGATTGTTTACTCTCCTTATCAAAAACAATTTGATTCCATCCCATATGGGGAACAATTAACTCTTTACCAGTAAACTTTTTTACCTCTCCCTTAATAATTCCTAATCCTTTTACCCCAGGGGCTTCCTGACTCTTCTCTAACAACAGTTGCATCCCCAAGCAAATCCCTAAGAAAGGTACGCCTTCTTCAATTTTTTTCTTTAAAAGACAAAAAAGTTTCCTCTTTTTTAACTCTTTAACTGCTCGGTGAAAATGACCTACCCCAGGAAAAATTATTTTATTAGCTTTCTTTATAGTAGCCGGGGAACTGCTCACCTTTACTTTCTTGCCTAAAAATAAAGCACTATTCTCTACGCTCTTTAGATTCCCCATTCCATAATCAACAATTACTATCATCTTTTATTTATTTGGCTAGTCAATTATTCCTTTTGTCGAAGGAACACCCTTTCGGCGAGAATCAATTTGCGTGGCACAATCCAAGGCCTTACCGATAGCTTTAAAAAGAGCTTCTAACAAATGGTGTAAATCGCCTTTTCCTGATTTGATTATATAAACTAGACTTAATCCAGCATGTTGAATAAAAGCCTCTAGAAATTCTTCGGCATCTTTAAATTTAAAATTTGTATCATCAAAAGTATCATTTTCTAAAACACAAGTTACATCATCATCGAGATTGGCCGATGGCGCTCTCTGTAATACCGGCCTTCCGCTTATATCAATGTTGGCTTCAACAACTACTTTATCCATAGTCACTGAAAATGAACCGTATCTGTTAATACCAGCCTTATCCCCCAAAGCTTCTTTAAAGGCTTTGCCTAAAGCAATACCAATATCTTCAATTATGTGGTGTTGGAGGTCTCCTGAAGCTTTTAAATTTAAGTCAAATAGACCGTGAAAAGCAAACAAAGTAAGTAGGTGATTGAGCGGTTCGAAACCGGTGACTACTTTAGCTTTGCCTCTGCCATCAATAACAAGTTCACCCTTAATATCTACCTCATTTGTCTTTCTATTTATTGCTGCTTTTCTTACTTCCTTTTTCTTCTTAAACCACATACTTCCTCCATAAATTTAAGCCAGTCGCTTCTTAACGCTCTCTATGTGCTTAACCATTCCTTCAAGGTTGGCTATTTTTTCTAATACTTGTTCTTCTTCCTGTAAGGCCTTCTTAGTATAATTTATAATGTGAGACTCCTTGAGAAAAGATCTAACCGAAAGACAAGAGAAAAATCGACTGCTTCCTCCAGTAGGTAAAACATGGCTTGGTCCGGCAGTATAATCTCCTAAAGCAACTGGAGTATAATCCCCTAAGAATATTGCCCCGGCATTTCTAATTTTCGAAACCAACGAAGACGGTTTTTTAGTTAAAATTTCCAAATGTTCCGGTGAAATACAATTTATTACTCGACAACCTTCATCTAGGTTTCTTACCCTCAGAGCTAATCCAGGAATCTTCTTCTTTCTTATCTCCCTTATAATCTTTCGAGAATTAGTAACTAAAATTCCTAAACCATTATAGTGCTCTATCTGAGCTTCTAAGTCAGCTATAATATGTTCTAGATTGGCATCCTTAGAGGCTAAGATAACAACCTCTGAAGGGCCAGCAAGCATATCAATATCTACCTCTCCAAAGAGCTGACGCTTAGCCTCAGTTACAAATTCATTTCCTGGGCCGACAATCTTATCAACTTTCCTGATTGTTTTAGTCCCATAAGCTAAAGCAGCAATAGCTTGAGCGCCTCCGAGGCGATATATCTCCTTTATCTTTAATAAAGAACCCACAGCTAAGATAAAAGGATTTATATTACCATCTTTTCCCGGCGGAGAAACCAAAACTACTTCTTTTACTCCAGCAACTAGAGCTGGGATAACCGCCATATACACTGATGATACTAAAGGAGCGGTTCCGGCCGGAACATAAACTCCTACTCTCTCTAAAGGCAGATAACGGCTAATTAGCGTCTTGCCACTATCTTCTTTTAATCTAATCGTCTTAGGGATTTGACCCTTATAGAATTTAGTCACATTATCTATAGCCACCTTAAATGCTGAAATAAGCGATGAGTCTAATTCATTAAAAGCCGCACTTATTTCCGACTCAGAAATCTTTAACTCTCGAGCAGATACTTTGACTTTGTCAAATTTCTTGGTGTATTCAACTAAAGCACTATCGCCATTATCACGAACGCCTTTGATGATCTTAAAGACCTTCTCGTGAATTTTATTTTTACGTACCCTCTTTCTAAGAAGTAACTTTTCTAAACTTTCTAAATTTCTGACTACTCTCATTTTTTAATAAATTTGCTAATGGCTTCTTTAACTTTATCTATGAAATCATCCCCTCTATCTTGTACAACGCCTTGAACTTTTTTATCGTTCCCTCCTCCAGCTAAAGATAGCCCTTTCCCGGATTCGGAAATAAACTTTTTACAATCAAAACCTTTTTTAATTATATCATTAGTTGCCGAACAGATAAAAATATCTTTTTCACAACCACGAGTGGCAATAAATATTATCCCAGAACCTATTTTCTCTTTTATTCGGTCTACAAGAATAAGTATTGCCCTAGATACTGAGCCTTTCAATGATGCTTCTGGCTCAAATACACGAACTAAAGTATTTATCCCCTTTATATTATCCAGTTCTATTACTTCTCCTGTCTTAGGTGATATAAATTCTTCCTCTTGATTAGCAATTACCTCTACTATTCTTTCTTTATCAGCTTTCTTCTTCTCTTCCAAGGCTTTCTTCGCTTCACCCTTCTCTTTGCGGCGGGTTAGGAGCGAAACACTCTTGTCTTTGCCTACAGAAGCCTCAATCCTTCTAATCCCACTGCTTATTGAAGACTCTGAGATAATAGCAAACTTCTCGATTTCAGAAGTATTATTAATGTGAGTGCCACCGCATAATTCTTTGCTATAATCAGAGATTGAAACCATTCTTACATCATTATGATATTTATCTTTAAAAAAAGCAAGGGCTCCTTCTCTTTTAGCGTCTTCTAAACTAAGTTCTTTTTTTACAACCTTATCAGCATTGGCAATAAATTTTTCTACCAACTTTTCTACTGTCTCTATCTCTTGCTCAACTAATCTACTAAAATGAGTAAAATCAAAACGGAATTTATCTTCATCTACTAAAGAACCTTGCTGTACAACATGTTCACCTAAAACTTGACGTAAAGCTGCTTGGAGAAGATGGGTCGCTGTATGAGCCCGAGCTAAAGCTTCTCTCCTAGCCCTATCAACAGAAATAATTGCCTCACTCTTTTTAATTTCACCACTAATGGCAAAACCTTGGTGGACAATAGCATCAGCAACTTTAAAAACTTTATCTACTTTAAACTCTCCACCCTTAATCGATATCTTACCCTTATCATTGAGCTGGCCACCACCTTCAGGATAAAAAGGAGTCTTATCTAAAATTATTAAACCTTGCTCACCATTTTTTATAAGCTCTACTTCAACATTATTGACAAATAGCTTTAAAATCTTACCCTTTGCTTCCAACTTATCATACCCAATGAACTGGCTTTTTTCCCTTAACTTAACTTCACCCTCTTTAAATATACTGGTATCAAACATACTTTTTTTGCGTGAACGTTCTTGCTGCTCTTTAAGTAAAGCTTCAAACTTTTCCTCATCAATACCAAACCCTCTTGTTTGGGCGAATTCCCTAATTATCTCTATAGGCACTCCATGAGTATCATATAAGCGAAACACATCCTCAGGAGGAAACTCTTTCTTGGCCGCTTTACTAAGCTCATCCATAATAAGATTAGCCTGAACTTCACCTTCTTTAATCGCTAAAAAATACTTCTCTTCCTCAGAAGCAATAATCTTTGAAATATTATTCTGTTTCTGCTTAATCTCTGGGTAGGTATCACCCATAAGTTCTGCAAAGCGTTTAGGTAGCTTAAAAAGAAATGGCTCTTTATTACCTAAGCCTCTTGCTTTAAGCAAGGCTCTTCTTACAATCTTTCTTATTACGTAACCTCTTCCTTCATTAGAAGGGTAAACTCCATCGGCAATTGCAAAAGTAGCAGCCCGTGCATGGTCAACAATAGCATTTATCCAGCCTTGGTTTTCTTTACTAACATCCTTTACCCTTAAAGTACTTTTAACCTCTTCCACAACTGGAGCTAAAATATCTATTTGAAAATTGGACTCTACTTTTTGTAAGACAGCAGCCATTCGCTCTAGACCCATACCAGTATCAATATTCTTCTGAGGCAAGGGCTCTAACTTATTAACCCCGACTCTATTAAATTGGGTAAAGACTAAATTCCAAACCTCAACAAATCTACCACAACTACAATCAGGATTACACTCACTTCTACCACAACCAACACCTGCCCCATTATCAAAAAAAATTTCCGAACAAGGACCGCAAGGACCATTAGGCCCATCACTAGGAGCACTAGCCGGCCAAAAATTGCTTTCTTCACCTAGTTTAACTATTCTCTCCTCAGACACACCAATGTCATCCTTCCAAATGTTATAGGCCTCATCGTCTTCCCTATATACAGAAACCCACAAGTTTTTCTGATTCATTTTCAACTCTTTGGTGATAAATTCCCAAGCAAACTCAATTGCCTCTTTTTTAAAATAATCACCAAAGGAAAAATTTCCCAGCATTTCAAAAAAAGTATGATGATAAGCAGTCTGGCCAACTCTCTCTAAATCACCGGTACGCAAGCACTTCTGGCAAGAAGTAGCTCTAGTTATATCTTTCTTCTCACCTAGAAAATAAGGCTTAAACTGATTCATCCCGGCCGAAGTAAAAAGAAGAGAAGCATCACCAGGAACTAGATTATCAGAAGTAAAAAGTGTGTGGTTCCTCTTTTTAAAAAACTCCAAGTATTTTTTCCTTAGCTCACTTGTCTTCAAATCTATTTACTCCTAAATTCTCCATCTGGTAATTAATAACCTTATAATCGAATCCTTTCCTTGCTAAATGCATTACTATTTTTTGCCAAATTTTTGGCACCGGTAAAGATGGCTTCCGCCTTTTGTAATGCGCTAATTTATTCTTGATGATTTCTTTTACCCGATCATTATAAGCAAAATCTCCGCTTAGAGCTTGCTTACGCAATTGTGGGGAAATCCCTAACCTCTTAAGGTTAAAGTTAATTCTTATCGGACCCCAACCTTTCTCAAACGAGTAACTAACGAAAAGGTCGGCAAATTCTTTATCATTTATATAATTGTTTTCTTCTAAGTAAACTACAACTTTTTCTCTTACTACCGGAGCATATCCTTTTTTCTTAAGACGAGAGATTATCTCATCTCTACTCCGTGCTCTGTATTTTAAAAGCAGAAAAGAATAATTAAGAGCTTTATTAAAATCCTTCAATTATTTACTTTTAAGCACAGAATATCCACGATTTGTCTTTACTAAGCAGTCCCCTTTTACTTTAGAAGCAATAGTCTTAAAACCCTTTTTACTCTTTACTTTCTTATTCTCTATTTTAATAATAACATCTCCTACCCGAAGCTCACTCTCATCAGCCGCTGAATCATCTTCAATGTCGATAATTACTGCTCCTTGATCACCTTTTATTCTAAACTGACGCTTATAAAAAGGTGTTATATCCTCTACAGTTAAACCTCGGAAACTAACTCTATCTGAATCTTCCTCTATCTCTTCTATTTCCTCGCCTTCCTTGGGCATCTTACCTATTTTTACCTTGATAGTCATCTCCTTGCCACCACGAAGAATCTCAAGAGGAATCCGCTTCCCAACATCAGAAACTGAAACCATCCGCACCAAGTCTCTTGTTGTCTTTATCAGTTCCTTATTAAAGCTTAAAATCAGATCTCCCTCTTTAAGTCCGCCTTCCTCAGCTGGAGAGTCTTTATATACTTTTAGAAGTATTACGCCTACTCTCTCTTTAATCCCAAAGTAATTACGTAAATCCTCATTTAAATTATCGATAGTCACACCTAACCACCCATAAAGAATCTTTTCACCTGTAGATAATTTATCGAGAATTTTCTTTGCTTTATTAACTGGTATAGCAAACCCTAATCCCTGATAGCCTCCAGAAGTAGTAATAATTGCTGTATTAATACCAATGATTTCCCCTTTAAGGTTTACTAAAGGTCCTCCGCTATTTCCGGGATTAATTGCCGCATCAGTCTGGATAAGATCATCATAGCCCCTATCTCTTCTGCCTAAAGCCGGTAAATAACGATTAAGAGCACTTATTACCCCTACGGTAACACTAGGCTCAGGATTATCAATTGCAAAACCAAAAGGATTTCCTATTGCTACTACCCATTTACCGATTCGCAAATCGTCTGAATTCCCTAATTTTGCTGCCGGAAGTCCCTTGGCTTCTATTTTTATTACTGCTAAATCACTCCTCTTATCTGTTCCTTTAATCTCAGCATCAAACTCTCTTCCATCAGATAGCTTAACCTTTACTTCAGTTGCTCCAGAGACAACATGTTCGTTAGTAAGAATGTATCCCTCCTTATCAACTATAACTCCGCTACCTAATCCTCTCCTTTCAAATTCACGCTCAGGAATCCCCCCGAAAAACTCTCCAAAAAATTGTTCAAAAGGGTTATCGAAATTCTCAAAAGGTGAACCAAAGTTAAGTCCTCCACCAATTTTTTCTTTAACTACGCTACTTATGGAAACTACTGTTTTACCTACACCAGAAGCAACATCAATAGTCGCCTTCTCCAGGCTTGATAAGCTCTGGGAATAAACTAACAGGGGTACCAAAACCCAAACCATTGCTATAGCTATACACTTCCTCATCGCTCCTCCTTATCAATTATTTTCTACTGACTAACTCGAGCTCTTTAACTCTTGTTCTAATTCCTCTTTCAAGGCATCATTCTCTCTTAATAAGCTTCTTAATTGCTCTTTACCTTGAGCTAAGTTCTTATCTTTATAAGAAAACCAACTTCCGGCTTTCTTTATTATTCCTTCATCGATAGCAGCATCTATTATCGCTCCAGTTTTAGACACTCCCTCATTATACATTATTTCAAATATTGCCTCCTTAAAGGGAGGGGCAACTTTATTCTTCACAATCTTACCCCTGACTCTTATTCCGGTTACACCACTTTGATCAGTAACAGTGGCGATTTTTCTTAGATCAATTCTTACTGAAGAATAGAATTTCAAGGCTCTTCCTCCAGGGGTAACCTCAGGAGATCCAAACATTACTCCAATTTTCATTCTTATCTGGTTGATAAATACTATACAAGTTTTAGACTTACTTATCGCAGCAGTTAGTTTTCGCAGGGCTTGACTCATCAACCTGGCTTGCAAGGCAATCTGAGAATCGCCCATTTGCCCCTCTATTTCTGCTCTTGGTACTAAAGCAGCAACTGAGTCAATTACAACTAAATCTACAGCATTAGACCTAACTAAGGCTTCTACAATCTCTAAAGCCTGCTCTCCAGTATCAGGCTGAGAAATCAATAAATCTTCTAGTTTTATTCCAATTAACTTAGCATAAGATGGATCAAAAGCGTGTTCAGCATCAATAAAAGCTGCTACCCCATTGCTTTTCTGTCCTTGAGCAATAATACTTAAAGTTAAAGTGGTTTTTCCTGAGGATTCCGGACCATAAACCTCAGTTACTCTTCCTCGCGGCAGGCCGCCTACACCCAAAGCTCTGTCTAAAGAAATTATCCCCGTAGGTATTACCTCTATTTCCAAATTTACCCCATCTCCCATGCGCATTATTGCACCCTTACCAAATTGTTTCTCTATTTGTGAAAGAGCAAGTTCTAAAGCCTTCTTCTTGCTGTCTGAGGTATTCTTTTCTTTACTCATAATTCCTCCTTATTTTTTAAAAATGAGATTCCTTATTTTTTAAAAGATTCTTTATATTTTTTTTGTGCCTTATCAATATAAAAACAAAAAGCAGTAGCGAAAAAGCCTTAAACTCTAATGGCAAAGAAAAGATCAGCGAAAAAACAAAAAAGGAAAAAGCGCTGGCTAACGAAGCTAAAGATACGGTCTTAGAAATAAAAAATACTACTACCCAGATAGAAACAGCAATTAAGAAAAGTATTAGCAGTAAAGAAAATTGAACACTTAAACCAGCTATGCCGCCTAAACTAGTTGAAACGCCTTTACCGCCTTTAAATTGTAAAAAAGGAGTCCAGTTGTGTCCGCAGACAACAGCAATAATTGCCAAGATGAAAAGAAAAGTTGGCGGATTGCTTACGAAAAATGGCACGATCAAAGGGACTATAAAACCTTTCAAAAAGTCCAAAACAAATACAGAGATACCCCACTTTTTTCCCAACACTCGAGTCACATTAGTAGCGCCAATGTTACCAGAGCCAAGGCCTCTTATGTCAGCCTTCTTTACTAGATAAACAACTAAAAAACCAAAAGGTATCCCGCCAATAAGATAGCTAAGAATTAAAAGATTTACTGCTCCCATTTAGAACTCTCACTCCTCTTAAAAAATAATCTGCTCCTGAAATTAAAGTAAAAAATACTGCCGCTTTCCAAATCCAAGGGAAAAAAGAACTATTTAAAAGCAAAGCTAAGATTGTAAACATTTGGAAAAAAGTAGTAAGTTTACCCCAAAAAGATGGTTCCATAAGAGCTTTTTTCTTTAATGCATTAATTATTATTACCCCCAAAAGAATAATAAAATCTCTACTTACAGCCACTAGAATTAACCCTAAAGGCATTTTAAAATCAAGAGGCAAGGTATTCCTGAAGACGTAAAGCGATATAAAAGCTGCGAATAAAAGTGACTTGTCAGCTACCGGGTCAAGGATCTGTCCAAAATCTGATTTCTCTTTTCTTATTCTCGCTGCCAATCCATCAAAAAAATCACTTAAAATCGCAAGAACAAAAACTACTGTTGCTATATGTATTAAGTAGGCATGGAAACGTGAGTAAATAAGCAAAGAAACAAATACCGGAATGAGAATAATTCTTATAGTGGTTAATTTATCGGCTAGACTCATTACTCAAGCATGGCTATTCTCTTTGGCGGCCACCAGGTTAAAACTGCTTTTCCGATTATATCTTTCGCATCAGCAAATCCCCATTCACGGCCGTCCTTAGAAGAAATACTATTATCACCAAGGAAAAAATACTTACCTTCAGGAACAATTGTCTCCTTACCTCGAATGCCATACTTTCCTTGATTGTAATAGTAATTCCGTGCAATCTTCGGATTAACTACCATTTTATCATTTATATAGATATTGCCATCTCGTAATTCAACTTTGTCTCCCGGTAAGCCAATCAATCGCTTTATGTAAGCTTTATTTCTCTCACTAGCAATTGGTGGAACAAATACAACTATATCAAACCTTTTAGGTTTACGGAACCCCGGAATACGTAAAGGCGTAAAGGGAATTTTTGGACCATAGGTAAGCTTACTTACAAAAATCTTATCCCCAGGAACCAAGACTGGAACCATAGAGGTAGTAGGAATCTTATATATTTGGAAGAAAAAAGTTCTCAAAAATATAGCTAATGCTGCAGCAATAACTATAGCCTCAATCCACTCTCTTAATGCACTCTTTTTTTTATTCATTATTTTTGTTAATTATTAACATTTTAGTATACCTTATATGGCCTCTAGTGTATAGCATTAGATTAGCGACAAATTACATCTTAAGCACTTCTAAGAAAGCATTCTGAGGAATAATTACATTCCCCACCTGTTTCATCTTTTTCTTACCCTTCTTCTGCTTCTCCCATAATTTTCGCTTACGGGTAATATCTCCACCATAGCACTTTGCAGTAACATTCTTCTTTAAAGCAGAAACCTTCTCGGAGGCAATTATTTTCGCACCAATCGCAGCTTGAATCTTCACCTCATACATCTGCCGAGGAACTAGCCCCTTTAATTTTTCAACCATAATTCTTGCTTTAGCCTCTGCCTTATCCTTGTAGACTAAAATTGAAAAAGCTTCAGTCTTCTTCTGATTAAAAAGAATATCAATCTTAGTAATTTCTGTCTTCCTGTATCCAATAAATTCATAATCAAAAGAAGCATATCCTTTAGTTAAAGATTTTATATTATCATAAAAATCAATAACAATTTCTCCTAAAGGAAGATTGAAAACTATAGCTAATCTATCTTTACCTAGATAATCCATCTTAACAAACTCACCGCGTTTTGATTTTGCCAAATCACAGATAGAATCCATTCCTTCTGCCGGTGTTACAACCGTAGCTTTAACAAACGGTTCAGAAACTTCCTCGATGCAAGATGGATCAGGAAACTGATGAGGAACTTCTATATATTCTGCTTCTTTTTCCCCAGTTCTCTTTAAAAGATACTTAACATTAGGTGAGGTAAGAACAAGATCAAGATTGTGCTCTCTCTCCAATCTCTCTTGAACTATCTCCATATGCAAAAGCCCTAAAAAACCGCACCTAAATCCATAACCTAAGGCCCCTAAATTATCAGGCTCATAAACAAAAGACGGATCAGATAACTTTAACTTCTCAATAGCACTTCGCAAAGCAGGATAATCCTTGGGAGAAGAAGGGAATATCCCACAGAATACCATTGGTGACATTTTATTATACCCTTCAAAAGCTTCCTTAGTGGGAGAAGATGCCGAAGTAACTGTATCTCCAACATCAATATCTTGAGGATCTTTTATGTTACAGCAAATGTAACCTACCTCGCCACAGCAAAGTTTCTCTCTCTTCTGGGCCTCTGGTAAAAACACACCTACCTCTTCTACTCGATACTTCTTATTTTGGTGCATAAGAAGAATACTATCCCCAAGAGCAACACTTCCCTCAAATATTCTCAAAAATAATATAACTCCTTTATAAGAATCATAGGTAGAATCAAAAAGAACTGCCTTTAATGGTTTATTGATGTCCCCTCTAGGTGCAGGTATCTCTTCAATTATTCTCTTAAGCAATTCTTCAACACCTTTGCCATCTTTGGCTGAAATAAGGGAAATTTCTTCCTTCTTAAAACCAAAAACATCAAGAAGCTGACCAGAACTTCTCTGGATATCAGCACCAGGAAGATCTATCTTATTAAGAGCAGGGATAATTCTTAAATCATTATCTAGAGCCAAGTGAAAATTAGCCACTGTTTGAGCTTCAATTCCTTGCGAAGCATCAACTAAAATAATTGCTCCTTCAGCACCCTTTAAAGACTTTGCCACCTCATATGAAAAATCAACATGTCCAGGAGTGTCAATGAGATTTAGAATGTAATCCTCTCCTTGATAAGAAATATTTAATCTGACTGCCTTTGCTTTTATGGTAATACCTCTTTCCTGCTCTAGCTCCATACTATCCATCATCTGCTCTTGCTTCTTTCTAGCAATTACAGCTCCAGCCATTTCCAGAAACCTATCAGCAAGAGTAGACTTACCATGGTCAATATGAGCAATAATACAAAAATTTCTTATTTTATCCTTTGCATCCATTTTTAATGAAACCTCAACTTAAGGTATAATATACTTAGCAATCTCTTCAGCTGTCTCAAAGATAGTAAGATTAGTCGTATCTATACATATCGCATCTTCGCTTACCTTCAAAGGGCTAACTTCTCTAGTCTTATCAGCATTATCCCGCCTCTTTAGGTCTTGATCTAATTCTTGGAAATTAACATCCATACCCTTCTCACTTAACTCTTTAAATCTTCTTTGAGCTCTTATTGCAGGAGTTGCATCAAGATAAAATTTATATTTAGCATTAGGAAAAACTACTGTAGTTATATCTCGACCTTCAACGACGAAATCACCTTTAGCAACCATACTTCTTTGCAATTTTACCATTACTGCCCTGACTTCTGGCTGTGCTACTACTGGGGAGATACTCTTATCTATAAGGGGGGTTCTTATCTGATCACTAACATCTAAACCATCAATATAAACTTTACCATCTTTAAATTCTAGGTTTAACTCTTCGACTATTTTTTTTAAGACATCTTGGTCAGATAGATCAACCTTCCTCTCAAGAGCTTTCAGGGTCAAGGCTCGATACATTGCTCCAGTGTCTAAATAAAAAATGCCTAGCCTTTTAGCTAGGAGCTTGGCAACTGTTGTCTTTCCTGACCCAGCAGGACCGTCTATACCAATAATCATAACAGGTGTTTCTGTTTAGTATTTATTTTCTTGATTAAGTCTATAATTTTATCTTTATCGTTCTTCTTTATCAAATTCTCAAATTTCTTTAAAGTTTTCATAAACTTATTTAAATCAGTCAATAAATTCCTCTTATTCGATAGAAAAACTTCAGTCCATACTGATGCCGGAGAAAGAGATATCCTGGTTAAATCCTTAAAACTTTGTAAAGAAAACTTTAAATGATCTTTAGAAAAACCGTCAGTAAGAGAAAAAGAAATAAGATGAGGTAAATGAGAAAGGTAGGATAAAAATTTATCGTGGCGTTGAGAGCTAGTGAAGATTACTTTTGAACCCAACTTCTCCCAAATCCTCTTAACTGCCTTAGTAGCTTTACTTTGAGATGAAGAGGTAATTAAGCAAACAGCCCCTTGATAGATATCTCTCTGGCTAAACTCCGCTCCGCTTTTTTCACTACCACATAAAGGATGGCAACCAACAAAACTTACCCCCTTAGGCAAACACTTGGTAATACTCTTCTCAATTATTCCTTTACTGCTACCCAAATCAAATACAACAGCTCCCTTTTTCAAAAAAGGTATTATTCTTTTAAAATAATCAATAATTGCCTCTACCGGCATAGCTAAAACAACTAAATCAGCATTCTCAACAACTTTTTTTAAATCTCGCTCTACCTTGTTAAGAACTCTTATTCTTTTTAACTTACTGTAGGAGGCCTGGCTTCTGGCATAGCCCCAGACAGTACTCTGAGGAAATTTATCCCTCAAAGCTAAACTCAATGACCCACCCATATGCCCTACGCCTAAAATTCCTATTTTCTTTATTTTACTCATATCTGTCTACCTACAGCTTTAGCAACATCCCTTAGTTCTTTTACCATCTCTGCAAAGTTATCCGGCAAAAGCTGTTGCGAGCCATCACTTAGTGCTTCTTGAGGGTTAGGATGAACTTCTATTAAAAGGCCATCTGCTCCGCAAGCAACTGCTGCCTTACTTAAAGGCGCAACTAAGCCCCACTTCCCACAAGCATGAGAAGGATCAACAATAACCGGAAGATGAGATAACATTTTTATCGAAGGTACCGCACTTAAATCTAAAGTATTACGGGTAAACTCTTCGAAAGTCCTTATTCCCCGTTCACATAAAATCACATTGAAATTACCTTCAGATAAGATATACTCTGCACTCATTAACAATTCTTTTATAGTAGCGCTTAAGCCTCTTTTTAAAATAATTGGTTTTTTAGTCTGGCCGACTTCTTTAAGAAGGCTAAAATTCTGCATATTGCGAGCACCAATCTGTAAGATATCAGTATGCCGCGCCACTAAAGCCACATCTCTAGTATCCATAACTTCGGTAGCCGTAGGTATATCAAATTTCTCGGATACATTTTTGAGCATTTTTAAACCTTTTTCACCTAAGCCTTGAAAAGTATAAGGAGAACTACGCGGTTTAAAAGCACCTCCTCTTAGAATACTTGCTCCGGCTTCTTTTACCTTTTTAGCTGTCTCATTTATCTGTTTTTCACTTTCAATAGAACAAGGGCCAGCAATAATTGCTATTTTCCCGGAACCAACCTCTACCCCTTCTTTTATCTTTATAACGCTGTTTCCTGCTTTAAATTCTCGGGATACTAATTTATAAGGCGCCAATACAGGTATTACCTTATCTACTCCGGGAAAAACATCTAAGGGGTGTAATCTCACAACATCTTCGGGCCCGATAACGCCTATAATAGTACGCTCTTTACCCCGAGAAACCATTGCTTTTAAACCCAATTTCTCAACTCTTTTAATAAGATTATCTATCTGATTCTTCGTTGCACCCTTCTTAAAAACAATAATCATTTTTTATCTCCCTAATTACTCTTTAAATAACTCTGCAAACACTTTATAAACTTTTTATTTTCGCAAGATAAACCTACAGTTACCCGAAAGAAATTCTTCAATCCCCAGCCTTTTAATCCTCTTATAATAACCCCTCGCTTTAAAAGATAATCACAGAGTTTTGAGCTGTCCCTCTTGAAATCAACAAGAACAAAGTTAGTTGCACTTTCAGTAAATGATAACTTACACCTTTTTAACTCTTGATAAAAATACTTCTTCTCATTTCTGATGTGAGCAGTTACTTTTTTTAAAAATTCCTTATTTTTTAAAGCTGCTAAGGCTGCTACTTGAGCAAATCTATTTATATTAAAAGGTTCGCGAATCTTATTCAAAATTCCAGCTAATTCTTTAGTCGTAACACCATAGCCAATACGTAATCCAGCTAAGCCATAGGCTTTAGAAAAAGTACGAGTCACTATAATATTGCCGCGTTTTTTAAGAAGTTTTAGTGTCTGGGGGAAATCACCTGGTGCAAATTCAAAATAAGCCTCATCAAAAAAAACCAATACCCGCTTAGGAATCTTAGCTAAAAAATCCTTAACTTCCTTTTCGCTTAAGTATGTCCCAGTAGGGTTATCAGGATTAGCAATAAAAATAATCTTGGTTTTTTTACTAACTCCCTTAGCTATTTCACTAAGAGAATAACGCAAGTTTTTCAAAGGAACTTTTATCACTTTAGCTCCAGCAATTTTAGCTTGAATCTCATAAATTAAAAAGGTAGGATAAGCAACTACAACTTCATCGCCCTTAGAAATTAACGCCTTCAAGGCTAAAGTTATTAGCTCATCTGAACCATTTCCAAAAACAATTTGGTCCCCTTTAACCTTTAGTTTCTTAGCTAGAGCTTTCCTTAGATAAAAGCTGCTACTTTCTGGATACCGGCTGATGTTTTTAACTTCCTCTGCGATTGCTTTGCGGATATAGGAAGGAGGGAATGGAATCTCATTAGAGGCGAGTTTATAGACCTCATCTAGTTTTAAGCTTCGCTTCACCTCTTCAATCGGTTTGCCCGGCTTATAAGCATTTATTTTCTTTAGTTCTTTTCTAAACATTGCTTCTTCCTTCATTCTTTTATTTATAATTAGCTCTCTTTGGGATAAGCACCAAGAACTTTCACAAAAAGGCACTCTTTTCCTAGCGCCTCTAAGACCTTCTTAACTGAAGGAGAATTCTTATGCCCCTCCATATCTACGAAAAAGTAGTACTTCCATGCTTTCTTCTTAGAAGGTCTGGACTCTATCTTAGTAAGATTTATATTGCTCTTCTTAAAAGGCACAAGAACATTATGCAAAGCACCAGCCCTATCTTTCATCGAGAATACTATAGATGTCTTATCGTGTTTGGTCGGCTTAATCTCCTTGGTCCCGATTATCAAGAAACGGGTAATATTATGCGCTGAGTCCTCAATTGAACTAGCCAATAGGTTTAGTTTATACTCTTCTGCTGCTACTTTACTGGCTATAGCGGCTCTGTTCTTTCCTGAAGCAGCAAACATTGCTGCCTGAGTTGTGCTCGCACAAGGAGTCAATTTAGCATTAGGGAGATTCTTCTCAAGCCATTTGCGACACTGAGCAAACACTTGTTCATGAGAGTAGATTCTCTTTATGACAGAAATCTTAGTGTGTTTACTCAAAAGATTGTGCCTTACAGGCAAATACATCTCTGAACATATCTTAAGATCAGAATCTACAAACATGTCCAAAGTATGGTTCACAGCACCTTCAGTAGAGTTTTCAATAGGAACTACACCATAGTCTGCTCTACCTCGCTCAACTTCGGTAAAAACGTCAGCTATACTGCTACATTCAATATAGTCTAATGACTTACCGAACTTTTTTATTGCTGCTATCTGCGTGAATGTAGCCTCCGGTCCTAAGTAAGCTATCTTCATAGTTGCCCTCTTAGCCCTGCATATAGAAAGTATCTCACGAAAAACATCTTTCACATCTTGAGCTGAGAAGGGTCCTTTGTTGACTTTCTTCAACCGAGCTATCATGCTTTCCTCCCTGTCGGGAGCATAAGTACTTAATCTTTTCTTTTTCTTTACCTTGCTAATCGTGATAGCTTTCAAAGCTCTCTGATTAAGAAGGCTAAGTATTCCTTCGTCTATATGGTCAATCTTCTTTCTTAATTGCTTTAATGACATGCTCCTCCTTTATTTGAACTCTCGCTCAGCCTGCTTCAAAGAATCAAAATGCCCAATATCAATCCATTTCCCACCTAAAGTGTATCCAAAAACCTTTGACTCCTTAGATAACCAGGCTATATATTTTCCCGAAGCATCAACGCTTCCGTTATGGCTAATGAATGAGTCAAATAGATGTAAAGATTGTTTAGGAAAAAAATAAACACACGATGCTGCTAAGGTAGAGAGCGGTTTTTTGGGTTTTTCTTGAAATTTAGATATCTCCTTTTCTTTATTAAGTTTTACTACACCAAAACGTGTAGCCATTTTTTTGTATTCAACGTCATAAAGGCCTATGGAAGGGTAAGGTTTCTTTTTTTTTGCAAATTTAATAAATCCTAACAGATCGTCCTGAAATAAATTATCGCCTCCTAAGACTAACCAATCTGCTTTTGTCTTACCGATAGCAAATTTCATATCCTTTATCGCTCCCAATCTATCGTCGGGACTGTTTGAGCCATCGTTAAGAATTTTTACCCTTACTTTATACTTGTTTTTCCAAGCTAAGAAACTCTTATAAAACTTATTGTTAACAACAACCCTTACCTCATCCACAGAAAAACTATCGGCCAGATTTTTTATCTTGTCGACCAAATAATTAATCATTGGTTTGTTATTTACCGTAACCAGAGGTTTAGCTATTCTTTTGGTCAAAGGATAGAGTCTTGTTCCGTAACCAGCGGCAAGGATTACAATATGCATATCTTAAATCATCAAAATACGATAAAAATCATCCCCTAAGATCTTCCTCAACTCGTTTTGGAGGTATTTCTCTACCTCTTTCGATGTAGAAAGTTTTAAAGCCTCTTGGACAGCGGCTTTAGCATCTTTAAGGTTAATATTACTTATTAACTCTTTTATCTTGGGAACCTGAGGAATAGACATGCTAAAACTATCTAGTCCCATCCCTAAAAGTAAGAATGAAAAGATAGGCTCTCCGGACATCTCTCCACACATTCCAACCCAAACATCATTCTGGTGAGCATCTTCAATTATTCTTTTTATCAATCTCAATACTGCCGGATGGCCAGGTTCATAAAGATAAGCAACTTTTTCGTTAGTCCTATCTACGGCTAAAGAGTATTGTATCAAATCATTTGTTCCAATACTAAAAAAATCACACTCTTTTGCTAAAACATCAGCAGTCAACGCTGCTGAAGGGACTTCGATCATCGCTCCTACTGAAATATCATTATCAAAATTTTTACCTTCTTTTTTTAGCTCTTTTTTACATTTATCTAAAAGCTCTTTTGCTTGTCTTAGTTCTTCTATGCCTGAAATCATTGGAAACATCAATTTTACATTCTTATTTACAGAAGCCCTTAGGATTGCTTTCAACTGGACTTTAAATACTTCCGGACGAGCTAGACAAAATCTAATTGCCCTCCAACCTAAAAAAGGGCTCATCTCATGTGGGACTTCTGGTCGTGAAAGAAATTTATCACCACCAATATCAATTGTTCTAAAAATAACCGAATGCGGTGACACTTCTCTTGCCACCTTGCTATATGCTTTATACTGTTCTTCCTCAGAAGGTAAGTCTCTTCGGCCTAAAAAGATAAACTCGGTACGATAAAGACCAATCCCCTCTGCACCATATTTTTTAATCAAAGGAAGCTCTTCAGGAAGTTCAATATTCCCAGAAACAACTATTGATTTTCCATCCTTGGTATGGACCTTAACAGCTTTTGGTATATGAATCGCCTTTACTTCCTTAGTGTAAAGGTTCGACTTTTTCCGATATTCCTTTAAGACTTTATCTGTGGGGCGTACTATGACAAATCCTGAAGAACCATCAATAATGATCTTGTCGCCTGAACGTATATTGTCCGTAGCTACTTCTAAACCTACAACTGCTGGAATTCGTAAACTCTTAGCAATAATTGCCGTATGCGAAGTTCTACCACCAACATCAGTAGCGAACCCTAAAACATTTTCCTTAGGCAAAGAGGCAGTCTGGGAAGGTCCAAGATCATGAGCAACAATAGCTACCTTTTCTTTTAAATCACTTAAAGATAGAGTTTTCTCTTTAAGCATTGTCTTTAAAACTCTTCGTGAGATATCTTCAATATCCACCACTCTCTCACGTAAATACTCATCCTTTAGTTTAAGTAAAGTATCAACATACTTCTTTATACTTTCGGAAAAAGCATATTCCACATTTACCTTCTTTATCTTAATCTGCTTAATAACGTCTTCTATCAAAACCCTGTCTTCTAAGACTAGGTAGTGGGCTTCAAATATCCGACCATGATCAAAACCAATCTCTTGGGATATCTTTTTCTGTAAATCAGAAATCTGCTTGCGTGTCGCCATTAATGCTTCTTCAAGACGATAGATCTCCCGAGAAATCTCATCGTGAGAAATCTTTCTCTTGGGAACAGAGAATTCGTCTTTCCTTAATAGCAAGACCTTGCCTATCCCTACTCCTCCAGAAACACCGATACCTTTTATCTTAATCATTTTTATCCTCGTCTTCTAAAAACTTTTTTAAATCATCTATTGCTTCTTTCGCATCATCACCTTCAGTAATCAATTTCACCTCTATGCCGGCATGTATCCCTAAGCTCAATAGGGCCATTATTGATTTACCGTCAACGATTTCGCCATCGCTTTCTATCTTTACTGATGAATTAAATTTATTAGCTAACTGCACAAAGATAGTAGCCGGTCTAGCATGTAAACCGTGAACTTTTTTTACAACTACTTGTTCTTCAATCCTCTCCATTTTCTCTTCATATAGTTATAAATAACCATAATTTCTTTTGCTGCATTTTTCGAATCATGACGCAAGTAATTACTCTTACTGACAACATCTCCTTCAAATATTGATACCCCTAGTTTCTTAAACCTTTCTCGGTCAAAAATTACCGGAAAGGATTTTTCCTGAGCATATTTAACAAGAAGATTATGTTTAAGCCGACCAGAATTAACCAAACAACAATTAACAATATTTCTCTTGGTATGTGAAACTATTTTTTCAAGATGGTCGAATGCTGTAAGACCGTCGGTCTCACCGTGTTGGGTCATAACATTACAAAGGTACAACTTCACAACATCCCGCTTAGCAATCTCTTCTCTAACTTGCTCTATTAAAAGATTAGGTATAATGCTAGTAAATAAGCTTCCTGGTCCAAAAATTATTACATCAGCCTCTCTTATAGCCTCAATAGCTTCAGGGTTAGATTTAACATCTTGAGGAACTAGTTGTATCTTTCTTATCGACTTCCCTTGATGAGGAATCTTATCCTCGCCTTCCTTGGTTGTCCCATCACTATATTCAGCCTTAAGACGCATCTTATCCAAGCTTGAAGGTAATACTCTTCCGCGAATAGCCAAAACTATGCTCGACTCCTTTACAGCATCTTTAAAGCTCCCGGTTACCTGGGTCATGGCAGTAATGAAAAGATTCCCGAAACTATGCCCTTTAATCCCATTACCCTCTTTAAACCGATATTGGAATAAGTCACGCATTAATTGTGGCGCTTCAGCTAAAGAAACTAAACAATTTCTAATATCTCCCGGAGGTAAAATGCCGAATTCCTCTCTTAAGCGTCCTGAAGAACCACCTTCATCAGCAACAGCTACGATAGCTGTTATATTTGCAGTATATTCCTTTAACCCTTCTAGAACTGTAGAGAGTCCTGTTCCCCCTCCAAAGGCAACAATTTTAGGTCCCTTGGATAAGAACCTTTTTTCGTAAATTATGTCGATAATCTCTTTGTTCTTCCCAGGATAAATAGCCTCAAAAAAACTTTTAATCAGTAAGCGCACCCCGACCACAAACCCGATAAAAGAAAAAACAAATAAAAGAGAATCAAATATTTTTAAAACCAAATGGTTATCATGAGCAAGCCTTACCGCCGAAAAAATTAAAAAGAAAAGACTAAAGAATAGTAAAATAACCCATCTCTTTATCCTCAAGCCAGGATAAAACCATTTTATGATTTTCATAAATTTCTTCATTTTATTGCTTGTTGTTGTTTATCTAATAAACCGATAACTTCTTCCTCAGTTTTAGCAACCTTTAGCCTCTGGACTAAGTATTTATCGCGCAACATTCTGGCCAAAAAGGCCAACATCTTAAGATGTAGCCCTGCTTCCTTCTGATTGGAAAGAAGAAGAGCCACAATATTTACCGGCTCTTGGTCTAACGAATCGAAATCAATCCCTTCTTTAGATATACCTACACAAATTATAATATCTTTAACAGAGTTGGTTCGAGCATGAGGAAAGGCTATGTGGTTTCCAATCGCAGTAGAACCCATTTCTTCTCTTTGGAAAATAGCTTTAGAAATCTCTTTCTTATCCTCCTTAGCTATTTTTCCTTTCTCTACGAGATGATCGATAATGTCTAGAATGATCTTCTTCTTATTCTTCTGCTTTAACACTAAGATAATAGATTCTTTATTTAAATAATCTAAAATATCCATATTTTATACTCAGGTATATTCTTAAACACTCTCATATATAAAACTGGAGCGGAGGAAGGGAATCGAACCCTCAACCTTCACGTTGGCAACGTGACGCTCTAGCCGATTGAGCTACCCCCGCTAAAAAAGTAAGTTATTTAGGGTTATTCCCTATTTTTTACGACACTGAGGATACATGTCCGGAGTGCCTTATAGTAAACACATTATGCGGATGGAGGGACTTGAACCCCCATGAGTTTCCTCACTAGCTCCTAAGGCTAGCGCGTCTGCCAATTTCGCCACATCCGCAAATGGTGAGCCGCCCGAGGGTCGAACTCGGAACACCCGCCTTAAAAGGGCGGTGCTCTACCAACTGAGCTAGCGGCCCAACAATTGTGTTGTTTTTGTCTGTTAAAGAACCTTTTAGAACTCTTTGAGTTCCTTTTCTTTTTCCTCTAAAACCTTATCTATATCCTTGATATGCTTATCAGTAGTTTTTTGCAATTGATCTTCGGATTTAAAGCGGTCATCTTCAGAAATCTTCTTATTTTTCTCTAAACCCTTTATCTTTTCTTTGCCATCTCTTCTTACAGTTCTAATTGACACTTTTCCTTCTTCAACCGTCTTCTTAACTATTTTTATCAGCTCCTCTCTTCTCTCTTCAGACAAAGGCGGAACTATTAATCGTATAATTTTCTTGTCACTAACCGGAGTAATTCCCAACTCCGACTGCAAAATAGCTTTTTCGATGTCCTTTACTGACGAAGGATCATAGGGGCTGATAACAATCATTCTAGCTTCAGGAATACCAATGGTAGCAATCTCTTTAAGCAAAGTCGGTGTTCCATAATAACTTACCCTTATACCTTCGACCATTTTAGGATTAGCTCTACCGGAACGAAGCTCAGCTAATTCTCGCTTTGTTGCCTCTATGGCTTTTTTCATGCTACCTTCTATTTCTTTCAAAACTTCTTTTACCATATTATTCCTCCCTCATTTGATAAGGGTCCCGATATTCTGTCCACAAACTACTTTTTTCAGATTACCCCGTTTCATAAAATTAAAAACAGTTATTGGTAACTCATTCTCCATACACAAGGTAATTGCAGTTGTATCCATTATCCTTAGCTTTTTATTAATTACCTTCATGTAATCCAATTTTTTAAACATTTTAGCACTTTTATCTTTAAAGGGATCGGCTGAGTAAACTCCGTCCACCTTTGTTCCTTTAAGCAAAATATCAACACCAATCTCTACACTGCGTAAAGCCGAAGCAGTATCAGTAGTAAAGTAAGGGTTGCCAGTCCCAGCGACAAATATAACTACTCTTTTCTTTTCCAAGTGCCTTATAGCTCGACGACAAATATAGGGCTCAGCTATTCTATCCATTCCAATAGCTGTCATAACTCTAGTAGGAATACCCTGGTTTTCTAAAGCACTTTGAAGAGCGAGACCATTCAAGACCGTTGCTAACATTCCCATGTAGTCAGCAACCATTCTTTGCATTTGAAACTCCTTAGATTTAGAAACTCCGCGGAATATGTTTCCAGCTCCAACTACCAAGGCTATTTCTACGCCTAAGTTTAATACCTCTTTAATTTGTTTAGCTAAATGAGCACAGACATCAATATCAATGCCGTGAGAATACTTACCTAGGAAGGCTTCCCCACTTAACTTAAGAAGAATTCTTTTATACTTAGCCTTCATCTGCCTCGCCTAAGGAAAAACGAACAAATCTTTTAATTACGATATTTTCTCCGGTTTGAGATACCGTATCCCGCAAATAATCCCCCACTAAAAGTTTACTATTCTTTATAAAAGCCTGCTCTAATAGACAATATTGCTTGATATACTCATCTTTATTCTTTACATCTTTTAAAACATCCTCAGGAATATCTTCCTTAGCTATATGTTCAGGATTAGCCGCTGCCACCTGCATAGCCATATCTTTAACAAACTTCTTAAACAGATCTGTGCGAGCAACAAAGTCTGTTTCACAATTTACTTCAACCAAAGCAGCAAGATTACCCCCAAAATGAACGTAAGAATCTATCACTCCTTGGCCAGTTGCTCGAGAACCCTTTTTCTCTAACATTTGGGCTCCTTTGCTTTTTAGAATTTTCAAAGCTTTATCAAAATCGCCCTTAGATTCACTTAAGGCTTTCTTGCAATCATTAATCCCCAAGGAAGTTAACCCTCTCAACTTTTTAATATCTGACAAACCCATTCTAATCCTCCTCTAACGAAACTATCTTGATATGTTTGAATTATTTACTCTTTGTGTTTTCCTTGGTCTTCTTTTCTGAAGCTTCTTCATCTTGATTAGCTTCAGAAGAAGGAACTTCTGCAGTTTTCTCTTCAGCTGCACTTTTAGCTTTCTCGCTCTCTTCTTCTTGGCTCTTTTTAGCCTTTGTAATTTTATTAAGCTCCTCTTTAATTGCCTCAACTAAAGAAGAAGTTATATACTTTACTGACTTTATAGAATCATCATTCCCTGGTATAGGATAATCAATAATGTCAGGATTAGCATCAGTATCAATCAAAGCAATAATCGGTATACCTAATTTATTCACTTCTCTTACGCAAGCAACCTCTTTCTTTGGATCAACCACGAAAACACAACCAGGAAGACCTTCTAAAGATGTAACTCCGCTATAACTTCTCTCCATCCTCTCTATTTCTCGATTTATTTTTACAACTTCTTTTTTTACCATTATATCAAAACCGCCAGTCTCGCGCTTTTTCAAAAACTCTAAATACTTCTCAACTCTCCTTCTAACCGTAGAAAAATTAGTAAGCAAACCCCCAACCCATCTCTCAGCTACATAAGGCATATCACAGGAAGAAGCTAATTCTTTGACTATACCTCGTAGCTGCTTCTTTGTAGCTACAAAAAGAATTTTTTCTCCGTCTTTTGTCTTTTGTTTTGCGAATTCCTTAGCCTCTTGTAGTTTTTGGGCTGTCTTCTCTAAGTCGATAATATAGACATTCTTCTTTTTACCAAAAATGAACCTCTTCATTTTAGGATTCCAGTGTTTACTCAAATGCCCAAAATGAACTCCACATTCCAATAATTCCGTAATAATTTCAGGTAACGCCATCTTTTCTCCTTCCTCCTTTTAACTTAACTATTTAAATAAATCTACAAACGCGAAAATTAACATGGGCAGAAAAACCCCTGCCGGATCTCTTTGCGACCTGGTTAACTCCTTTCTCAACGTCAAAGTATATCATATTTCTCAATATTTTCAACCACTTCCTTATACACTAAACTGTAGGTCATAAAGCTTCTTATACAAACTATCAGTCTTAAGAAGAGTCTGGTGAGTTCCAGTTTCTATAATCTTGCCCTTATCGAAAACTACTACTTTATCTGCCTGTTGGACAGTCGAAAGACGATGGGCAATGATAAAAGAAGTCTTACCCTTCATAAGTGTATATAGCGCTTCTTTTATTAGTTGCTCTGATACCGAATCAAGGTTGCTAGTTGCTTCATCTAAGATCAAAATAGGCGAATTCTTTAAAATCGCCCTGGCAATCGCAATCCTTTGCTTTTCTCCTCCTGACAGCCGAAAACCTCTATCTCCAACCACAGCATCAAATTTATCAGGAATACTCATAATAAACTCATAAGCATGCGCTTTTTTAGCAGCTTCTATAATCTCAGCCTCTTGAGCCTTTTCTTTTCCGTAAGCAATATTATCTCGTATCGTAGAGTTAAATAGAACTACATCCTGGGACACAACCGCAACAAGAGAACGTAACTCCTTTATTTTAAACTTTTTAATATTTACCCCATCAATACAAATCGAACCTTTCTGAGGATCATAAAAACGAGGGATTAATCCTACTAAGGTAGATTTACCTGCTCCGGAATGTCCGACCAAGGCTATTACTTCGCCCTTTTTAGCCTCTAAATTAATTTTACCCAGAGTAAATTCATCATCATCGCCATATTTAAACTCTACATCTTTGAAAGTAATCTCTTGGTTTAAATCTTTTATTCCACTTGCCCCCTCTCTCTCTTTTACCTGTGGAACTTCTTCCAAGATATCATAAATTCTTGCTGATGCTGTCAAAGCTTGTTGATTAATAGCATAAACATTAGACAGCTTCTTAAAAGGTCTAATCATTGACATTAAAAAGGCTAAGAAGGCACCAATAATACCAAAAGAAAGCCTTCCTGAGATTACTTCATTTCCAACAATCCAAAGAATTGTTACTGCCCCTAACACACCAACAAATTCAGTAAAAGGTGAAAGGATGAGCATCCTTTTTGCACTCTTTAAAGTAAATTTATAATAGTGACGATTAATCTCTTCAAACCTCTCGCGCTCATAGTCTTCGCGACAAAAAGCCTTTACAATTTGAGCACCTTGAATAGTCTCGGCCATAAGTGAATTTAAATCAGCTACTTTTTTCTGTATTTCTAGAGAAAACTTTTTAATCTTCTTGCCGATTTTTATTACTGGAAACATTATGCAAGGGAAGATAACAAAAGCAACTAACGGCAGTTGCCAAGAAATTTTAAAGCCAATATAAAAAGTAACAAAAGCAAAAAAAGCTACTTTCATTGACTCAAAAATAAGATCTTTCAACGCATAAGAGATTGCATTAGTAATAATTCCTACATCATTAGTAACCCGAGCCATTAGCTCGCCAGTCCGTTTGCGTCCATAAAACTCCATAGATAAATCTTGGAACTTCCCGTAAAGATTATTTCGCACATCCCGCACAACACCCTGGCCGACGAGATTCATCAGATAATCTTGTAAAAAAACAAATATCCCTTTTAGCAGAAAAAGTGCCGGTACAAAAATAATAATAAATTTTAAAAAAACCAAAGGCTCTACAGTGTTAAGTTTATCAACGACTGCACTTAAAAACGGAGGTAATTTCCCGGGAATAACTATCTGTTTATTGGTAAGTATTCTGTCCGATAAAGGAACTATCATTCCCAGAGTAGCTCCTTCAAAGAGAGTAGACACACCCATACAAAGCCCAGCCAAGGCTAAAATCCCCCGGTAGGCTTTAGCGAATCTTAATAATTTAAAGTATTCTTTTAAATAATTCTTCATAGTACCCTAAGATTTAGAGGATTCTACCACATCAATTGACTTTTCACAAGAAATTTGATATTATGTTAAATATGTTAAGAGTAGGAATAGTCGGAATAGGAAAACTAGGCAGCATCCATCTACGTATCTATAAGGAACTCAAGGATATAGGAAAAATTTACCTTGTGGATACCAACCCTAAAGTCTTGGACTGCCATAAGGAATGTCAACGCCTAAAGGATTATCGAGACCTCAAGGGCAAAGTAGACCTTGTAAGCATTGCCACCCCTACCTCTAGCCACTATGAAGTCGCTAAGTTCTTCCTCAAGAATAAGATCCCGGTTTTGGTAGAAAAACCTTTGACTCAAGACTTAGCAGAGGCAAAAAAACTTATCACTTTATCAAAAAAGAACAAGACCCTGTTATTTGTCGGTCATGTCGAAAGATATAATAATGCCTACTTAGCGATAAAGAAGATTATTAAAAATCCTCTTTTTATTGAATGTCATCGTTTAAGCCCTTACCCTCACCGTTCCTTAGATATCAGCGTTGTTCTGGACTTAATGATACATGACTTAGATATAATCCTCTACCTCTTAAAAGACAGTGTTAAAAAAATCGACGCCAAAGGAGTTAAGGTTCTTTCCTCTACAGAAGATATAGCTAATACTCGTATTACTTTTAATCGCGGTTGCGTAGCTAATATAACCTCTTCTCGAATATCTCAAAAAAGGGAGAGGAAAATAAGAATATTCATGCCTAACACTTATATCTCCTTAGATTATGCCCAACAAACAGTAGAAATATATAAAAAAATAAAGACTAAAATTATCAGAAAATTTCTTCCAATAAATAAGGAAGAACCTTTAAAAAAAGAAATTGCTGATTTTGTACACTTAGTCACCAAAAATAAATCTAGTACAGGATATGCTGAAGCCGCAAAGGACGCCTTGGAGCTCGCCTGCAAAATAGAAAAAATAATCGGGAAATAAGATGAAAAAGATAGTTATTGTTGCTGGAGATAAATCAGGTGACCTCTATGGAGGCCTCCTGAGCCAACGGCTAAAGAGTAAATTCCCAAATCTTGAAATTTACTCTTTTGGTGGAGAGAAACTTGCCAAACACTCCCAACAAATGATTAACCTTCTATCCCATTCAGTATGTGGTCTAGTTGAAGTTCTTTCATCTTTAGGAAAACTTCTTAAAATCTTTAAAAAAACTAAAAAAACCATACTTGAACTTAAACCGGATCTAATAATTTTAATAGATTTTCCTGACTTTAACTTACGCTTAGCCAAAGATCTTAACAAAAAATTTCCTCTCTTTTACTATGTTAGCCCTCAAGTTTGGGCTTGGAGAAAAAAAAGAGTAGAAACAATCAAAAAATATGTCGATAGGATGATAGTACTCTTTAAATTTGAAGAAGCCTTCTACAAAAATGAAAATATGGACGTTTTATACTTTGGCCACCCACTCTTGGAAATAATTAAAGAAGAAGATACCAAGCCAAATAAAGTTATCTCTTTCCTACCCGGCTCAAGAAAGAATGAAGTAAAACGACATCTTCCAATAATGATTGAGACAAAAAAGATCATTGAAAGAAAATTAGATGGCTATCAATTTAGAATAATTAGACCGCCGAATTTAGAAAAAGAATTTTATGAAAAGTTTTCACCCAATATCGATATAATCGACCACTCTTATAAAGTGATTAAAGAGTCAGAGTTTATTATCGCCTCTTCTGGTACAGCTACGGTTGAGCTAGCTATATTAGGAGTGCCTTATCTTATAATTTATAAACTTAACCCTTTAAGTTGGTACATTTTAAAAAAAATGGTAAAAATTGATTTTGTTGGTATGGTGAATATATTATCCGGACGCAAAATTGTTGATGAACTTCTTCAAAAACAAGCTACTCCTGAAAAAATAGCTTCACTAGCCTTAGGATATTTAGGAAATAGTGACAAATATTCTGACCTAAAAAAGGAGCTAAAAGGTATCTCAGATATACTTTCCCCACTTAATGCAACTGATAAATTCGCTGATTTTATTGGCGATTATCTTAAATTAACTTAAAAGATAATGGAGTGTTTAACAGAATTTTGCTCTGCAAATTAGCTGAGAAAAATAGCTCCGTCTTGGCCGAGCGTAGTCTGCTAATTTTTCAAAAGTAAGGCGTAGAATAAAATCATTTAATGCTTTCGTGTTTTCCTTATAAAGTTATAAACACTTAAGATTGCCGCCGGAGTAATACCGCTTATCTTTAAAGCCTGCCCTAACGAACCCGGTTTAAACTTTGTTAACTTCTCAGCCACTTCTCTAGACAAAGAAGGGACTTCTCCATAATCAACTTTAGGTATTTTTATCTTATCTAGATTTTTTAATTCTTTCTGCCAAACCAATTCCCTGCGCAAGAAACCCTCATACTTTGCCTGTATTTCAACCTCCCAGCGCACTCCTAGATTTTTGATTTTTTCTTGAGTCTGTTTTTCAATATCCCCAAAGGTAATTTTTGGCCGCTTCAAGAAATCAAACAAAGATATACTTTTACCTCCAACAACAATCCTCTTATTTTTCATATTTTTTATTACTCTATCAATAGTGTTTTTCTTATCTAAAACTAACTTGTAGTCACTCTCACTTAAGCAGCCTAGCTTTCGTCCATATGGGGCTAATCGTAAATCAGCGTTACTCTCTCGCAAACTTAAACGGAATTCACTACGAGAAGTAAACATTCGATATGGCTCATCTGTTCCTTTAGTAGTCAAATCATCAATAAGAACTCCAATATAAGCCTGCTCTCTTCTTAGAATAAAAGGCTTACTTTTCTTAATTCCCAATGCAATATTTATCCCGACAATTAATCCTTGAGCTGCTGCTTCTTCATAGCCAGTAGTTCCATTCACCTGGCCAGCAAAATAAAGTCCACTAATCTTCTTAGCTTCAAGGGTCGGATAAAGTTGACGGGAATCAATTACACCATGTTCTATACCATAACCAGGTGATAAGATTACTGCCTGCTTTAACCCTTCTATGCTATGAATAAATTTTGCCTGAACATCTAACGGTAAAGATGTTGAAATCCCGTTAGGATAAATCCTTATAGAATTTCTTCCTTCCGGTTCGATGAAAATTTGATGCCTATCTCGCTCAGGAAATTTTACTACCTTATCCTCTAAGGAAGGGCAATACCTTACCCCTCTTGAAGCTATCTTCCCAGTGTAAAGTGGTGAATACTTTAAATTATCGCGTATTATTTTATGAGTCTTCTTATTAGTATAAGTTATAAAGCAACTTAAACTTTTCTTAGGTAGGCTTTTATTAGATAATGAAAAAGGCAAAACATCTTTTTCAGACTTTTGCTCTTTCATCTTTGAAAAATCAATTGTCCGTTTATCTAAACGGGCGCAAGTACCAGTCTTAAAATGTCTAGATTTAATACCAGCTTTCTTTAGGCTTTTGAATAACTGGTCACTTGAATTTTCACCTAGTCTTCCTCCGGAGAAACTATCCATACCAATATGAATCTTACTCTTTAGGAATGTCCCGGCACAGATAGCAACACTTTTACATTGAAAAACTTCTTGTCGGTTAGTTTTAATTCCATATATTTTTTTATTTTTTATCAGAATTTCTTCAACCTTAGCTTGAACAATATCGATATTTTTATTCTTCTCTAAAAATTTTCTAGCAACTTCAGGATAAGAAAACATATCTACTTGGGCCCGGGTAGACCAAACTGCTTTGCCCTTGCTTCTATTTAAAACTCGATAGCTCAAAGCGCATTTATCAGCAATTTTGCCTATTAATCCTCCTAAAGCATCCACTTCCCTGACTAAATTGCCCTTAGATACTCCTCCTACAGCCGGGTTGCAGGATAATTTACCTATAGAATTAATATCTAAGGTCAATAAAAGCACAGAGCAACCAAGATTAGCTGCAGCATTACTAGCCTCAATCCCAGCATGCCCAGCCCCAACAACAATTACATCATACCGTTCCATAACCCCCCTTTAAGTACACCCCCGGGGTGTACCTGGAAAAATGTTACTCACAAAGCATTTTCTTTATCTTATTTAATTCACGCTGGTAAGAAATCCTATCTTTTACAAAACTCTTGTAAGAAACTCGATCGATTTGCAAAATCTTATCATATTCACAAATACGTTCATTAATGCTACTATTTTCCAGATATTCATTATAAGAAGACGCCTGCCAATTCTCCGGTTTATCAATTAAACGTGCAGTTACGGGATTCAAATGTATGTATCTGGTCAAATGAAGCAACTGCTCATCTGTCTTAACTGATATATTTTTAAATCTGCCTTCCCACAAAGGCCCTTTTCTTTTGTACTTAGTATTAAAATATCGGCTATAGCTATTAAGAATATTCCCCATAAAATTTGATATTCCATTTTCTTTTAATTGTTTTAAAATTAAATGTATGTGCGTAGGCATAATACAATAAGCAATTATTTTAACTATTTTTTCTTTTTCTTTGGAAACAAAATTAAAATATTCGATAAATCCTTGTTTTTGAATATTTTTAAGTTCCATAAATTTAGAAAACCTACACGGTATATCTGCAACCTGATAATATTTCAACATATATTTCATTCTCAAAACATTACCATTGCTATTGAATATTTTAAAATCAGCAATGCTTTTGCTGAAAATATGATAAATTTCTCCTACTGCTAATTTTTCTTTTCGCTGCATACGTTAACTCCTTTTACGGACACCCCGGGGGTGTACGTGGGTGTATTTTAGCATAATTTGTTGGAAAAAAGAATATATTATCGTTAAAGTCTGACGATAGGCTCTTAAGTTTGAAGGAGTAAAAAATTACTTTTTCTTAGTTTGGCTAGCTACAGAATCAATGGCTTTTTTTATAACTTCGGGATCACCCAAATAGTAGTGTTTAATTGGCTTTAAGTCATCATCTAGCTCATAGACAAGGGGGATTCCAGTGGGAATATTAAGTTTAACTATTGCTTCATCGCTGACACCGTCCAGATACTTGACTAAAGCTCGCAAACTATTGCCATGAGCAACAATAATTACCTTTTTGCCCTCACG
>Ga0208279_1000304_pt1 | contig 43055 bp, 27 predicted proteins | sample AntAceMetag02UKM_FD_184766 | JGI IMG/M metagenome (GOLD analysis project Ga0208279, IMG submission 184766) | Saline lake microbial communities from Ace Lake, Antarctica - Antarctic Ace Lake Metagenome 02UKM (SPAdes) (version 2) | ecosystem: Environmental > Aquatic > Non-marine Saline and... | reverse complement strand
CCAGTGACGTCACGGACAAGGGGGATCGCAATGGCTCACCTGGGGCCAGTTCGGACGCTTCTGGTCGCAGGCCTTGCGCGGCATCATCCGAAGGGAATCGACGGAGGGACTCCACCTGCAACAAACCCAGGACGAGAACCAGTGGCAAGTCGACATCACGAGGCTGGACCCCTCGGGCAATCCGATCTCGGGCGTCGCCTTCGAAGCCCAGACGGTGGACGAGCGAGAGAGAGTCGCGCCGGTGGTCGTGGAAGAGGTCGGGCTGGGCCGCTATCGCGCCGTGGTCCCGCTGGGCGAGGCCCAGACCCTCTCGCTGCGCCTGGACGACCGCGACCATGACAAGCGAGCCGTGCTGCACTTCAACAAGCCGTACCCGGCCGAGTACAATCTCGCCAGCCAGGTCGCCCCGCCGCTGGCGGATCTGCCCCGACTGAGCGCCGCCGCCATCCGGGAGGATATCATCCCCGTCAAGACCCGCAAACCCATACACCATCTCTGCTACCTGCTCGCCCTGGGCGCCATGCTCGCCGGACTGCTCATGCGAAGAGTCTGACGGGAACAGTGACATGCTCGCGGCTTCGCTGGAATGGCACCGAACAGCAACGGCGCTATGTCCCGCCCGAATACCTCGCGTCGAGTGCGAAAACCCACAGGCTCATCTCTATTCCAAGATGGAGTGTCCCAAGGAATCGATTTGCGATGCTCCCGGGGGACGGTACCGTCTCGTGAGGATTGTCATGAGACGGTCGATATCGATTTCAAGTGCCTCACACACGTGGCAGAACTTAGCGCTGTATCGTCCCTGGGTCAGGAGGGCAAACAGAAGATGGTGCTCCTCGACCGATCCCAGACCTGTGCATCGTGCGGCCTCGCGCGCCGAGGTCTGGCATTGCCGGCAGTTCTGCGTCTGTGACAACGGTCCAGTATGTGTGCCCGGCCGGATCAGTTGCGATAGCCGTTCACAGAGATCGACCGGGCTTTCTCCTATCTCATCACACAGCCAGAGCACAACTTGACCGCGTGCGGCGAGACAACCGTAGAGAACGAATGCGGTTTCCACAAACCTTCGTTGCTTCCGTCGGGCAAACTCTTCAGCTTCCTGGTAGGCTCGTCTGACCAGCGGGTGAAGGGGACTATCGATGGGGGTGATAGAGCCATACGGATATCGCAGCGAACCGATATCGATGGCCCAGACCCACGGTTCGTCAGTCAATTGTCTGTATGCCGCACGCATGGCGGCGTCGAAGTCAAGATCTTGCCCTGGCGTGCCCAGGTCGCGGGCAAAAGCCGTACACTCCAGCAGGAGGAGGTTCCCCGACTCAACCTCCCGACGAAGATAGTTTTTGTCACGTATTACGGGTCGGCCTCCAGGTAGCGCACCAGTCCAGCAACCTGCAAGTGCGTGCGACGGGACGCTCTCGTCTGTGCCGGTCAGCAGGAGTACGGGCCACAGACCCGTGTTTTCCAGACAGGCTGCCAAGAATAGGGCCAGGTCAACACAAGTCGCTTCCCCTTCCAGTTTCGGTGAAGTACTTGTGACAATGCTGTCCGGCGTGCGGAGGTTCTGATGGGATTGGTGCCCCTCCGGAGGACACCAGTGCAGGACGCAGTCATTCTTAAGATAGCGGTAAAGTGCTCGCAAGACATGCTCTTCGCTCTTGCGATATCCGGATTGGATCAACGCGCGGAAAGATGGCATGCCGGTCGTATTACGTGTGCCAACACAGGCTTCACCGACAACCCTTTGCATGATCGGGTGATCCGGGAGAACAAACCCTGCCAGGGTGGTTCGATAACGCGCACCATACGGCCAAGACCAGGTGGGCAGAATGGTCACATCGTGCGAAGCCGTGGTGCTGCGTCCGGCGCCGACGGAGACACTAAGTTTGGTGGACTCCGGAGCCAGCTTCAATTCCATCTGGCCCAGATGCAAATGCCCCTCTGAGGTACCCAGCGCCAGGGAACCGCCCGCGGGAATCTCGGGCACGTTGACGAACCAGGGATCGCCATAGTTTTCCAGTTGAAGTCTCAGACGCCATGAACGTGACGGGTAGGACCCAAAGTTCCACGCTGTTAGAGGACCCACTAAGGGTATCCCACAGTGGCAGGTCGCATAGCTTACCATCTCGGCGAATGGCCCACAGGCAATCACGTTATGCGACCGAATAAGCAACCAATCATGAGGAACGATGGTCCACAGCGTCTCGCCGGTCAGGACGGGGCTGCCGGGGATGAATTCCACCGCGTCAACTCCTGGGATAGCTTGGCCGGCTATGAGGGTTCCGCGCTTGCTGTTGAGATCCTGGATGTACCACTTGGGGCCGGACTTCCAGAGGCGCGCGTGTCTGCGACTGACCCGAGGGTCCGGATTGAGGTCGAAATCGGGTCTGCCCCCCTCGCATCGTGGATCGTATCGCCCTACAATGAAGTCGTTACAGGTCAGCACCTGGCTTGGCACAGCGGCACTGTCCGGTCCGATCAGAATGACCCCCCGAACCTTGTTTTCCCTTGTTAGTTGCACTTGTTATCAGGTCTCCCCACATTTGCGTCGAACGCTCTTGACTCGGGGCATCCAGGCTCGGACCAGAGACCCTGCGAATGCCCAGGTGACCTCACCTCAATCCATGTCAACGTGCTCATCCCGCCTGGGTTCTCGACTTCCGGAACGCCTTACAACGTCCTTCCGCCTGGCTGAAAGGTCAGAGACTCGTCCTTCACGTCCACCTCGATGTTGGGCCATGTATTCGCTCTTCCAGCAGCAACCAGTTCCGCCAGAGGCGCTTCAACCAAACGCTCCACCACACGATGGAGATTACGCACACCGTGTTCGCGGCTATATCCTCTCGTGACAATCATGTCTACGGCGGCATCGGTAAAACAGACGGGCTTGTGGTACTTCTTGAAGGATATGCTGTCAATCTCAGCAAGCCTCTGACGCAGGATGATTCGGACATCTTCAAGGTCAAGCGTGCGAAAAACGATCCTTTCGTCGATCCGATTGAGGAATTCGGGCCGAAAGCACTTTTCGACTTCGCCAGAAAGACTCTGCTGCGGCTCGGATTCGTGTTTCTGGCGAAAGCCAAGATTCGTAGTGGCCGGGATATTAGAGGTCATGATGAACAGAGCGTGGCGCGCATCGGCTGTCCGTCCTTTGGAATCCGTCAATCGACCGTCATCAAAAACCTGAAGGAACAGGTCGAAGACACGTGCATGGGCCTTTTCAATCTCGTCGAGCAAAACAACCGTATACGGCTTGCTGCGCAGTTGCCCGGTAAGTTGGCCTTCCTCCTCATGGCCGATGTAGCCGGGAGGGGCTCCGACCATCCGGGCGACGCTGTGTTGCTCCATGTATTCGGACATATCCAAACGAATCATATCTCGCTCGGAACCGAACAAGAACAGCGACAGTGAGCGCGCCAACTCCGTTTTGCCGACGCCGGTGGGACCAAGAAAGAGAAACACACCGAGCGGGCCTCGTCGTTCATTGAGCCCTGCTTGCGCCAGCAGGAGTCGCCGGCATACACAGTCGATTGCGTCGTCCTGCCCGATGATACGGTCCTTGAGAAACCGACTCATCTCCTGCCAGCGCGACTGACTGAGGCCCTCAAGGTGTCCCGTCAGTATATCTTCAGGGACACCCAGTTTTTCCGACAGAACACGTGCAATGACTCTTTCGGTGATGCCTTCGCCAGGTGGCTCTATCAGAAAGCTGTCCAGTTGTCCCGAATGAGAATCGTCCGGCTCCAGCCTGAAACTCAACGCGGGAATCTGCATCCTCGCGCCGGCCAGATCCAGAAGATCAAGGGCTTTGTCCGGCAACTGATGATTTACGTCGAACCGGATAGACAAATCCACCGCGGCTTCCAAACCCGTGTCATTGATGCTGATGCCGTGGTGTTCCTCCAGTTTGGCCCGCCGCCCGCGCAGAATCTCCAACGTCTCGTCTCGACTGGGCTCAGGGACAAGGATCTTCTCAAAACGCCTCTCCAGGGCCGAGTCGCTCTCCACGTAACGCCGGTACTCATCGAATGTGGTTGCCCCGATGCACCGCATATCACCACGCGACAGCGCCGGTTTCAGGATGTTGGCAGCGTCCATGCTCCCTTCCGCCCGGCCCGCACCGATCAATGTGTGAAGTTCATCGATAAACAGCAGCACATCTTTGTTGGCGCTACACTCATCGATGATGCCCGCCAAACGTTGTTCAAACTCCCCCCGATACTTAGCGCCACTGACAAGGACGCCCATGTTCAGCGAGACAATTCGCTTGCCGTCCAGAACCTGTTTGTCTTTGCCCTGGATGATTCGGCACGCGATTGCCTCGACGATCGCAGTCTTTCCCACGCCTGCTTTCCCCACGAGGACCGGATTGTTCTTTGACTGCCTGGCCAGCGTCCGGATGACCTGGAGGATCTCTTGGCGACGGCCAATGACAGGCCCCAGTTTGCCGGAACGGGCCTGTTCCGTCAGGTTGGTGCCAAAAGCATCCAGAAAAGGTGTCGCGGATTTCCCGGCCTCCGCCTTGGGCGACTTGTCTCGACCCGCCGGCTGCTGGGCACGCAGTTGATCAAGCTGTTCTCGCGTCGTGCGTGCGAGCGTCTCCAGATCGATACCCTTCTCCGCCATGAGCCGGCATCCCGGTCCATGCGTCTCTTCGAGCAGCGCTATGAGAATATGGCCGCAGTTCAAGTCGCCCAACTTCATTTCGCGAGCCGCGGCCTCTGCGCGATCGAGCAACCCATGCGATCGAGGCGAGCGAAGTATTTGGCCGCCCTGCTGATGGTCATACGAGCCGACCCCCAGGCGTTCACGAAGCTCCCGGCGAAAATTGTCGGGGTCCACTCCGGCACTTTGGAAGAGCTCAGCCGTAAGTGACAGTTCGAACTGGACACGGGGCAGATCATCCCTGTTCAGTTGCACTTCCTCCGCCACTTGTTCTACCGAAACATGCCTGAGTTTCGTCAGTGCCGCCAGGAAGTGCTCAGGCTCAACGGTCTGCCTTCGGGCCGAGATCGCTTCTACACATGCCAGTTGCCAGGCAAAATTGACTACCGGTGACAGATGCACATCATCGCTCCTTATTCAGGGATGAAATAGTCTGTTTTCTCTCCTACGCTTAAACTGCCAGGCGCTGCTCGGCTGACGGCGGCCATTGACCACACATCGGGAAGCCGGAATGGATGGCAGCACGACCCTGCTTCGCCTTACACACAGGATGGGCCGATTCTTAGCGCATGCTGTCCATCGGTGACATCGCGGAACTCGGCTATAACGGAGGCATCCTCTTCCACGGGTTCGAATTCGGCCACGAGTGTTTTGCCTTCCTGACAAAGGGAGAGCAGAGCTGCCAGCGCAGGTGGTTTTTGCCCCTCTTGGGGCCAGAACTTTATCCAAACGGTTCTCCGACGGCTATCGACCGCCGTCTGTAGAATACGGCGGCCTTGGCAGAACACTTCAGAGGTTGCCGCTTGAGGACATCGCGGATCGATCTTGATCGCCTCCAGTAATTCCTCAATAGCCTCCGTTTCTCGGTTGCCGGCCAATAGCGCGCTGCTTTTCGTCAGATGGCCCTCAAGCGCCTTCTGCTTCTCCGGCGAGCCGACGCCTGTGTAGGCGGGACTGAGCTTGAACTCGTAACTGGGAGGCAGCACGCCCTGGGCAAGGGAGGCGACCTCATGGGAGTAGTCAATGAGGACTTTCAAGCCAACCTCAGCCTCTGCCTTGAGCGCGTCAAGCCATTCTCTAACGCGGGAACGTACGGAAGGCTTGGCCTCGGCAACTTCACCCAACGCTTTGGCAAACTGCCATTGCCGGTGGAGTCGACCATGCTCGCTGGCTGTCCAGGAATTCCATATTTCCGCGAAATCCTTTTGGAGATAGCGCAACGTGCAGACACGCTGGACACAATCGGAACACTCCGCCAGATGCCTATCGATCTCCAATTCCTGGTCACAGGAGGCTTCGCCTGCAACATATTGTAGCAACGAGTCTTCGTATGGATGACACATGCGTCCTATTCTCCACCTTATTTGACCCAGCCAGATGGCGACCTTCACATCACATGGGCTTGCCCGATGAGATCTGACGCCCCAGCATGTCTGTACAAACGAGTCTCATATCAACCGCTCTGCCCACAAGGGGGTACCGCCCGCAACTTGCAGCGCCGACAGTGTTCCGGATTCACGGGTCCTTCGCCAAGTTCGCCGGCCATGGACTCGACGGTTTCTCGAACCTCGGTGTTGTCCGCCAGCCCTAGAACACGGCGCATCTTCTGGCGTACGCGGTAGCACCAGTACGTAATCGGATGATTGCGCGTCCCCTCGGCCTCCAGATCCCTGGCATGGTAGTCACGAAGACAAGTCCGAGCGACCTTCTTGGTCTGTAGATCCTCCAAATGTGAGGGCAAAGGCTTGATGAGCTCTGCGACCTTCAGGTCGAGCCGAAGCCGGACCGGCTTGGTCGCGTCCTGCATGAGGACAATCCGCGATGAATCCCCGATTCCCGTCGCGGTAAGATAGGCGTCCCAGGAAGTGGGAGCCAGGGTATCGAGTGGCACAGCCCCGTGGATTTGGTCCACGTATTGCGGGACACCCTCGGTGGCCCTTTCGCTTTCGCTGCCGTACACCAGCTTGGCAAGGACAAAGGCGATCTGTTCGTGCGGATAACCGCCGCACAACAGCGTCAAGCGAAGCAGTTCACAGTAGGCCGCGAAACGCACTTGAAGTTCTTCCTCCACAAAAGGCTCAAATCCAGAACTCGATTCCTGGGCTTGTTCCCCATCCTGTTCGTCGCTCGGACCGGCCCACGCACGAAACACCGGTTGTGCCGAAAGGTAGCGCAGAATCTCGTAGTGGGCAAAGCATTTGATCACCCACGTATAGAATTTGCCTTTGGTGTCATCGTAGCCACCGTTGTCAGAGGGTTCCTGGATTCGCCCCCACACTTTGATCCACACCTCTTGGGCGAGATCCTCACAATTCGACGGTCGGACGCCTCGACCTCGAGCGAAGCCCACAAGCGGTTTGCCGTAGCGCTCCACCAGCCGACCAAAGGCTTCGCGACTGCCCGCGCGGGCCTGTTCAATGAGTTCGAACTCTTCCGTGTTGTCCATAGAGACTCTCGGTCCTCTAATGAGGCGCACAGCCAAGCGCAAACGTAGAATAGTCGTCTTCGCACATCGGACTGCCATTATAACCTCTTATTGTCTCCTGGAAAAGCGGTTTATTCGCTCACCTAGACCGGCCAGAAAGCGTTTCCTCAATGCCGTCATCATCTGATGAAGGCGATCCACAGTCGGCCGTATCCTGCCTTTATTACCCCACTTGGCAGGAGTTCTCATCACCAGTACATCACAAAATAGCTCTCTTTTCTGATTTTTCCGGCATTATCAGGCCGAACCGCAATCCAACGTGGCGAAGTGCCGGCAAGACTCCAGACGAGTCGATTCGCACGGCGACCTTGGATGGCGTGCATGCCGAAAGTTCTGAAAAAACATCTCCTGGTCACGAGAAACCTATGATGACCTATGTAGGAAGAGAGATACGAGGCAACAAGATCGCGTAGTGGTTGCTGGGGACACGAATCAAGTCTCACCCCCAAACGCCCCATCAGCATCCATGGAACAAGGTTGATCAACCAACGCAGCCAATGCCTCAGGGTCGGGATCTCAAGCAAGAGCACTATTGAAAAGACGTTTGAAGAAGGAGTCGCAAAATGGAAGGTATACTCATCGGAACAGCCATTCTGTGGGGGGTCAACGCCCTGCTCATCATGCCGGTAGTAGGTCTTCTTTTGAACCGCCGAATCAAGGCTGAGGGAATCGGCTCGGACGCGCTGGCGGAACTACCTGCGGATCAGCAGCAGCACTGGCGCCGAAACGCGACCCTGTACCACGTGGTTGTGAGCGTAGTCGTACTCGGCATCGTCGGGTTTGTGGCAGGCCTGATGGGTTTCTACTTCATTGGGATCTCCCTGGAAGCCAAGAGCTGGCCTGGCATGATCGCCTTCATTGCAGCCAGCTTTGCCGGAGTGGCGTTGACAGGCACAGCGGCGCTGTAGGCGGAAGGCGGGAGATGAGAGATGACGAAGGATAAGACTGTGACCAACAGAAGTGACACCCTTGTCACAACCGAACCACAAACCCATCTGGATGTCCATTCGTGTCCATAGAGAACTTTAGGAGGTAATCGCCATGAAACGGAACCAGGTAATGCTCTGCATCATCGTTGCAACCGTTCTTCCGTCGGCCTTGTTTGCCGCAGAGGACGCTCCCGTCAGGCTGCTGTTGAAGTGGCAACCAGGTCAGACGCTGCGCTACAAATTGGATCTCACCAGTACGGCCCATGCTCAGGGACAGCAGGTCGAAATGGGGATCGAAGCCGAGGTTGTCCTTCGTGTCCTCGACACAGTCGAAGCCTCCCTCGAACAGCGGACGGACGTTGACTCGGAAACGGTATCAGCACCGTCGGGAGAAACGCTCTCGTCGGGTGAGGAAGTCATGGATCTCGAGTTGATCCACTACCCGGTCACGACGCGCATGCGTGGCGAAGGGCAACGCATCACGGTCACGGTCGGGAAGAATGACGTTTCGGCGTCAGTGAACGGTCGATCCCTCTCCGGGTATCAGCTACGTCAACTCCGCAACGAAATGAAACCGCTACAGGACGTGCTGAACTCGCCGATTCGCCTGCGCATGACGCGCTCGGGCCAGATCGTCCGGGTCTCGGGGCTCGATGATCTGGATCCTGAGACGCGGCGGCAAATGGCGATGAGCTACTTTGAGTCGTTCCGTCTGCCGACGACGCCCCTGCGAATTGGGGAGCACTACCTCACCAACCGAAATCTCGATACTCTGGCGCCCGGACAGAACCGTTCCGTAGAGATCTCCAGTACGCTCAAGGGCGTTCAGAAGAACAGGCTGGGTCGGCCCATAGCGCAGTTGCACACGCCGGTGAAACTCACGCTCGACGACGTAACGCTTGACGAGGAAGGAACGCGGGGGGCAATGGATCTGGACGTGGTGTCCACCTTGGCATTTGACGTCGACCGCGGCACCTTCAACGAAGAGATAACCAAGGGCAAGATGGTGATGCGTCCACGCTCCGGCAGCGGCTTGCCGGGTACCGTCACGGTGGACCTCAACGCCTCCTTCGTTCTCGTGGAAATGACCGAACCCAAGAATCTTGCTCAGAACCGGTAGGAGAGCGGACCCATGAAAACCCGCAGTAATGTACTCGTCGCTGGACTCTCGTGTCTCCTGTTCGTGTCACTGTGCGGAGTGGTTCGGTTGACTACCGATCCGGGAGACAAGCTCTTCGAAATGCTGTTTCATCGAACCTTTGTGCAGTACGTGACGCTCTTCGTGTTTGTGTTGTGCCTCACCGCCCTGGCCGGTTGCGCTTTCCAACACGTCAAGGCTTCCCGACGCTTGCACGAGATCGAACTTGACCCGGAGGCGTGGACCCTCGGGACATTGTCCTTCGGCACGGAACCGGCGGCACTCGGCCGGCAATTGGCCGAAAACGGCCGGTCGGGAATCTCTCTGACGGTCGACCACTTGATGGAGCTCTGGGACAAACAGGTCCGGCATGCTTTTGAATTCGTCGGTTCGCTCATCTGTTTCCTCCCGGCTCTGGGCCTGTTCGGCACCGTCCTTGGCCTTCACCGGTCGCTGTTTGCCGCGTTCGGTAACGGTCAAGGCGGTCCGGCGGCGGTCCGTGAGTTCGTGGCGTCATTGGCTGTCGCCTTGGATACAACGGTGCTCGCGCTGGGAGCCGCCCTCATAACGGGGGCCTTGTCCTGGGCGATGCAGCGGCTTGAGCGAGAGCGTCTTCAGCGGCAGGCGGACCTGGTGCGCAAGGTCCTGACCAAGAAGTTCTCCACCGTTTACGCCGAAGTCCGATCCGAGGGTGACAAGCTGGGTCCAAGACCCTCATCGGCAGGAGCCTTGCGTGCTGAATTGAAGGTTGCGCTGACTGCCACTCTGGAGGAGGCCCTGTCACGCTTCGACGAGCGGTTGCGTGACGTTGCGCAGTCCAACCGGGCCAATCTGGAACGTATTGTCCGGGAGATGCTGGAGCAGCAAAAGACCCTGGAACAGGCTCTGGTGTCACGATTGGCGGAAGACCTTCGCAGCTTTGTCACGGGAATGGAGGGGCTCTTGGAACGGCAGAACAAGCACGCGGTACAATCGGTTGCCCGCGGCCTGGGACGTCTTTCCAAGACACTGGACCGGCGCATTCCCGGCGAACTAATCATTCGCTACGACCACAACGGGCACACTGAACCCGAGGAAGAAGATGACGACTAGACAAGGGATGATGTTGGCTGCGGGCTTCGTGGTTCCGCCGCTGTGCTGCTTGATTGCCGTGTCGGCGCTGGCCAATCTGGTGCACGGTGACACTCCCGATCGCCGGCCCGATGGGATGCCGCCGGTTACCACCCCACAGGCCAAGTCCGGCCGCGAGGGGAGTGACGAGCCGATGCCCAGAGCGCAGGACCAGGATCCGGTCGAGGTCATGGCCACTCTGGACAGGAGAATCCAGGAGTTGCAGCGGACCCTGGAGTGGCTGCGCATGCGAATGGCGCTCCTGCAGGACGAACCAGTCTCTTCCGAGGAGATCAGCCGCAAGCTGGAAGACGCGAAGCGACAGCGGGACCTACTTATTGCCCAGTTACAGGCTCTGGAGAAGGAAAAAGAAATAGACAGCAAAGTCGTCTCCGTGACGCGTCTGAGCGGCAAGCAGGTGTCGTCCCCCGGGGCGGTGCTCTTCATCGAATGTGTCGCCGACGGCGTGATCTTACAACCTCAACAAGAACGGTTCGCCCGACATCCGGATGTCGATGTGAAGACGGCTTTCCGTTCGTCTCTGGAACCGGTGCAACATGTGGTGTTTCTGGTCCGGCCGGACGGATTCGAGAGTTTCTGGCGATACCACGCGCTGGTGACGGAAGCAAACGAAGCCGGCCAGGCGACGACGCAAATCGGCTATGAGCCGGTAGACCAGGACTGGCGTCTGACCTATCCCAGCCAGAAAGGAGAGCGATATGCGGGACGCGGGTTTTAGCACAATCGTCACGCAGATCATGCCCGTTGTCGACCTTGGTCTTGTTCTGGTCGTGATCTTGCTGAGTACGAGCCAACTCCATCCGACGCATGGGTCGACCGCCGAAACGGAGGAGCGATGGGACCAGGTGCGACGTCAAGAGCAGTTGCTGACTGAACTGCAAGCCCAGGAACAACTGGAGCGCGCCGCCCTGGCGCAATTGGAGGTCCCCGCCAAAGAGGCGAAGCAGCGGGCCGCGGAGTTGCAGAACCTGGAGAAAGAAAGCGCCGCCCTGCGGGGGGCGATCGCAGCGGCCGAGGCCAAACCCGAAACAACAAATACCCTATCGGTGGAGTGCATCCCTGTTGTGAACGCTCACACCGGCCGTAAGCCGCAGTATGTGGCGCTCATTGAATCGACGGTCGTCCCGGTCAGAAAGCCTTACTACCAATTCGTCGAGAACATCGAAGAGCACGAAAACGGCGTGTTTGAACGCGTGATCATGGCACATCGCGCCGATGCACCGCTTGGCGAATCGGTCGCGGCAGCGCTGCGTGACAATTCCCAGTTTGGCCGCTTTCTCCAGGAAGTGGACGTCGAGAGAAGTTTCGTGGCCCTGTTGGTCGATCCGGCTTCCTTCGACGCCTATCGGACGACCAGACAAACATTGGAGAATCGGAACATCCCATTCGGATGGCTGCCTTGCCCATCACCGTCCCGTTTCAGATTGGGTTCGGGACATGGCATGGAGATGGGCGAGACCGTTACGGAATAGAGCTTGTTCTTCAGCCCCTGGCAAAGTGCGGAGGCTGGAGCCATGTACGCCAATCGTCGGTGCTCGGTGTCGGGAAGAGGCGGTGTCCCCTCGATACCGGAGCAAAATCATGAGGAGCATAACCATGAAGACCACAGACAAGACATGGGATGAATCCAGAAAACGCAGAGCCCCATCGTTGCTTCCAATCGTACTGGCATTGGTGCTCGCCGGACCCTGCCTGGCCCGCGACGGTCTCCCACCCGGAAGCGCCAAGGTCCCTGTCCGAATGGAGCAGGCGGTTCTGATCGGAGACTGGGAGCAAATCGTTCAGGCAGTCTCAGCGAGTGAAGTCCTCGATGCGCCGGCGGTCGTGCGTCTGATCGTGGGACACGCATCTTTGGCCTCGAATCGGAACAATGACGCCTTGCGACTCTTCGCTTCGGCCGTGAATGATGCTGATCGTCAGGCCTGGGACCGCTGGACCGAATTGTTCGTCGCCCAGGCCCAAGAGTCACCCATGGCATGGTACTTCAAGGGCGATGCACACGCACGCTGTCGAAACTGGCAGGAGGCGACACAGTGTTTCGATGAAGCGATCCGACTCGATCCGCAATGCTACCTGGCCTGGAATGCGCGCGGGGTGGTGGCGCATGCGGTCGGAAACACGCTCGAGGCCCGGCTCTGTTTCTACAAGGCCGTTCGCGCCAAGAAGGATTTCGCGGATGCCTACGCTAGCCGGGGCACCCTCAACGTGTATCAGCATTCGGTGACCAACCGTGCCCGCAGTGGACCCAGGCATCTCTTTGCGCTGGCGGCTCGATACTCTCGTGACAAACAGCCCCTCGTTCCGCTCATCGGGCGTGGGTGCACGCTCTATGGGACCCGGGACTATGACGATGCCTTGGCCTGCTTCCGGGCCATTCCGCAGGATTCCGACCTCACGGCTCTGGTCACACGCAACGCTGTTGCCACGGAACTAGCCAGACTGAATCGAAGCCTTCAGCAGGCCCGGAAGCTCGGCACCTTTGTCGAGCGAATGGAATTGAATCTGGAAGATGGCCGGCAGGTGGTCATCGACGCGCCCGATAGTGACATCTTGATGAATTCCAGCAACTGGGAAATCGTAGAGATTGAGATCAATCTGGGGATTATCAAGATTCGCGTGCGCCCTACTCCGCCCAAAGACAAAGACAAGGACGGAGGCAAGGGTGGAGACAAGGGCGGCCAACAGGGTCAGGGGCAAGGGCAGGGCAACGGAGAAGGTGAGAAGCAGCCCGAGGGAAATACCGAAGGTACGACCTCAGCCCCCCAGGTCGCTCCCGTCGAACTCCTGCCGCCTGGTATGGTCGATCTGCCCGGGGGCATCATCCTGCCAGGGCCCGGCATCAATCCCGAGCGGAGGGGGCCGACGGTCGTGCTGGACCAGTATGTCAATCTGGCTAGTGTCCTCGACCAGGTCACAACGGCGGTGAGCCAACAGGTGACCAGTGCCTCTCTCACAGCGGGCTCTCAGGCCTCGCCCGAGACGGGGTCGAGTCCCAGCCCGCTCGGCGGCGTGGATGGAGACGTCAGTGGCGTCCAGTCCACTCGCGACGACTGGGCCGTGTGCAGCGTTTACGGCCTGCTCTACGCCGTGCCTCTGACGGACGGCTAAGACGGACTGTTCAAGAGCAGTTAACGAGCACGCTTTACAACCAGGAGCATCCTTACAGAGAGAAGGAGACGGAACATGGGACGCAAACACGTTGTCGGGAAGATGATCCTGCTGGAGGTCATCCTGATTCTGGGCTGGACTGCGTCCGGCTGGGCCGGTCCATTGAAGGCATTCTCTCTGCGGGAGGCCATTCGGCGTCTGGAACAGGGACAACTTAACGATCCGGAACTGCAAACGTTGAGTGGGATCACGCGGTTCTCCGGCATGGTGGTGGTCCCTGAGTCAAACGACCTGATTCTGATCGGCCGCGTCCGACCGGAGCTGCCGGAGGTGTCCTTCGACGATCTTGTGGTCGCCCTTCGTTGCCGCGTGCTGGCCGGCAAGTATCCTTGCGTCAGTATCGACATGACGGAGGAGACCGAACGGACCGGCATGCAGAGCGTACGATTTGACGGGGGCATTGACAGAACACAATTCGGCCGGAGCTTTCTGCAAAGCGACATTCTCCTGAAACGCTACAGTCTCGACCTTCTGGATTCGATCGACGGGGTGTCCTCCTACTTGACCTTGTACGAAGAGCAGGTCAAGCAGAAGCTCCGCGAGCGCGGGCATCAGGTTGAAGAGATTCAATGGCTCTCGGAAGAAGATTCGGCCGCGATGCTGGATGAGTACGAGGGCAAGACCGCCAGCGAGCACGAGGTCGTGCAGAGCCGATTTTGGTTCCATGTCCGCGACGACGAGTCTTTCGTGATGCAGAAAGACGACGTCTACCTGATCGAGGAATTGCGCCTGGGCGTAAAGACCGAGACCGTGGTCAACCGCCAGGACGGGGCAACGCCCCGCAACGAGGACGAGCCCGTTCGAGACGAGCCCGGAGAGGAGTTTGCAGCCCAGTTCACCGAGCAGTTCGCAACCGCATCCGAAGAGCATCCCGGGTTGAAACGGCTCAAGGCATTGTTTGATCTGGTTTGTATTGCTGAGGGTCTCGCGGATCTCGGCGCGGACTGCCCGGATATCAACTACCTGCTCCACACCTACCGCATCAGGGCAATCCCGACCCCCGAGGATTACCCGCTGCTTCGAAGGGTGGGGCACGTTCGCGGCTCGGACGGGGCCAGTGTGCTGGTGCAACTGAGCGGTGGGATCGAGATGGAGGCACTGCTCCTGGCGCTGGAAGATGGAGACGTCTCGCTCCTCAAGGAAGCCGTACTGGCCTCACGTCCCAGCCAAACCTCCCTTTGTTGGACGCTGCCGCTCGATGATTGGGCGATGCCGAACGACGAGTCGGCCGCCCCGGAGTCGAGCGGCGGTCGTCCCTCTCTGTCTCAGGACAAAGGGGACGCGACCGACGACATGGGCTTTTCTCTGGACATTCAGGTCTTCACATTCGACGAGCAGCAGCCAGACCGCCCGGATCTTAAGTTCAAGGGCTTTTCCCCTCCACAGGTTTCGCCTCCGTGGCAAATCCCCCTTCCCACCATTCATAAGGCAAGCAAGTTGCGCGTCACTCCGAGAGACTCGGCCAAGGTAGCCGGGGTCCTGCTCAACAACGTGGCCACCGTGCAGGGCGACCAGGATCTGAATATTGATCTGCTCGACGGCAGTTTCTCTCTGGTCCTCAATGGGCCCAGGGGGACGCCCCTGGACGAGGAATCCTATCGCAAGTTCATCACGGCCCTGTGGGCGGTCTATTTCACCGACACCGGGATCGGCATCTCCATTGATCCGGTCATCGATCCAGACGGCCAATGGCTGGACAGACACTTGGTCCGCTACATCGGGAACGTGGCCAATACGGACCTCGGTCGGGTCATGCGGGAGGCTGACTACCTGATGAAGCAGTGGGCCGTCGGAACGAGCAGACCCGCCGTGGCCGGTTTTGAAAATCCCGATGACATCGCTGCAAAGCACGGACACACCTATCTGACTTCGAGCCGGTTCTGGTTCGTTCCCGAGGAGGTGACTTTCAGGAAGGCCGACGATATGCTGCTCTTCGAGAAAGGGCACATGACCCTGAAGACGGAATATCTTATGCAAGGTCTGCCCGAGAGGGAGTTCGAAACGGCCGAGGAGAACTTCGCGCAATTCTTCACGGAGCATTATGAGGAGATCGCCGCCCAGAATCCGGTCTATCAGGAGTTGTTCGAATACGCCAAACTCGTGGGTCTGGCCCAATATCTCAAAGACAGCGGCGTGCCGCTCTGGGGACCCCTCATGATGAACAAGGACCTGGTGCTCACGGAAGACTCTCCGGGGACGGTTGCCGGGCTGACACGACCGTCGGACTACTTCCGTGGTGTGGAGATCCACGGCGGCGTCGACCTGGCGACCCCAGGTACGTATGTCTACGATGCGGAGACCGTCAGGCTGATCGACGAGGCGATGCGGCGATACTCCCCTGCCAGGGAGAACGCCGTCTATGCGGAAAACGACCCTGTCAAGCAGCCCGACCAATGGCCCTCTTTCGAGGTGGACGGACAGCCGTTCACAGTGATCGCTCAGCAGGATGCGGCCCGGGAGGGAAACACCGGCGATCTCGCCTACGTAACCGACCTGGCGATGAGCGCCAGCGGCATCCAGTTGACGCGCGAGGCCTGGCAGACGCTGCGCGACGATCTCGTGTACCAACAGTTTGCGCGAGAGTGGAACCGGGCGTTGGAGAGCGGCCGCAGTGCCCTGTCTCAAGAAGAACTCGATGCCCTCTACCGAGAGAGCGCCGCCAGAGCCCACCGCAAGGCAACCGAAATAGCGGTGGCCCTGACGCCCATGATCGATAAGGCCTACTCCGACAAGACCGCCTTTCATCAGGCTCTGGACGACGCCGTCGACGGCTATGGCGACTTCGACATCAAGCCTCTCGCATGGCGTCATGCCCATTACCGGTGCAGCCTGGAACTCGTACGGTTCCACAATCCCGATGGGAATATCGAGGGCCAGTTTGGCTCCGACTGGCATTTGCTCATCCCGTATCGTATTGAGCCGGCCGATGCTGCAAGGGTTGAGTTCCTCAACGCCATGGTGCCGGAGAAGATGGCCCTACGAAACCTCATCAGGGGTGAGTGCGAGACCCTCACCTTCAGCCCGGATCGGTACAAAGCCGCCGGCTATATCCCGGGCACACACGAATCCGGCTTAACGGTGGGGCTCTTCCTTCTCTCTGATGCGTCCTATCGGCTGCAGGACAAGCTTGGAAATGAATTTTCCTTTGACCCGGCCGGGTACTTAACAGATATATGCATCACTGAGACACAGAGTAGCCACATCGAGTATCTGCGCCAAGCCACCGCCGCGTTTGAGACGATCCCGTATGACCTCAAACCGGCGGGAAAGGAACGCGTTCGCTTTCGGAATACCTGGCACCCCAAGGCAATTATCGTACGGGATCTCGTCCATGGATCGATGGAAGTCTTGACGTTTACGACCGAACGGATCGTTGGCGGCTATGTCCCTTTGGATGAAGAGGCCAGCCGATACCAAATCCTCGCGCCGTTGTCCGATGCTTCTTTTCGTCTGCTCGACAAACAGGGCAACGAGATTGCTTTCACGCCGGACGGCAACTTCGAGCGTCTGATGCCGACCACGGAACCGCCTGCGGTAGCCTCTATTTCCTCCGGCCCATACCGGATTGGCTTCTCATACACAATAGGCCCCAACGGTCGAGTCCTGGTCGCGGCGGCGCATCTGTCCAAACAAGGTGATCCACGCGTGCTCTGCGAGGTGCGCTATTCCTACAATAGCGAGGGGAAGCTCAGCAAGGCCGTCAGGACCGGGAGTGCCCAGCCGCGCATGGGACAGGCACAACAAAAGTTGAATCCGGTTCAACCTTTGGTCCCTTACTCAGTCTGCAGCGCGGCGCTGGACTGACAAACGGCGAAGCGGTCCCCCACAGTGACAGGGCGGAGATTGCGCTGGCCCCCCGCCCTGTCGGGTTTTCCCTTGGTGTAGAGTTCTGCATGTGTCATAATGTCTAGTGGTGTGATGGGCAGGTGGTCAATGGAAGGAGCGGCCGTTAAACGTCGTTCCGCACCGTCACGCCACTCTGCAAATTCAGCCACGGGTGGCCGTCAGGTGTACAGGCCCATGCGATTCCCGCGAAGGCTGGAGCCCAATGGTGTGGTTATAAAGGATACCGCCTGGAGGCAGAAGTAGACCATGGCATGGCACCCCATACAGAGCGGTTCTGTTATCGGCAGCCCTAGCGATCCTGTCAGATATGAAGTTCTCGAAAGTCTCGGCCAAGGTGCATTTGGACAGGTCTTCAAGGTAAAAGACGTCAAGCTTGGCACTGTCTGCGCCCTGAAGACCGTCCACGAACGATATCAGCATGCGCCGCGAGTCAAACTGACACGTTTACTGGAACACTTCGAACGGGAAGCGCAGATTTGGATTTCTTTGCCCGGGCACGAGAACCTCGTCCGTGCCTCAGCATTCTACGTCTTCCGTAGCCAGGGCGATCGACCGTTTCTCCAGATGGAGTTCGTCAACGGTTACTCGTTAGGCGAGATCATGCACAAGCAGGGAGGTTTCCTGGCCGCAGCGGAAGCGGTACACTGCGCGGTCGGCGTTTGTCAGGGAATGAAGAATGCCTGTGATATAGAACAGCCCGACCAGGTGATTATTCATCGCGACATCAGTCCAGACAATATTCTCCTGGCCCGATTCCGCAATACGCCGAAGGTGTCGGATTTCGGCCTGGCCCGGCTGGAGGAGGAAAAGACGCTCGGGAGCATCGCGGGCAAGCAGTTCTATATGGCTCCCGAAGTCCTGATTCGCGGAGGTTGGCTGGGCCGCGTCGGTGCGGCACAGATCGACCGCCGGGCAGACATCTATTCCTTCGGTGTGACGCTCTACCAGATGTTGACCGGTACGATACCGATCTACGTCCGCGATGCCTGGCAGAACGCTGTCCTGAGCGAACCCCCGCGCGATATTCGGGACACCTTGCCTCCGGAGTCGGCGTCTGTGCCCGATGAACTCTTGGCGGTTGTGATGGGGTGCCTGGAGAAAGATCCCAATGCCCGTATCGCACAGACTTGGGATGCCTTGCTGGAGCAGTTGCTGAACCTGAAGAAAGAGATCGACGCGAAGATAGTCTGTGACGTTTGCAATGCCTGCGGGTTTGTCTCTCGTCCTGCGGCGAATGCGGACGTTTGTCCGTTGTGCGACTCACACGATCTGGTCTCCCGAACGGTCCGACCCCTGGTCGACTCCGTCGCATCCCCATCTTCTCTCGGCTTGCACAAGATCCCCAAGGTCCAGGACCCCGTGTTTCTACGCATCCCGGCCGGTCGGTCCGTGGTGGGGGCGAACATGACGTTTATCATAGACATAAAGGACCGGGCTTTTGCCGAGGGAATAGACCCCAATGTTCTGGCTAAACCTAAGGCACACGCCGTGGAATTGGCGGCCTTTGAGATTACGCAGACGCCCGTCACCGAAGGGCAGTTTCAGCGATTTCAACAAGAGACCGGTTATCGGACGAATCGGCCCGGCTCCCAAGGCAAGGCGCTGGATGTACCTGTGACGAATGTCACGTTCGAGGATGCTGAGGTCTTCTGCGATTGGGCGGGCGGGCGACTTCCACGGCCCGATGAGTGGGAGAAGGCCGCGCGGGGGTTGGACGGCCGGCCATTTCCCTGGGGCCAGGAATTCGACGGGCAGAAATGTGCTTGCCAGGAAGCCGGGACTGCCGGCGTTGTTCCCGTTGATTCACATCCGGGGGGCCGCGGTCCCTTCGGATTGTTGGAGTGCGTGGGAAACACCGCAGAATTCGTTGATGGCGGCGAACATGGGCGAAAGTATACCCTGGGCGGGTGCTTCTCCGACATGTGTCGCTACCACGGATTGCTGTGGGCTCGGCTGCGATTCATCAAACCAGATTGTGGCGATCCGACCATCGGCTTCCGCATGGCCAAGGAGGTCGGACCTTTCGAACAATTTGATGCGCAGTTCATCAGAGTGGAGGGAGAGGCGGTGGTCGGGTGCGACCCTTCGCTGATTGCCGAGTTGGAGTGCCGCATACCGCTTCATGAGTCAGTCCTGCAGGACCTGCGCAGGGACGCACAGCGCATCGTTCAACTGCAGATGCACGAGATCGGCATGTTTCCGGTAACCAATGAAGAGTTCTGGCAATTCGCTGCCGAGACCGGCCAAGACTATCCCCAGCACTGGAGGCGCGAATGCTACGCCTGGACCAGCCGTCCTTTTCTCAATAGGTACCGGTATCATCCCGTTGTCCACGTCACACACGAGACCGCCACCGCCTATTGTCGGTGGCTGACAGCGAAGGACTATCATTACGATTATCGCTTGCCCACGCGGGAAGAGTGGCAGGCGGCAGCCCGCGGGCGCGAACCTCGGGTGTATCCCTGGGGCGACGAGTATGATAGCACGTTATGTAACGGCGGCGAGGCGTCACGACAATCAACGGTTGATGTCCGTGAATATGCCTCCGGTGATAGCCCCCAGGGCTGTCGACAGATGACAGGCAACGTTTCCGAATGGCTCGCACACCAGGACGGTCAAACCCGCTATACGCGCGGCGGGAGCTTTGACAGCGCCTGCGAACTGTTCGGGATGACCTTCTTCGAGAGGGAAAGCAACCACCGCAGCGAATTCGCATCCACAGGTTTCCGGGTGGTCAGACAACGCCGGACCTAAGGACACTTCACGCCCATTTGACACACGCACGCTGAGGCGTAACCCGGATCATGCCCGGTCGCTCCGCAATAGCATAGCCACGTCCTCTGAGCGCGGGTGGTTACCCTCAATAAAAGCGCACGCATTGGTCGAAATCTTTGTAAGATTCTCCCTTTCTACCCGCGATAAGTCCGTTACTCGCCTGTAACTCCTATAGTAGCAACGTTGCTTCTGACCGTGAACCAGCGAATGGCACCAGAAACGGCATTGGTAGTTGACAGCGTCATTCATCGAGGCCCTTGTGGCCCACCAGTGAAAAGGGAGGTGTAATTATGATCCTGTTGCTCGAGATTTACATGACATACGCGGCATGGAAGAAAGGTTGGAGAGGCTGGGCTCTTATGCCTCTGGTAGCAGCATTGGCCCTTGGCTTTGCGATAGGGATGGGGTCCGGAGGTGAACTTCCGGAGAACATGTTTGCGATAGCTCTCCTGGTGGACGGGGCCGTCCTTGTTGCCCTGGGCGTGATGATTGCAACGGGGCGCCAGTCGCTTCCCGCTGAAACGGACGAGAACCTGGCAAAAGAGGATGATGAGACTGTCGGAGCAGACAGCGAAGCGGCGGCGGCCTAGCTTTGAAACCCTCACGGCGACGGCGCTCTGGACACACAGAGCGCCCGTTGCCGTGAGGGTTCAAGCCTATTTCACGATACCAAAAAAAGTGAGGGATAACCGATGGTTTGCGGCACGTGGATGAACGCTTCTCCGGCCACAAGAGAAAACAGCCGGATCGCGATATCAGCGTTCCAGATGTCTGGAGACGAAGCTCAAGACACAAGCCGACACACCGCTTCCCCTAGACCAGCTATCGGACACATCTACTCTGAACGGCATTTTCACCTTGACTTTGATGGATTAGCGGTCCATAATGCAGTATTGTTTCAAAAGGGTCACAGGCAGGCAAACACGACCGTCGCAGTTAGGGAAGTTCTTCCCGTCAGTACCAGGAGAACATGCCGCTCGGACTGTATGGGAGAGCTTGGCAACGTCACGGCATCGGCGGGCCATTTCGTGTTCAAAGAGGATGGTGATGTGCGCAGCCTTGCGCCGGCATTCCCGCTCATTTTGCGCAGGCCGGGTAATCTATAGATGTTCGGGCCGTATTTCACCCTGGTAGCAGCGTTCGGAAGCAGACTTCGGCGTTCGGGCCGCATTGTCGTGTGACCGAGTGGAAGCAAGTGGTTACTCTGGCCGTGAAAAGGACGCGTATGGGACGATCGCGACAGTGGCAGTTGCTGTCTCAACCAGAGGGGAGACTCCAACCCTATGCCATCTCTACCCGATCACCGCTTGTCGCCCAGAGGGTCGCCTTCCACGACAAATGTCATTCACGATTCTAAATGGCGAATATTTTTCGCGACGAGGTCGCGAGAAGATGATTAGTGTCAGTATAAGTACGTAGACAACCAGCGCTACCATCCAGGACGGGTTTTGTAAGGGCAGATGAGGCATACGATTTCAGGAGAGGTAGAAAGATGAAAGTAGAACCTCATATTCCTGTCGACCTGAAGCAAGAGTCAATTCTGTGTGAAGCTCACCAGGTCGTCGTCCCCGACGGCCCCGCTACCCCCTTGAGCAATCTGAACAAGAGTTCCAGCCCCTTCATGCAGTTTCTTGAGACTTTGGATCCAAACAAGTGTTTTGTAGTCGCGTTTACCGACCTTGAGAACAAGCAAACCAGAGACGTATTCTACACCGCTCAACGCGTAGCACGAGACGCCGGTATCCACGTACAGGGAACGGTCGCCCCGTACGATGAGCAGTTGGCAAGTTGGGAACGCTACAGAAACATGCGACGACTGGAGGAAGATACATAGTCCGTCACACACGGACGCCCCCGCAGAGAATAAAGAGGAGTCAGCCCGATGAAGGATGTGTTCAGCTCGTTAAACCAGCAGTTGAGTAGCCTCGTAGTGGACGGACAATTCCAGCCGGCCCGTTTGCTCAACAAACCTCTGAACGTGAGAATCATGAGCATCGATGTCACGGGCAAGTTCTACGGCCAGAATGGCTTTCGATTCGCCGGCGCATCGGCATGCGCCGACACGAACACGCTGGAACGATCCGTGCAGCGCGTACGGCATCTTGAGAAGCTTAAGGCGGGGGCTTCAGATCGAACGGCCATTCGTCTCGGCTACGATTCCCATCTTGATATTCGAGACGTGGACAGTTGCGTCTCCCGTCTGAGCGACCCCCGGTGGCGCATCCTTTGTGAAGTCTTCTGGCCGCACCTTAGCGCCGAGACGTTTGACCTGGTGAAGAAGGAGGGATGCCTGACAAGCCCGGCCGTCTTGGAGCGGTTGCAGCGTCCCCCGGGCAATGGAGATAACCCGCTGCTCATCGAGCACGCGCGGGCCATTGTATACCACAATCTCGCGTTGACCGGTGAAATAGAGCACATGATGCGGCAGCGCGACGAATGGCCCCAGGAATACTGGACGCAGTCACTGCAATCTTGGGCACGCACGTTGAAGGAGTCTCGCTTCTGGGATTACCTCAAGGACAGGGCCGCCCAGCTTGACGATCCGCGCTTCAAACCCGAAGATGTCAATGACGATTTCCGGCAGGGCATTGCGTCCATCGTTCTCGGTTTCAACGCGATGTTTGCGACGACGTACGCCCGGATGGGTGATTTCGAGACGTATGGTCGACACCATGAACTTATCACAAGTTCGAAACTCACCTCGCCCGGTATGGATGCCTGCCTGGTCACGATCCTCAAGGCTTTGACACGCCATCAACTCGAACCGCTGGTGGAGCGGGCCAGAAACCCGAAAGGAAAGCCGTACTACGAAAGTGACGCGGTCGTCCCGCGCGCCAGCTCGGGTGTTTCTTCGGATTTTGCCTGCCCACGGTGCAACTACTGTTTCGGTTGGGATGGAAGCACCTGTACCTACTGTGGTTTCTCGGTCGCCGTGGGAAAGCTTCGCCGAATGCTGAAGGCCAAGAAGGCCCAGAAGTTTCCCACTACCGACAAGGTTGGTTGGAGGTGTTTTGCCGGCTTCTATGATCCGATCATTGCCGAAGCGGAGACGATCCGCCACTTCCTGGATAACCAGTTGAACATGCGCAAGGATCTGACGCAACTGGCGGAGTTCGACGCGCTGTGTGGGGCTATTCTGAGTGCTTTGAGCGCCAGTGGCTACATCGACTACAGCCAGGAGATGGAGGCCGGCATTCTGCATACCCTCATCACGGCCAAACGGCTGTTAGACTGGCCGCTTTCAGCGTCGATGCGGCGGCAAGTGTCTCAGGCGATGCAGAATGACGCGCGAAGCCTGTATGGGGAAATCGACATCCCGGCCGGCCTCGACCTGACTGAATGCTGGTTCCTGGGCGGTGAACCGGCAAATCCGGATTCGTCCATCCTGATGCCGGTACACAGAATCCTAAGCGAGACGCTCACGTCGGTTCAGTATCGGACGAAGTATATTCTGATCCCTCGGTCCAAAGTCGCGAAAGCCCGACATGAAGGGACCATCAAGGACTCTGAGGTTTCCGAGAAGCGTCTGGCCGGAAGAACCGATGCGCAACGCAAAATCCAGGAGATCGTCGATCAGAAGCGACAGCGGCAGGACGACATCCAAAAACGCTGCGAGACGAACGTACAAGAAACGGAGAGCGAGCGTGACCGCCGCGTCAAGAAGTCCAAGGCAGAGGCTGGGAGGCAAGCCCAAATAGACCTCAGTTTCATCGAGCAAGAGAAAGCGAAGCAAGAGACGAAGCGCGCAGAGATCGAAGCGCGTCATAAGGCCGCCCTGAAGAAAGTGGAAAAGCAATTCGCCGCGAAACTGGAGGAACGAAAAGAACTATACGAATGGGTCGAGTCGCAAAACACGGGATGGCATCGATTCGTAAGTCTGGACATTCCATTTGTACTGGTAGGAACAGTCCTCTGTGTGTGTTTGTGGGTCGTCCTTATGCAGGTGATTTCCACAAATGTTCATCTGCTATTCCCGTTGCTGATTGTGGCGATTCTCGGGGGCACCGGCATCGCGAACATCATATCGCGCAAGCGCCTCGGCGGCGCCAGAAAAGGTTTGGATAAGGTCACGAGCCAGCGTCAGGAGATGACCCAGAAGGCCGAACAGGTTCGGGACAAGGACCTGGCACGAGCCGAGTCGACCTATCAACAGAAAACTCAGGAGGCCCGCCAGAGATTTAAGAAGGTCGAAGTGAAATGTCAGAAGATTCTCTCAGAAGCAGAGACCAAGGCCAAGAGACTCAAGAAGGAAGCCGAGGCTCAGATCAAGAAGATCGAGGAGGAGATTGCCGCCCTGTTCCGCCGGCTCGACAATCACGTTAAACCGGAGTCCGACAAACGTAAGTACTCGATATACAAAAATGCCAAATCGAGTGGCTACCATGACGGCAAGGAACCTCCCGCCAACCGCGCGAATGCGAAGATGGACCGCCTGCTGAACTCGCTGACGGATGAGCACAAGGCATTGCTCGGAATGCTGCAGCAGAGACTCTCTAACGATGATTTCATGAAAGTCCTGGAGATGATTGTGGACGAACCGTCATACAAGCGGCGCGCTATACTCCGAGGCTTCCTCGGTATGTAGGAACACTTCTCGGTACGGAAAGGGAGATCTAGATGAGTTGGACGGAAATGTTCGCAAACCTTCGCCAGTGGACCTATCCGACGGCGTTTCGAATTGTCACCGCTGATGCGCAAGGTTGCCAGGAGACGTTAAGTGAGATTCTGGCGCAACTGGAGAGCCTGAGACAGGCTGTGTTAAAACTAGCGACACCTCCGCTGGAGAAGGTGCCTGACAAACTCGCGATCCAGGCCGGCAACAGTTGCTTCTGGATAGGGCGTCTGGTCAAGCAAATGGAAAGTGAGGGGATCAAGAATAAGGAAACGCGGAGCATTAAGACCAACCTCAGGAAACTCATCGCGATCCTCGAGGGCAACAATATACGCTGTATCGACGTTGAGGGACAGGCGTACGACGACGGACGCAACGACTTTGAACCCCTTGGTGAAGAGGAGTTGAAGCCCGGTTTGTCCTACAAGACCATTATCCGATGTGATTACCCAGTGATCATGTCGGGCGAGCAACTGTTACAGAAAGCAAATGGAGTAGTTGCGCGACCGGCTTAACGATCCAGCCCGCGCCGGCAACAATCTACGAAGGAGACGACCATGTCCAAAGTGTTTATTCCCTGTGCCATCGATCACGGAACCACGAACTCGAGCATCGCTGTCATGGAAGAAACGGGACCCCGTGTGATCAAGCCCGATGGCCAGAATGATGTGATGCCCTCGGCTGTATTCTACAACCATCGCGGCCGCCTGCTGGTTGGCCAAGCGGCCGCCAACGCCATCCTGAGGGCTTCCGATGACGGCATCGGTTATACAGGGTACAAGATTCGCATGGGGCACGACGACAGATACGAGTTCCCTGGAGGAAAGGTATTGACGGTCCCCGAGATGGGGGGAGTCGTCCTTGGCAAGTTGCTGCAGGCCTACCGAGACGAAGACTATCCGGACTACAAGGCAGCGGTGATCACGGTGCCGGCCAAGTTCGAGCAGCCTGCCTGTACCGCAACCATGGAGGCGGCCAAGCACGCCGGCCTGCTCTACACCCAGACACTCATGGAGCCCGTCGCAGCAGCCTTGGCCTATGGCTTTCAGGCGGAAGACAAGAACGCCAAGTGGATGATTTTCGATCTTGGGGGGGGGACCCTGGATATCTCGCTGGTAATGGTTCGGGACGGCCATTGCACCGTTCTGCCCGAAGGCCACGCCGGCGACAATCACCTGGGAGGGCGAAAATTTGACAGAGAACTGCTCGACTATGTCCTCGGACCCCGTAAAGCCGACCCCCAGTATGAAGTGAACATGGCCAAGTACCGGAGATTGGATCGGGATTACCATCCGCTCCGCAAGCAGTACGCATTGGAGAACTTCACCAAGGAGACGCGCTCCAATGATTGGGGGGCACTGATCATGGCAACGGAGATAGCCAAGATCGAATTGTCCGACAACAATGACGCCGTAATTGGAGGCAATCGCGCGGGTCTGACGATTACCGATGACAATAAGAAACCGGTGACGGTGGAGTTTTCGATCACACGTGCGGCGTACGAGCATCTCATTGCCTCCGATGTGGAAAGGACCGTTCAAACCTGCAAGAATCTTCTCGGCAGGAATAGACTCGAACCTTCGGAAGTGCAGCGCGTTATCCTCATCGGCGGTCCCAGCAAGACACCGTATATTCAGCAAGTGTTGCGTAGTCGCCTGGGAATCCCCCTCGAGTCCAGCATCGATCCGATGACCGCCGTGGCGCAAGGGGCAGCGATCTTTGCTCATACGCAGGAGATTCCTACCGACATCCTCAGGAAGATCCCGGATCAAGTCCCCGAAGATGCGAAGGTTCGTCTCGAATACGATCGCTCGTCGAAAGTGCCGGTCTGCAATGTCACCGGGATGGTCCAGGAAATGGACGAGCCGATCGAGGGCTGGTCGGCGGAGATCAAGCGAAAAGACGGCCGGTGGTCCAGCGGCGCGCTGCCGATCGATGCCAGCGGACTTTTCGAGATCGATGTGCACCTCCTCGAAGGATCCGGGCCGACGCGGTCGCAGTTTGAGACGCGTGTCTTCGATGCGAAGGGCCAAGTGGTGGCGACGCTCGAGGAACCGGAAATCTGGTTCCGATATGTCACACCAGGTAACGATGTCTTACCCTCGGACTTGATGGTTGGTGTGAAGGGGAATGTTACCGAGGTACTGTTGAAACAGGGAGTGGATCTACCTAACGAAAACAGTAAGGAGTTCGTTACGAGTCAGGAACTTCGCCGAGGGAAAGGGGAGAACATGCTTCTCATCCCGGTGTACGAGGGCCTGGAACACTTCCTTGGCGCCGTCGATCCCCACGAAGATACGAATATAAAAGTCGGGGAGCTGCGCGTTGAAAGTACCGATCTGAAGAGCGATCTGGCGGAAGGATCGGTGGTGGAGGTCACGTTGGAGCGCGACCGAGACCGACAGATCCGAGTGCACGCCTACGTCCGATCGCTGGATCAGGAGTTTGAAGCCGAATTCAACGCCGAATCCAAGGACCCAGACGCCGATAAAATGGCCGAAACGTTCAAAGACCTTCGACAGGCGCTGGAGGCCATTGAGAGAATCGAAGGTGAGTATCCCACGCCCGTTGTCACCGAGGGGCTCAAAGCGCTCAAACAGCAGGACGTATTGGCTCAGATCGAGAAGAATCTGGAGCGAACGAAGCAAGGTGATCGTGAATGTCAGTCGCGCTGCTACCGAGATATTCTGAAGTTGACCGGTGCTCTTCATCACCTTCGGGACCTCCAGACAGAAGTACGGTTACGGCGTATGATCAAGTACCTCGAAGGCTCTCTGGAAGGCCATGACCTTGAAGAATACGAGGCCATCCGGAAGGAATTCGAACAGGCCTTGCAAGACCAGGACAAGAAGACGTTGGCAAGCATTGAGAACTCTCTGAATAGGCTCTACCGGGTGGTTCGTCTGCGGGCCCACTATCAGTTGATCGATGATCTGGTGAGATTCCCAAAGAAATTCCGAGGGACGCCGATCCAACTGTCCACCTACGACGATGGCGTTGGCGTCGCCAACCGATTGATTGAGAAGGACAAAAGCGGCCAGGAGATCACCGATAGTGACCTTCGGGACGCCGAGCAGGCGCATAAGAAGCTGTGGGAGCACTGGGGCCAAGAACTGACCAAATGGCCACCACCTCCCCCAACACGTGAAGGGCCGGGGACGATCGAGCCTCGAGACTGACAGCCCGTTTTGACAACACTTATCCAGCGTGGAGTTTTCTCATGGCGATCTCTGACCGGGAACAAATCATTCGTACGGCTGCTGGAATGGCCGCGAGCGGAAAATACGCCGCGGCCGAGTCCCTCCTGGACCAGCTTGACGAGACACAAGCGACAGCAAACACCTGGCGACTGCGCGCCAAGATTGCCGCACAGCAGAAGCAGTTCGACAGTGCGATTAGCCTATGGCATAAGGTTCTGCAGGAGGACCCCAAGGATAGCGAAGCGCAGGACGCCATTCGTCTGGCCGAGAGGATGAAGAATAGCCGCTCTCCGGAGATTCTTCTTCGATCGCGCTTGTACGGCGTCATACTGGCTGCGGTCGTTCTGGTGTGCCTGATAACCGTCACCGCTATCGCTTGGCGCGGCCCCGCTGAGGAAGAATTCAAAGACATTTCTGATCTACCAGCGTTCCTCTCGCGTCAGCAGGAACAATTGCAACTCAATCGCGACGCGATCCAAGCCCTGGACGAGCGTCAGGTGCAACTCGCGCAGAAGCTCTCCGCCGAGCTTGGGCTCCTGCAAGGGGCCCTCGGGATATCCGGCAACCAGGCCCGGGCGGATACCCAGCTCCTTTCAGAGGCCGTGAAATCGGTCGCTGAATCGTCGCAGCACTTGGAGGAACAACTGCGACAAAACACCGATGCGCTCTCGGCTAAGGTCGAAACGTTGACGGCGACCACTCGGACACTGGAAGACCGCCTGCTCAAAAATGACGGACAACTTCTTCTTCACGTTCAGGCCCTGGGAGAGTCCACGCAGCAGTCGAAGACTCAGTTGGACGCCAGGATCACCCAGGTGGACGAAGGCATGTCCCAACTCGTCACCCGAGCGAAGAACATCGAGGAGCAGTTGCAGTCCGACCGGGTGGCATGGGACCAGAAGGTCGAGCTGGTCGCCAAGGCGGTCGCACAACTGGATGCCCGTACCCTGGCGGGCAAAGAAGCCCTGGCCACCGACATCCAGCGTCTCGAAGTGCAACTGCAATCCGATCGGGCGGCCTGGGATCAGAAGGCCGAGTCACTCGTCCAGGCGGTGACGCAACTGGATGCCCGTACCGCCGAAGGCAAAGAAGCCCTGGCTCGGGACATCCAGCGCATCGAAGGGCAATTGCAATCCGACCGGGCGGCATGGAACCGGAAGGTCGAGTCACTGGTCCAGGCGGTCGCGCAACTGGATGCGCGTACCGCCGAAGGCGAAGAATTCCTGGCCAGGAGCATCGAGAGTACAACGAAATCTACACGACAGCAGCACGACACGCTCGTCAGCGAACTGAAGGCCCTCAGCGTCTTGCAGAAGGACCAGGCGGCATCACTGGCTCTGGATATCGAAGCGCTTCGACAAGACCAGCGTAATCGTCTCACGATGGTTCGGGCGGAGTTGGGCCGCGCCCTTATGCTAACCGAACAGATGCGCAAAGTCGCCGCCAACTATCGCCGACTGGAGAGGAAACTCTGGGGGCCCAACAAAGCAGAACGACGAGAAGCCCTTGAACAAATCCGTCAGCTTGAGACCGCCGTAGAGGTCCTGAGCAGTGAGTTACAGAGGGGCGAATAAATGATCGGCCCTCATTCGAAGATACCCAAGCACATCGCTTTGGGGCGACAGTCTACCGAAGGGAAAGACCGGCGGATTCGCAAAGATCGTGTTTATCTCGTGAATGGCGCGTTTTGTGAAACACCTGAAATAGGAGGCGCATTATGAAGTGGTTTTCCGATATGCCCACCGGCGAAAGGATGAGCGCTCTGAAGAATGTGGCGGCGATGATGGCCGCTGACGGGGAGATCACCAAGGAGGAAAAAGCCTTTCTCAAGTATATCTGCGAGAGGCTGAAACTCACCCTTGATGACGTTAACACCATCTTGCGAGATCCCGCGTCGGTCGATTTCGTAGTTCCCTCGGACCCCAAAGAGCGCGCCAACCAGTTGGTGGACGCCGTTTTCATGATGATCATCGACGGGAACATCGACCCTCGGGAGATGAACCTGTGCCTGAAGCTTGCCACGGTTCTCGGGTTCGATCCCGCCGTCGTCCCCAAGGTGATCGCTGCCGTTGTCGAGGCCATTCAGCAAGGGCAAGGCAGATCCCAAGTCGCCTCTTTGACCAACAACCTACTCAAAGGAGGCGGGAGCTAGACGCAAACGCAGGTCTGAGGACAGCGCCGATTCCCCCGTGGTCATTGGCTCAGTTGGGTTTGTGGATAGTTGGTGAGGGTCTGTTCTGTGCTGGTCGGTTGGGCGCTGTGGTTTTCCTGGTAGCACAAGAGCGTTGGCATCGAGGTTTTGACAGGCCAGTTAGAGGGAAACGAGCGAGCGATCATGTCCAGGGTGTATATTCCTTGCGCTATCTATCTCGGGGTCACGCATTCGAGCATCGCCGTCATGGAGGCCACGGGACCCCGTGTTATCAAGGCGGACGGCAAGAGTGACGTGATGCCCTCGGCCGTGTACTACAGCCATCGCGGTCGCTTGTTGGTGGGCCAAGCAGCCGCCAACGCGATCCTGAGGGCTTCCGAGGACGGTATCGGCTATACGGGGTTCAGGACCCGGATGGGGCATGACGACCGATACGAATTCCCGGGCGGAAAGGTATTGACGGTCCCCGAGGTGGCCGGGATCGTCATCGGTAAACTCCTACAGGCTTACCGCGATGAAGGCTATCCCGATTACAAAGCAGCGGTGATCACCGTGCCGGCCAAGTTCGAGCAGCCTGCCTGTACCGCAACCATGGAAGCGGCCCGGCACGCGGGCTTACTTCATACCCAGTTGCTCATGGAACCCGTCGCAGCAGCCTTGGCCTATGGTTTTCAGGCTGAGGACAAGAACGCCAAGTGGATGATTTTCGATCTGGCGGGAGGGACCCTGGTTATCTCGCTGGTAGTGGTCCAGGACGGCCATTGCACCGTTCCGCCCAAAGGCCACGTCGGCGATGCGTTCCTCGGCGGTCGCAAGTTTGACAGAGAACTGCTCGACTATGTCCTTGGACCCCGCAAAGCCGACCCCCCGTATGACGTGAAAATGGCCATGTACCGGAGATTAAATCCGGATTACCATCCGCTCCGTGAACAGTGCGCGTTGGAGGACTTCGCCAAGGAGACGTGCTCCAGTGATTGGGGGGCACTGATTATGGCAGTGGAGATGGCCAAGATCGAATTATCCGATAACAATGACGCCCTAATTGGAGGCAATCGCACGGGTCTGACGATTACCGATGACAACAACAAACCCGTAAAGGTGGAGTTTTCGATCACACGTGCGGCTTATGAACATCTCATTGCCGCCGATGTGGAAAGGGCCGTTCAAATCTGCAAATATCTTCTCGATAGGAATGGACTTGCACCTTCGGAAGTGCAGCGCGTTATTCTCATCGGCGGTCCCAGCAAAACGCCGTACATTCAGCAAGTGTTACGCGATCGCCTGGGAATTCCCCTCGAGTCCAGCATCGATCCGATGACCGCCGTCGTGCAAGGGGCGGCGATCTTTGCTCACACGCAGGAGATTCCTGCCGACGTCGTCCAGGCGGCCGGGGTACAAGTCCCCGCCGAAGATGTGAAAATCCTTATCGAATACGATCGCTCATCCAGAGTTTCGGTCTCCAATGCCACCGGGATGGTCCAGCACATGGACGAACCGGTCGAAGGGTGGTCGGTCGAGATCAGGCGGAAAGACGGCCTCTGGACCAGCGGTGTCTGCCCGATCGATGCCAGCGGACTTTTCGAGATCGATGTGCATCTCATCGAGGGATCCAGGCCGATACTATCGCAGTTCGAAACGCGTATCTTCGATGCCAAAGACGAGGCGATCGCAACGATCGATGAGCCAAATATCTGGTTCCGGTATGTCCTCCCTGATGACATTTTGCCCTCGGACTTGATGGTTGGTGTTCATGAGAATGATACCGAGGTGCTGTTGAAACAGGGAGTGGAGCTACCTGCTGAGAACAGCAAAGAGTTCGTCACGAATCGGCAATGTCGCCAAGGGCAAGATGGCATCGTGCTCCGCGTCCCGGTCTACGAGGGCCTGGAACACTTCCTGAGGGCCGTCGATCCCCACGCGGATGCGAATGTGAAAGTCGGCGAACTGATCGTCCGGAGCGAAAATCTAAAGCGTGATCTGCCGGCCGGATCGCCGGTGGAGATCACGTTGGAGCGCGACCGAAACCGACAGATCCGAGTGTACGCCTACGCCTGGTCGCTGGATCAGGAGTTTGAAGCCGAATTCAAGGCCGAATCCAAAGACCCAAGCGCTGATAAAATGGTCGAAACGTTCAAAGAGCTTCGACAGGCACTGGAGGCCATTGAGAAACTCGAAGGCGAGTATCCCACGCCCGCTGTCACCGAGGGGCTCGCATCGCTCAAGCAGCAAGACGTATTGGCTCAGATCGAGAGTAATCTGGAGCGAACGAAGCAAGGAGATCGTGAATGTCAGTCGCGCTGCCACCGAGATATCCTGAAGTTGACCGGCGCTCTTCATCACCTTCGGGACCTCCAGACGGAAGCACGATCATGGCGCGTGATCAAGTGCCTCGAAGGCTCGCTGGAAGGCCATGATCTTGAAGAATACGAGGCCATCCGGAAGGAATTCGAACAGGCCTTGCAGGACCAGGACAAGAAGACGTTGGCAAGCATTGAGGACTCTCTGAATAGGCTCTACCGGATGGTTCGTCTGCGGGCCCACTATCAGTTGATCGATGATCTGGTGAGGTTTCCCGACACGTTCCGAGGAACGCCAGTCCAACTGTCCACCTATGAAGATGGCTGCAGCGTCGCCCACCGCTTGATTGAGAAGGACAACAGCGGCCAGGAAATCACCGACAGTGACCTTCGGGACGCCGAGCAGGCGCATAAGAAGCTATGGGAGCACTGGGGCAAAGAACTGACCATATGGCCGCCACCTCCACCACCTCCTATAGTACACTGGCCGGTGTAGGTCGAGCTTCCAGACTGACAGCCCGTCTTGACAACACTTATCCGGCGCGGAGTTCTCTCATGGCGGTCTCTGACCCAGAACAGATCATTCGTCCGGCCGATCAGAGTTCCTGTTGCGCTGTCTGGCCGGTTCGATCTCTAACCTCGACCGTAAAGGCCATCGCGATCGTCTTGTTGACGCGTGTCTTGCTGAACGGGCAGCCGTGCAGGCTGCCGTCGGGCTCCAACGTCAGACCTTCGGGAAGCTCACCCTGGACCAGCTTCCAGTGGTACGGGCCTGACCCTCCCGAGCAAGCGAGTTGAACGGAATAGTCGCATGACGCGCGGGCGTTCGGTATCGATTTGGACAGGATCGTGAGGGACTCCATCTCCGCCGCACGGTATCGCCGGACGAGGCGAGCAAGCCAGATAATGAGAACAAACATGATGACCGCGGCGATGAAGGCCAGCACGAACCACCAGCGCGGCACCAGGCGCCGAACTTGCAGAAGTACGGCTTTGCGAGCCTCCTGCCCTACCGAGTCGGTAACGACGAGAGTAACCTCAAAGGTGCCTGCTTCCCGTGCAGCGCCTTGAAGCCGACCGCCTTCAATGGACATCTGGTCGGGGAGTTCACCGATGCCCCGCCAATGGTAGGGGCCGGCGCCGCCCTCGCAGGCCAGCGTCACCTCCGTCGGTTGTCCGGCGATCAAGACCGGCAGGGTCGCGACGGTCACCGTAAGCTTACGCACATTCTGTTTCGTAAGGATCTCAGTCTTGAGACGGTGGGGTTCGGCCGGCCCATTGCCTTCGGCGTCTTTGACCGAGACGGCATAGGTGTAGGTCCCCGCCGTCGACGGCTGGCCTGAAATGAGCCCGCTGGCCGCATCCAATGTCAGCCCCGGCGGAAGCCCATCTTCCGAAAGCTCCCACCGATACGGCGGATAACCCCCGGTGGCCGAAAGAGCGAGGCTGTAGTCTGTATCAGCCCGCCCCAGCAACGTGTCCTTCGTGAGGATGGATACCGGCGTCAGCGCTGGGTGAATCACCAGTTGATAGTCCGCACTCGCGCGATGTTCGCGCGCGTCAGATACCGCGACAGTGACCGAAAACGTCCCGGTCGACTCCGGTGTTCCTTTAATCATGCCGGCATCATCCTGAAACGTGAGTCCCGACAGAGAACCGGTATGCGAAAGCGACCACTGGTACGGTAACATGCCCCCCTCGACGGCGACGGCCAGTGAGTACGCCTGGCCCACCCGTCCCTCGGGCAACACTTCCGTCTTGATCTGAACCGGCGGCGGCACGAGTCCGGGAGGAGGGACAACCTCCAGTTCCATCGGCTCACTGTCGGCCGTCAAACCCTGGCTGTCTGTCACCCGCCAACGGAGTTCCCGTTTGCCAATGTCACTCAGCGTCGGGGCGCCCTTAAAGCCGCTGCTGCCGGCATGGGGTTTCAGCCATCCCGGGAGATTTCCCTGCGGCGACCATCGGTATGGCGACCGGCCGCCTTCGGCGGCGCCGTAGAACGTGTAATCGCGTTCCGCGACGGCCGCGACCATTTCGTCGGTGACCACTTTCAGCGGTCGCGGAGGCGGGTATATTTCCGATACGGTCAGGGCAAATCGTCCAGACGCCCTTTCGCCCCGCACCGTCGAAACGACGATTTCAAACTGATATTCCCCCAAGCGCGCGGGCGATCCGATGAATCGTCCCTCCCGGCTGATCGTCAGTCTCTCCGGTAGAGTCCCCTGCGCCAAAGACCAGGAATACGGCGGTTGCCCCCCTTCGGCAGCCATCGTCATCGGATAGGACTGGTTTCGATAGGCCGCCGGTAGATTGTCGTCCGTGATAATGCGCAGCGGCAGCAGGTTCACCGGCTTCTCACGATAGACGGTCAGTTCATACGATCTTTCGTCTCTCTTCTCTTTGTTGGGATCGTTCTCGCTGACGGTTTCGCATATGAGGGTGAACTTATGTTGATTGACTTTGCCGGCCTCGGAAGAAAGCTGGGGCCGACCCCACAATTTGCCGCTATTGGGGTCCAGTTGGAGTCCTCCGGGACGATCTCCTTCACCGAAGCTCCACCGATATTTCCCCATTCCCTCCCGCGCCCCCAGCCAGGTCAGGTAATCCATATCATGGTATCCGGGAGGCAATTCTTCCGTGGTGATCTCCGGCGGGCTGAACACGAGCTCCCCCACCAGCATCATGGCCAACACCAGGAGAAAGGCCAGTCCGCCGATCGTGTTCGCCAAGACGTCCAGAAAGGACGTGCTAAAGAGACTGATCGATCTCGTTTTCCCCTTCGCCATCACACGACCCTTGTGCGTTGCCGCAATCCTCTAGTCGACGTCAGGAACGATCGGCCATCTTACTGAGAGAATCGCGAATCTCGATGAGCAACTTCTCAACGTCACCGAGCTGTTTACTGAGCGTATCATCGTCACGGCGCGCGTCCTGGGACAGGCGCGCGAGCTTCTCTATCATTTGTGACTGTGCCTCCGGTAATTGCTCCAACACCCGCGTCATCTGCCTCAGATGAGCCCCGAATGTGGCGTTCAAGCTGTTGAACTTGGCCTCCAGTTCGTTCGCCAGGAGCATCGGCACCCGTTCCTGGATGACCTTCGAGAGATCGGCGCGGTTCCCATTCATCGCGGTGCGCAACTTGGTGGTGATCTCTCGCAGTTCGTCGATCAACAGCTCATTCTCACGATTGTGCTCCTCGAACAGCGCGCACACGCCGTCGAGACAAAGCATATTGATCTTCTCAAGGATGTGCTCGTCACGCTTGAGCATCCACGACATGTACAGGACGCCAAAGACGCTCAACGACAACGCCAGGAGCGTCGTGTCAAAGGCGGTGCCCAGTTCTCTCGTGACATAAGGAAGATGCTCCTTGACCTTCGTGAAGCTCTCGGCGCCCTGGATAATCTCGGCGAAACCCGCCATCGCGCGACCGATCCCCAGGACAGTGCCGATGAAACCCAGCGTTGGAATGAGCCAGATCAGGTATCGAATGCTCGCATAGCTGGTCTCCAAGTCTCCGGCCAACACCTCGCCACGCATGCGGAAATAGTCGTCCAGCTCGGCGGTGCTCTGCGTCTTTCTCAACCGATCGAGTCCGTTGATGACCGTCGCAAACGTCAGTGTATCGCGATACCCACTGTACTCTGAATCCGTAAACTCCTGACGAACGCTGTCGGCACTTTCCCACGTCAAGGCGAATCCGAACTTGGGGTCCTCCAGAATGTCCAACCCCGCCTCGTAGGCCTTTCGCTCGCGAACGAAGCGGATGTGCTTGGCCGCCAGCATGGAGAGCGTGACCCAGAAGCAGAAGGTCGAGAGGAACTGGATGGGCCCGCGATCCCAAAAAAGGACATAGAGATAGTACTCTTTAGGCGTGACCACACGCACCACAGCGAACATGGCGGCCGTCGCCACGGCGGCCAACAACAATGCCAGAGACACATCGTGTCGCCGAGATGTCTCAAGTCTGGTGATTCTCATTTTCCGGGTCCCCTAGTCACACACGGACGGTCCATAAATGACTCTTGGTCTCACACTAGACTTGATGGATTCAGAATGTCCCCCCTCGCCAGCCGGCATCCCATCGCTCGCGTCCTCCCGGCTGGGACCGCACCTCCCGGCGGGGGAGAGTCTCCTGTTGCCTCGTCTCCCGAGAGTTGCCCATCGTCGACTCCGTTGCACTCTGGCACGTCAAGGTAACGCAACATCAATACCACCATACGTCCTCTCAGCCAACTCCGCAAATGTTTTATCGAGGGGTCGGACACCCGGCGGACTCGGTGTCACCGTGCCGTCACTCACTTGGCTTACCTGTTTCAGATCACAACCCTTGACACCGCTGGCGTTTCTGCACCGTTCCAGCGGTGTCGCGAAACTCGTCTGTTGAGGCTCGGTTCATAGCAGCAGAGACCCCCCAGGGTCGCAGTCTATGTGTCATAGGCCGGAGGCGGTGTGAAATCCGCCTTCAACGGGCAAACACTCTCATCAGCGACTTAAGTCAATGCCGCTACCGGACTTATGCTGGAACCCTATGTGCACCGTACGGGGCACATGAATGGCGATAGGAAATCACCTGGAAAACATCTGCGTCCACGACTACAATGACACAGAACTCACGCTCATCAGCATACGAAGAAGACGCAACGCAAAGGGCCGGAGACGTTCAATATGAAACCCAAAGCATTCCTAGCCATCCTCAACCATCCGGCCAGCACCAACTATCCGACCTACTGGCACGCCCGGGGCTACGGCGCGTTCTCAGCCAATCCCCTGGGCCAGTACGCCTTCCAGAAGTCACGCAAAGTCGATAACCCCAAGCCTTTTGACCTCACCCTCAAGAAAGGGGAAACCGCCGCTTTCAAATTCCGCGTGATTATCTATGATGGCCTCAGAACGAAACAACAACTCGACAACGAATTTCGGGAATACGCGCGTTAGATCAACCGTTCAGTCGTTAATTCAAGGGAGTCGCTGAGATGTCAGGAACGAGCAGACGCAGATTTCTAAAGAACTCATTAGCCGCAGGGACTCTATTTGCCATCGGCGGCTGTCAATCCACGCCCCGAATACTGGGCGCCAATGACCGCCTGCGTATTGCCGTAGCCGGCGTAAACGGTCGAGGCGGCAGTCACATCAACGGCTGGCTGGGGCAGGACAATGTGGAAGTCGCCTACCTGATTGATCCTGACGAGCAGGTGCTGGCGCGGAGACTGAAGGATATTGAGAAGAAGATCAAGGGCAAGTTCACCTGCAAAGGCGTCACGGACATTCGCGAAGCACTCGAGGATAAGAATCTGGATGCGATTTCCATTGCCACGCCGAATCACTGGCATTCGCTCATGACCATCTGGGCGGCGCAGGCCGGCAAGCATGTCTACGTGGAAAAACCCATGAGCCATGACATCCAGGAGGGACGCATCGCCGTGGAGGCCCAGAAGAAGTACGGCGTGGTCATTCAACATGGAACGCAGAGTCGCAGCGATGCCGGCAATGCCGGCCTGCACGATCTCATACGGTCCGGCAAGTTCGGCAAGATGAAGATCTCCTACGGGTACTGCTGCAAACCGCGCAGTGGTATCGGTTTCGAGAGCCCTTCGGCGCCGCCGACCAACCTGGACTGGAATCTGTGGCGCGGCCCGGCGATCATCGATCAGTACCACGCCAACTACGTCCACTACGACTGGCATTGGTTCTGGGAAACCGGCAATGGTGACATGAACAATCAGGGCACCCACCAGCTCGATATGGCCTACTGGGCACTGGATAAGGGACTGACCCATCCGGTCCGCGCCATGGCGATCGGGGGACGCTTTCTCTGGAACGATCAAGGTGAGACACCCAACACCATGTTCGGCATTGCCGAATACCCCAATGGACAGTCTGTGTTCTTCAATGTGCGCAACGTCAACTATAAGGGATATCAACGCCAGGTCGAAAACGAGTACTATTTCGAGGATGGCGGTAAGATCATCCGGAAGCAGTACTACCCCAAGGGAAGTGACAAGGGAGAGAAGATTGACATTCCGGCCGGCCATGTCACCCCCGGAGGCAACTGGGGCAGTTTCGTTGCCGCCTGTCGCGCCGGCGATCCCATGATGGCCAATGGCAATGTCCTCGACGCGCACCGCGGCTGTGTTCTGGGTCACCTTATGAACAACTCGTATCGTCTGGGCCAAAGCGTTCCCTTCAATGCCAAGGCAGGTCGTTTCGGTGACAACCAGGACGCGTTTGAGCATTTCATGAAGCTCCACAACGTCATGAGCGACGGGGTCGGCCTTCCCGAAGACGGAACGCGCTACACCGTAGGGCCATGGCTGACCTTCGACCCTCAAACGGAACGTCACACAGGCCAGTTCGCCGCCGAAGCGAACGAGTTGTTGAAGAACGCCAATCGCCCCGGATTCCAGGTGCCTGACGCCAAAAGCGTGTAGACCGTTTTCGCCTCCGAGCTGCGATGTACAGGGCCGGCAATCTGAAAGGTTGCCGGCCCTTTTCTCATGCCTTTAAAGTCCTACCGGCACAAAATCCGCCGACCGAGCCGCTTCCACATAGGGCCTATAGAGCCTGCTCTGAGCGTGAGACAGTCCAATACGCAATTAACTGGAATGGTGGACCAACATGTGCTAGGAACATGGTGGTATCGTGACGGTCACATCCTGTTTGGCGACGCACGGTATTCCTATCCATGGAACATTGGAAAAAGGGAGGATGAAGCATGGCGTGGCACACAAGATTCCTCTGTATGGTGGTTGTTTTCTTCGGCAGCTTGCCTTGCATGGGACAGGCAGACGAAGGTAGGGCAGAGGCGAACAAAGATCTGAAACTCAACCACATCCAGGTGCTTGGAAGCCATAACAGCTACAAGAGCGCTATCGCTCCCGCTCTGATGGCTGTCATCAAGAAGGACAATCCAGGGTTGGCCAGGGGATTGGACTACAGCCACGTCTCAATGACAGCACAATTGGATCTGGGACTTCGCAAGCTGGAGATCGATGTCTTTTACGACCCCGAAGGGGGCAGGTATGCAAGGCCCTTTGGCATCTTCGGTCTGGATGGAATCGGCTTGCCTGCAGGGCGCCAATACGATCCTGAGGGTCTGATGCTTGAGCCCGGGTTCAAAGTGCTGCACATCCAGGATATTGACTTCCTCAGCAACTGCATCACCCTGAAGAAAGGCCTGGAAGAAATCAGAGCCTGGTCGGATGGGCACCCCACCCACTTCCCCATCGTCGTTACGATGAACACCAATGATCGCGTGATTGACAAGCCGGGCTTCACGCATCCGGTTCCTTTTGGCAGCGAAGCGTACGATGCACTGGACAAGGAGTTCCTGGCGGTCTTTCCGGCTGATCGGATCATCAAACCTGATGACGTGAGGGGCAACTACGAGACTCTGGAGCAGGCCGTGCTTGCCCACAATTGGCCGACACTGGAGCAATCCAGAGGCAGAGTCATGTTCGTGCTGGATCAGACGGGAGACAAACTGGAAGCCTATGCCCAGGGGCATCCTTCCTTGCGGGGCAGGATGATGTTCGTTGATGCCAGGGAGGGAAGGCCTGAAGCCGCTTTTCGCATTGTCAACGATCCGATCGGACAGGCTTCTTACATCCGCCAATTGGTGCAGAAGGGCTATCTCGTTCGCACGCGAGCCGATGCCGGCACGGAAGAGGCCCGTAGCGGCGACACCCAACGTCGAGAGGCCGCTTTTGCCAGCGGCGCGCACTTTGTGAGCACGGATTACTACCAGCCTGATCCCAGGTTTGGAACGGGCTATGAAGTCAAGCTCCCCGGTGGCGGCGCGGCCCGCTGGAATCCGCTGTTTGCGAACAAGCCCAGCTTTCCGCCTTCAGAAACGGGATTGAGCCGGAAGTGGCCGGAGGAGGGGCCAAAAGTCGAATGGACGTTTCCATTGGGGCCCGGCTATGGCGCACCGGCGGTCTATGAGGGTGACGTCTACCTCCTCGATCGCATAGACGGCAAACAGGACGTGCTTCGTTGCCTGGACCTCAGAACCGGAAATGAGAAATGGAACTACGCCTACGATGCACCGGGACGCGTGCCGTTTCCCGGATCACGCTCCGTGCCTGTTGTCGATGAGAAGTACGTCTTCACTTTGGGCGTCCGGGGAGATGTATACTGTTTCGACCGGGTGACCCATGAACCGTTGTGGAACAGAAGCCTTCGAGATGAGTTTGGAGAGAAGGCCTTCCTGACATGGGGTTACGCTCAGCATCTGCTTTTGTACAAAGACAAGCTGATCGTCGCGCCCATGGCTTCCGAAGCGGGTGTCGCGGCACTGGACCCTGCTACGGGCGAGACCCTCTGGACCTCTCCCGCGCTCCCTGGCTACGCAAGCTATGCCTCTCCGGTTGTTGTCACCGTCAGTGGTGAGGAGCACATCGTTATGATCGGTGCATTGAATGAGGACATCGGAAGGCGTTTGCGAAGCCGGAAACTCACCGAAGACGCCAGAGGCTTGCAACTCGATGGCGTCCCCAAAGAGGAACTCGGCGCCATTGTTGGCTACGATCCGGAATCGGGCAAGCAACTTTGGATCTATGACACTTGGCAGTGCGAAACACCGGTGGCGAACGTCGTTGCTGTGGGTGAGAATCGTTTCTTCATTTCAGGCGCCTACCGAGCCGGTGCGGCGTTGTTCCGTGTCGAGAAAAGGAACAACGACTATATCGTTGAGGAAATCTACCAGACCCAGGATTTCGGCACACATGTTCACACACCCGTGCTCTACAAGGGGCATCTGTATGGACCCTGCACCTCGAATGAACGCCGTGATGGCCTGGTCTGCCTGAGCGTGGATGGCCAACTGAAGTGGAAGACGGAGAGGGCCCCGCGGTTCGACAAAGGCGGCTTACTTCTCGCTGATGATGTTATCCTCATTGTCGATGGATTTGAGGGATACGTCTATATGATCGATCCGACACCCAAGGGCTTCAAGCCGATCCAAAAGGCCAAAGTGCTCACCGGCAGCAAGATCTGGGCGCCCCTGACATTGGTGGAGGGCCGGCTCTTGATCCGCGATCAGAAAGTGTTGAAGTGTGTCGTGGTCGCCGAAAGGATCAGGTGATTGCGGCAGTCGCAGACGACCGCCAACCTGGGCCAGCGTCGATAGTGCGCAGCAGTCTTCTGGAAGCCTTCTGCAATGTTGTCAAGTGAGGTACCGTCGAAAGATCGAACGCCTTGCACAGGTCGGGACTGTCCTCCAAGATCGCGACGATATCCCGATAGTCCGTCTTATGAAATACCTTCAAGACCAGACAAACGAACAACTGCGGCTGCGTGAACCGCTTAGGACTGAACTTGTGTGGCTGTGGGCAGGCAATGTCCCCTGGGCGAGGGCGTAAGCGGCGCCTAGAAGTAGAAGATCAGGTCCACGCCTATCTGCGTACTGTTGTTTTCGGGTTCGTAAAACCCGTGATCGACGTCAGAGTCGTCCACCCACCAGTATTGAATGAACGGCGCCACGGACATGTCCAAGTTCTTGCCTTGATGTCTGATCTCCACCGTGCCCCGCAGGCCGTAACCGGAACCGAAATCCTGATCGTTCCTAATCGGCTCGTAGCCGCCGCCGAACAGTTCGGAACGCTGTAAACCAAAGAGCAACAGGTCAATTTCAGCCCCCAGGCCAAGATACCAACCCTCGCTCAGCTTGTGGCCTCGCTCATAACCTACCGGCAGATAGAAGTAGTTGGAGTGACGTTTGTAGCCGGTTGGATCGTCCGATGAATCATCACCGAGATAACGATAGCCCAAACCTGCATATACGTGGTTCGAACACACCTCATCATGCCAGACGCATCCCCATAGCAGGCGTGCGTTAGCCAAGATGTCGTTGTTGCCGTCAGCCTTGTAGGGAGTGCCATCCATCAGCACGCCGTCATAATCCACTTCCCCGGCCGCAATGCCTCCTTCGAGTCTTAACAGCATGTCCCTCGACTCCGAGGTCTGCAGAAAGCGCGTAGCCGAAGCCACCACACCATAGAGGACGCCGTCTTCTTCCATGAGACCGGGTTCCTCATAATGAAATGAGGATATCTGAGGGCCAATCGTCCAACTGGACATAAAGAACGCGTCGGCCGGGCCTTCTGCAGCCTCGGCTTCCGGCATGACAACTCCGTAGACACTGCCGGCCGCAAACGCCAGGACGATAGAGATGGCCAATATTTGTGATTTCATTTTCCGTCTCCCAATCAACCGATATGATGCCTCATTCGCTGGTGCTCCGCCGCGCAACAAGATTATACCTCGTCACATCACGCGCACAGGGTTAGAACAATGTGCATAAGATGGGCTATATCAAGCCCAACCCCCACATTATAAGACCATGAGAACGGAACCGCCCACCTTCAATTCCTCCTGTTGAGTATCCCGCGTCCTCATTCGGACTTGGGGAAAAGCGCCATGAGGCTGTCGGCGAAGAGTGTGTGACCGTAGACGTTGGGATGGTTGACGTTGTTCTCCATGAGCAGGTAGCGACTGTCTTGGCAATCAAGTGGTTTTTGGGTTCCAGGCTTCATTTTTTTTGAGCATGGTGTTTAGGATGGTCAGGAGTTTTCTCATGGCGGCGATGAGGGCGGTCATTTTGGATTTCCCCTTCTTTACGAGTCGTTGATAGAACTGTTGGATGATGGGATTG
>Ga0208279_1000302_pt1 | contig 43169 bp, 47 predicted proteins | sample AntAceMetag02UKM_FD_184766 | JGI IMG/M metagenome (GOLD analysis project Ga0208279, IMG submission 184766) | Saline lake microbial communities from Ace Lake, Antarctica - Antarctic Ace Lake Metagenome 02UKM (SPAdes) (version 2) | ecosystem: Environmental > Aquatic > Non-marine Saline and... | reverse complement strand
AAGGGTGAGTCTGGAGGATCTTGTTGACAGCGTCCTATCCGACGCTATTGTTTGTGACTTAGGTGGCCCCCTTTTAGGCGCTTCTCCTGGCTCCCTATCTGGCGCTTTTCACCATCTTGGGAGTTTTGAACCCAATAAGACGAAACAATATGTATTCACTAGATTCATTCATGAAGAGCGAGTAGAGAGGGGGAAGAATATCCTTCTGCTAAAGGAGGGGTGTAGATACACATTCAAACTAGCCTATAGGTGTCTAGGGATACCAGAACAATCTGACAGTATATCCAGCTTGCAGTTGGTATTTCTGGACGGATTTGGCAGTGCGGATCCTAAGAGCATTGATATCAACACAGAGTACAACGTAATTGACGTCGTACTTAGTGTTCCAATTGTTGACAGCGAGAAGACAACATCTTTCAGGCTACTTGCGTCTGAGGGTGATATAGCAAGGGTGGCTGGCGAATCGGTTAAACTAAAGATCAAGAAATCCACGAAGAACCAAGTGCTAGGGTTTACGTGGCTGATAGTATTCGGTGCATCGTCCGCTTTTCTTTCAAGCAATACATTCAGTGATAACCCATTCATTTCGTGGGGAGGGATGCTAAGGGTTTTCGCCGTACTCCTTCAAGTACTTGCCCTGGTAGCTGTTGCTTATCGATTAGGGCGAAGATTGGACAGATGATGGAGTGCAAGCGGATAAGCAGAGGTATAGCCCAGTTATTCTATCAGCAGTATGAGCACCTAGGCAATGTAGGACAGGGTTGTTGGCACTTTGGATTGTACTCAGGCAGAGCCTTAGTTGCCGCAGAGTCGTTTGGCAATGTTGGATATTCTCGTTCCCGCTGTGGCCTTTGTCGTCGCATTTCGGAAACTAGCCAGGAAGTGAAAGTCGTCCAGTTATGTAGAGGAGGCTGCATAATAGGTCATGGACATTGTCTTGGGTCTAGGGCAGTTTCGATTTCTCTTAGAGCATTACAGAAGACAATCGGCCCTACTGTCATTATTGCTTATGCTGATGAGAGATACTCTGAAATAGGAACGATATATCAAGCAACCAATGCCATATATCTTGGACTGACCGATCCTAAGGGACAGGCGAACTACGTGATTAATGGACGTCTATACAGTGCATGGTCAGTAAGGAAAAGGTACGGAACACGCGCCATTCAAAAACTACAAGGCATTGAACCGGGCATTAGGAAGGTTCCATTGAAGCCAAAGCATAAGTATGTCTATGTGCAGGCGCCAGCTAATCTCAAGCGTAGAATAGTGAAAGAAGTTATGCCTTTGGCCAAGCCATATCCCAGAAGAAAGGAGAGGGGTGTTCATAGTATGGATATCAACAGTATGGTTAGACAGCGTGCCTAAGCAAGAGGCAACGTCATCTCACGGTTGGAGCACTATCGAGATAGTGTTGATCGGGATGAGCCAGCTTTGGGCATGGACGACAGCAAGACAATCCTAAAAGCATCATGTTTAACTTGGGGATGAAGCAATGGAGTTTGAAAGATGCTTCATAATGTTGGCCAACACATTGACTGAGCAGGAGTGCATTGATCGCAACTTGTTTGGTGACAAGGCCAAGAGGCTTGACTGTCTGGATGGAATCAAGCCGGGAGATATTGGCTTTCTCTTGAATATCGACAGAGACGAGTTGGTGGGCGTGTTTCGAGCCTGCTCAGAAGCCCAGCTCAATATTGAACCCAAGGCATGGAAAGGTAAGTTCGCCGCCCAGGTACGTGTGGAACTGATCGGTCAACTGACGCGGGTCAAAGACGCCGCTTACATCCTCGGCAAAGCAGGCGTAGGCATGGGACAGTTAGCCTCAGGCATTCCAGCACCCCAGTACCCAGTGCACGGACAAGAGGTTGGAGAAAAGCTTCTGGTACATTTTGGAGAATGAGTAGATTGACTCCGAATTGTCTTTAAGAGGAAGAGATTTGAATGCTACGAATAGACAGAAGTAACAAGCGCTGCCAAACAATGGTTTTGCAGAATGGTCCGTTGATGGAGAGCAAGTGACTGACAGATGGAAACCAACGAACGCGCCAAATTGTTGAAGAAGACCGCTCGCAAGATTGCCAAATGGATGGGCAAGATACCCCAGGGAAAGGACATTCTCCAAAGTCAGGTGGAAGCGTTTACGCGGGCGAGGGACACGTACGAGAATGCCTTGGCCGAGGCGATGAAACGGGCCAGGCGGATGAGTCGGCTTCAGAACAGGAGCAACAAGCCGGGGAAGGCTTGGAGATGGATATTTCTGTTCAACTACGAAGTTGCGGCCCTGGAGGATAAGGGCGATGTTGACCGGCACGGCCTCGTGATGGTGCCCGAGCGAACCTCTGCAATGGGGTTCTGGGCCGAGAACTTGCCTTTTGACCCACTGGGTTGGGTCATCTACCACTACGGGCGCTACTTTTTGCATGGGCCAATTCCAAGCGAGGCTGACTCAATCCCTCTGCAACCTACCACTGAGCAGGGCCTGATGTGTAAGTGCGCACTCATGGCTGTCATCTGGGATATGGCCATTGATCGTCCTGATAGTGACCGGTTCACTCCCGCCGTTCCATGGGACTGGCCAGAGCAGGCGTGGTCGGCAATTGATCTTCCTGATCCAACACCTCTTAGCGCCAAGGATTATGGACAGAAGAGGGACAAGATCATCCACGCTTGGGAGGAGGTGAAGAGGGACGTTGGCCGGAGCCTTAAGGAGGCAAGACAGAACCAGGAGCAAGTGACTCAACATAAGGAAGCTCGTCGGCAGGCGAATCATGCCGAGGGTGATCAACCGTCGTGGGACGACTTTCTTGGCAAGATCGCGACGGAAGTTGACAAGCTCATCCTCATACCAGGTGTGCTCGACGTCTTCCGCGACAAGATTCGTCCGTTCGCAGAGCGGTGGAACAGGCATTACGCCGAGAAGAAACGGGAACGCCAGCGATGCCAAGAGCATTGGCAAGAGGTTAAGACGAATCCCAGGCTCAGAGCAAAGAGTGCTGGTCCACCCGAGGAGGGGTGGGAGTGGGATTCTTGCTACGCATTGAATGTCAGCGGGGAGAGACTGGTAGAGATAAAGTACGAGCTTGACGGGTGCGATCTACGGGCGTCACTGCCCAAGAAGCCTCCCTATGAAATGCCTGCACATTTCGGCGAGAGGTATGTCTCAGCGGTTGAAGGCTATATCAAGAAGAACAAGCAGCGTATGGTACAGTATACCCCCAAGTCTTCAGACTATCAGCACCTTGAAAATGCGATCGAAGACCAGAAGAGGGATGTGGCGATAGTGCGAGCTCAGCTTGCGAGGCTGAATCCCGAGGAGATCCAGTCTGAATGGATTGTCGCCAGCGGGATGTGGTGGCGATATCTGGACGAGCCCGATGAGGAGTTTCTCGGGTGCTGGCGACCGCCACAAGAGCGAATCTCTGAACACCCCTGTGAATCTCTAATTCCGCTGCAGGATACGAAGAAGCTCGCGCCGGCCCGCAACGATGCGGAAGAATATGAACGCTATTATGCCACGCTCGCTGTTATCCACGATCATCAACTCTCCGGTTGTCAGAGCATCACCAAGCCGGTGTGGCCAAGCGAACTAGCTGCAGCTGTATGGTTCCGCTTTTCACGGGCTCAACCATGGGGACCGGATAGAGCCTATGTCCAAGCTGCGTTGAACCGTGTGAGAATCAAAATAGACGCCGGACTAAGCGATATGTCTCTGAAGGAGGTTTCCGAACCGCAAGGAGGTACTGAGGAAGGCGGCAGGGCCATGGCTGATCTTGTCCGTGAGATTCACAGACTGGTACGCATCCCTACACACCTCGAACGTTTTCGCGCGGTCGTAGGCAGGGCCGAATCTGACAATGCTGACCTCCTGCAAAGGCTCGATCCGGATACACATCCGGTGATGGCTCGCCTGGGCTTCTTGGAGCTACCAGAACAGAACCCAAGCGACGATGAGGCTCTCGCTATTGCCTACGTTCTGCTAGCAGTCGTTCATGATGCTGCCATCAAACCCCACGAGCGCAAGATATGCTTCGACTTTCCTCCAAACGGTGATCCTCCTGAGGGAGAGTTTGCATATCTAGCTTTCCACTGCGTGGTCGAGCATCTCGACAACCAATGGCTGCAGGCAAGCGCCTGGACAGCTCTGGAAGACGTGAAGGCTGATCTTGAGCACTACAGACCGGCAAAGGAGGATTTGCCCGAGGATCGTGCACCTAAGCAATCCGGAGCATGCAGGGAACCGTCTAAGGTTGATAATCAAGCTTATGAGCTTTACCACGGCACTTCGTATAACCAGACCCAGATAGCGGCGATATTAACTGAAGAGTACAAGCCGAAGACATCGTATTCCCAAGGGGCGGTTTCAAAAATGATCAAGCGGGTCAAGGTCTGGAGAGCAGCAAACAACCTCCCCGTTGAGGAAGCGGCAAAAGGGGGACGCCAGATTTCCGTAGATCCCAGAACGTTGGACATGGGCGAGCGCACCGATGGACGCCTGACTGGTGACCCGCGACACAAACGTGATGATGAAGAAGACGACGATTAGATTCGTCACCACGTTGTTTGGAACCGTGATTTCTTGATCTTCCCAACACACCTATGCGCATGAGTTTTGCCCTCTAAGGGCGATTATGCGCCCGTATACGTGAGTATGCGCCTTCCGTCTGCGCATGCACGCCTGTCATGAGGGGGCACATGAGGTGCCTCCAATTTGAAAGGGCTGTGTATGAGTGACCTACTGACAGCAGAAGAACTTGCTCGGCGACTAAGATTACGACCGAGCACAGTGAAGCGTTGGGCGCAGGCAGGTATCATACCTGTGTTGAGGCTGACCAGCAGGGTAGTGCGCTTCGATCCCGACCAAGTGGATCGAGTCCTCCGCGAGCGAGCAGACCAGAATGATCATCCCCACATCAAGCCGAAGGAACGATCCTAATGACAACCCGGGAGTTCATTTCTATCTTGGAAAAACGCGGGCTCAGGCCCCACCGTGAGGGCCGTGACCACAGAGCGTTCTGCCCTGCGCATCGTGACGCAGAGGGACGGCCGAGCTTAACCATCTGCGACGGTGATGACGGGCGAACCTTGGTCAAGTGCTGGTCGGGGTGTAAGACGGAGAGCATCGTGGCGGCATTGGGTCTCACGATGCAGGATCTGTTCAACGGGGTCGGGAAACGGTCCTCGTCCATGCCAAAGAGGTCTTCGCGCCGGACCTATGGAACCCTTGAAGAGGCCGGCCGCGCTATAGCAACTCGTCTCAAGGGCCACTTCTCTCAGCATTGGACCTATCGCGATGATGATGGCGATGAGAGTTTTGCCGTCCTCCGATTCGATGCGTGTGTGACTCTGGATGGCAAGAAAACCTATCGCCCCATTCATTCCAATGGAAGAGGACATGTCGAAGGAGATCCCCCTGGGCTCCTTCCTCTCTACGGCCTGCCAGAATTGCTTCAGGACACGAGCAGCCAGATCTTCATCTGCGAAGGCGAGAAGGCTTGCGATGCCGCTCGTTCGATTGGTTTGCTTGCGACGTGCTCTGCCCACGGTGCGAAATCTGCCCAGAAGACGAACTGGCAGCCGCTGGCAGGGCGAACCGTGGCGATTCTGCCGGATAATGATCCCAACGGTCATGGCTATGCAGAAGAGGTTGCTGACATTCTCTCTCGCCTCGATCCGCTTGCAGAAGTGCGAGTTGTGACTTTGCCTGGACTCCCCGAGCACGGTGATGTTCACGATTGGCTGGAGGAACACGACTCCCTTGAACCTGACGCTCTCAAAGCGCAAGTCCTGGAGTTTGCTGATGAGGCGAAGCCTCTGGTGCCCGCTTCGGAATCTCCCAGGGCTGTTTCCTCTGCTGCCCATCTCGGCGGCCAGGATGCAATCCTGAACAAAGACACACCACGAAGTATCCCTCAATACATTCCCTTCCCGGTGGGCGTACTGCCCAAGCCTCTTGCCGGTTTCGTCGCCGGCGCTGCCCGCGCCATTGGCTGCGATCCATCTTATATCGCCCTTCCACTGTTGGCAGCGTTAGCTTCAGCGATCGGAAATACCCGGCGGATCGAGCTGAAACTAGGCTGGACCGAACCGGCGATACTCTGGGCGGCAATAGTCGGAGACTCAGGGACACTGAAGAGTCCAGCCTTGGAGGTGGCGTTGCGGCCGGTGCGTACACGCCAGCATGCTGCCATAAGGCGATATGAGGAAGCGAATGCAAGGTATGAGATTGAGCGTGAGCGGTATGAGAAGGAGCATGCAATCTGGAAGAGATCAAAGAATGAAGATGGTGATCCGCCACCCAAACCGGAAGAGCCACGCATAGATCGATGCTGGTGTGACGACACTACGATAGAGGCCCTGGCGGTCTTGCTGCTACAGAACCCACGTGGACTGCTGTTGGTCCGTGACGAGCTGGCCGGCTGGCTGGGGAGTTTCGACCGTTACAGCCAAGGCAAGGGGGATGCAGCAAAGTGGTTGGAGGTGCATGGCGGCCGGTCAATCATGGTCGATCGTAAGACCGGCCCGTCAAAGGTGACCTATGTACACCGAGCAGCTGTCTCGGTTACGGGAGGCATACAGCCGGCAACACTGAGTAGGGCGTTGGGCGCGGAGCATCGAGAAAATGGCCTTGCAGCTCGTCTCCTGTTGGCTTGTCCACCACGCCAGGCGAAACGTTGGACCGAGGCGGATATTTCACCAGACATGGAACAACAGATCGAACGTATTTTCGACAAGCTCTATTCGCTTGATCTTGTAGTCCAGAATGGTGGTGAGCCCGAGCCACTGGACTTGCCATTGACACCGGCGGGCAAAGAAGCCTGGGTGAGTTTCTACAACGAGCACGCCGAAGAACAAGCAGAATTGACGGGCGACCTGGCGGCGGCATGGTCGAAGCTGGAAGGCTATGCGGCCCGGTTTGCCCTAGTTGTGCACCTCGTTCGCTGGGCAGCTGGCGATAAGACCTTGGATAATCCGAATATCGTCGATGAGCGTAGCGTTGAGGTTGGAGTCAAGCTGTCTCGATGGTTCGGCCGGGAAGCCCGTCGGGTTTACCAGATCCTGGGCGAGACGGATGAGCAGCGCGATCAACGGCGACTCGTCGAAATGATGCGCTCCCGGGGCGGTTCCATAACGGCTCGGGAACTGCAGAGATCGTCGCGAATGTTTGCCAATGCCAAAGCTGCAAACGACGCTCTGGACAAGCTGGTCGAGGCTGGTCATGGTCGCTGGGACGGCCAGGCATCTGGACGTGCAGGCGGTCGGCCCACGCGTCGCTTTGTCCTCGGAGAGACCGCTGACGTTGACGATACCCCGGATAGCAACGCCGAGGGTGGGGTTTTGTCAACGTCGACGGTGTCATCGACCGGCGACGATGATCGGGGGGCGATCAAATGAGCATAGACCCGATGGAGATGCTGCTTGGGGGAGACCTTAACTCCTACCCCTTGTTGCTTACTGAGGAGGAGTTGATTGCCGTGCTACGAATACCAAAGATTACGGATGCTAAGGATCATCACAATGTAATTGAGAATCTCAAACGTATGCATGATCTCCCCTGCATTCACATATGCAGAAAACCTCTATATCCCATAGATGCAGTCCGAACATGGATCACGGAGAAGACCAAAAAGGAACAGTGCAGATGATTTTCGATTTCTCATCAGCAGCGAGTCGGTCTATGATGTGGCCGGACCGGTCTTGCCAGCTGAGGCTAGAAAGGAGGTGAATCCATGAAACAGCTGGTAGGGCTAAGGACACGACCATCACGTGATAGCAAGACCTTTGTCTTCATGCTTGACTATGTTGATGGGCACGGTAAGCGAAGGCGGCTTTCGTTGGGACATGGCGACCGCCGCAAGGCCGAGAAGCAGCGGGTTCAGAAGGAACGTGAACTGCGAATGGGAATTGTCGCACCAGAATCGATGAGGCTCAGTGACTTCGTGGTAGACAGCCTGACAAAAACTGGTGATCAGATTCGCGAAAGCACGCGGGAGGAGTACAACTCCGCGATGACGGATTTCATCAAGGTCATCGGCAACAAGGATTACCTGAAAGTGACGATCGAGGACGGCGAGTTCTACCGGCAGAGATGCCTCGACCGAGGCAACAGGCCAGCCACGGTGGCCAAGAAGCTCCGCGAAATCAAGTGCGTCTTCGAAACGGCGGTCAAGCGTCGACAAATTGACGAGAACCCCTTGAAGTATGTCAAGTCGCCCCGCGTTGCCAAGGGCAAGGTGAGGGTGTTCAAGGGCGCTGAGTGTCAACGGCTATTGACGACTGCACAAGAGTTCAGGTCCCCTGTCCCTTGGGGGCTCCTGATCCACACTGCCATCGCAACGGGAATGAGACGAGCCGAGCTTCTGAATGCCACTTGGCGGGATGTGAGCTTCGATGAACAGACCATCGAGGTATGCCCGAAGCAGAATACTGCCGAAACCTGGGAATGGCATGTGAAGGACGCTGATCGTAGGACACTGCCGTTGACCGAAGAGTTAACCATGCTGCTGGCAGAACACCAGAGCCAACAGCCGGAAGGTCATCCCTATATCTTCGTTCCGTCTGAGCGATACGCTTACATCCAGGCGCTCCGAAAGGCCGGTGAATGGGTTTACTCGGACTCCCGTCTGAAGGTGCTGAACAACTTCAAACGGGACTTCGACGCGATTCTTTGCCGAGCTAACGTCAAAGGTCGGACGTTCCACGATCTGCGCCGGACCACCCTGAGCAACTGGCTCGCCAGCGGCATGAGCGAGTATGATGTCATGATCTTGGCCGGGCATGCGAGTTTCTCGACAACTCACGAGTTCTACCTGGCTGTCCGCAGAGATCTGGTGGATCGGGCTCGGCAATCGGCAGACTTTTGGCGCGCACCTGGCGCGCGCCCCGAATTTCAGGGGCAAGCGGTTGACAATGAATCGGGGAAAGTGTTTAATAGCAGGGACTTAGGTCATGAGCGCCCGTAGCTCAGCTGGATAGAGCAACGGATTTCTAATCCGTAGGTCGCAGGTTCGAGTCCTGCCGGGCGTATTGGAATCGGGGTTCTTGATAGCGCCAGTGGGGGTGACCTCTGCACCCAACTGTATAGGACTGCATGATTCCGCACCTGTTGGCGCCAAGAAACACGCCAAGTCAGAATCGCAAGTGACATTATTCCCGTCTGTCCCTGTCGCCTTTTGCGATTGGGGATTTGGGCTCGTCAGATCCGGCAGCTTTGCTACCGCCTCATATTCCTGCCCTCTGAGGACGTGGGTGTATTTCGACATGGTCAGATTGATGTCCGCGTGTCGCATAATGGCTTGGGCGACCTTTGGATGAACGTTGTTAGCAGCCAGCCTCATCGGTGTAGTCAATGCCCGCATCGGCTAGGTCGGCTCGAATCATCATCGCCGTCTTGTCCGTCAATCGTTTGTACCGGCCACCGAAGGCCTTGGCCCCGGGTGTCTTGCCGACGAAGAACGCTCTCAGTGTTTCCACCATCTCAGGATGCAGTGGTAGGGTGTCTTCCTTGCGGTGCTTGGAGTAGGCGGCAACCACGGTCACTATGCGTCTGGATAGATCGAACGAGGACACTTTCAGGTTCCTCAATTCGTTGGCCCTGGTGCCGGTTTCAATGGCAAGTTGATAGAGCAAGGCTCTCTCGTCACCGACCATGCCGTAGCGTTCAGGGGCCTCTCTCCTAGCTTGGAGGAGTCTACGGACCTCGTCCACCTCCAAGTGGGTTCGGTCATGTCGGCGGTCTGCGTGGACGTTCAGACGCTTCAGATGGGCGACAGGGGATTCAGCAGCCCGGCTATTATGTACCATCCACCGGCAGAACTGTTGGACCGACTGTAGGTAGTAATTGCTCGTCTGGGCAGAGAGGCCTTTGCCACCACGTGGCTACCCACTCCTCGCGCCGGGGACAACGGTCTCTGACCCATTCCTCCAGCTCGAACCTGCTCCATAGCGTACGCTTTCCCAAGCGGATCGGCAAGGGTCCTAATTCTCCCGAGCTATGCATCGACCAAAAGAAACGCTCGCCCATACCCAGAAGGCTTGCGGAGTCCTTCGCATCAAGGAGTAGAGCAGTCAGGTTATTGTTTGGTTCAGTCACGCTCTTAAGTCAATCAGATTGGTGTCACGACCTATCTATGGCGTCGTCAGTGCATCCTCCGTGACCTCCTGCGGATGTGGCCATCAGGCCCGTAACCAGAGGCTTCAGTTCAGCACGAATAGCACGGCGGACTTGCGCGGCGACGTCGACGGATGGTTGCTTCAGGGCGGTAAGCGATTGCATCCACCGAAAGACCTTCGCCACGTTGTAGGTGCAATCGGGATTCCGTGGACAGCCTGAATCACGCGTCCAACTCCATCGCGTCTGGCGGGTCTTGCCCAGGATCGTCGTCGTGATCTCGATCGGAATACGCTCGAAGTCAAAGGACATTCCCGGCCCTTTCTGCTCGGATCGCAGGAAGTTCTCGACGTAACGGCCCGCTGATCTGGATCCGCGCTCGGCATTGCGGATGACGGCCTCAGCGGCGGTCCGCTGAAGCCGGCGACGCGCCTGGTCCCAGACAGCGGCGACCTCGGCATCGGTGATGACGTTCGGGGTCATTTCCAAGGGGGCGCCGGCGAGTTGCTCGTGCAGGAAGTCGATCGCCTGTTGGACCTTGGGCGATGGAGGTTTGGGGGTCGAATCGCCGCCGCCGTTCTGGCCATCGCTGGTCAATGTTCCCTGGGCGAATACCAGCCTCCTGGTTTCGCTTTCGATGTGGAAGACGAGCCCCTGGGGCCGATCGCCCCTCGGTCCACGGTTCTTCCGCTCGACGCCGGGGAACACACGTTGGACCTGTTGGCCGAAGGTTCGTTCATTCATGGCGCGGCAGCCGGTGGCCGTACCGCATTCGGTGTAGGCTCGGTAGACCGCGCGCGTATCCAGGCCGTAGGTGTTTGGGAAGAACGCGTAGTTGTCCAGCAGGAAGGCCCGACAGGGGTCGCTATCCTTGCGGTACTCGTCGATCAGCTCTCCATGTCGCGCCGGCTTGGCGAAGCCGTTATTGCGGTTCAGATTGTCGAGTCTCTGCAAGGCCCAATTGAAGATCCCCGACAATTCCTTTTTCAATTCGGTTGCCAGTCCCTTGACCTGCTGGGCCTCCGGGACAACTCTCTCGAAGGGCATGAGCAGGATGCGGCGCCACGTGCCCGAGGTGCGGTCGTTGAAGCGGGGCAGCGCGTTCGTGGCGATCATGATCTTGGCCGTGGGTGTTTCGCTGACGGGCACACGGTATTTACGTTCGAACATGAACCGATCGCCGGCGCCGAGGGCCTTGAGGACGTTCTCGCCCTCTTCTTCGATCATATGGGTACTCTCGGCCGTCGGCCAGCCAGGCCGAGTCGATGATGGACAGGGGACAGACGACCAGGGCAGGACCTATGTCTTGTGATCTCCAATACTCAATGAGCTTGAGGGCCAGGAGCGTCTTGCCGGTGCCGCACTCGTAGAAAAAGGCCCGGTTTCCCGTCTGACCGAGGGACAGTCCTTGACGTTGGTGGCTAAACAATTCCATACGATGGCTTTTCAAGAAGACCGGACCCGCCTGGAAAGTGTTCAGCCGGACGGGCCCGGTAAAGCTCGGTTAGATGGGCATATCGTTGGGTTGTGCGTCACGCTCGGTCCTGACGGTTCTCGCCGCCGTCGGGGAAGGCGCCGTTCGAACTGCAGCAATCCGGGAACGAGGTGTCCCCCTCGCCAAATGCACTCGACCAGTAGGTATCACCGTTCCATGAAAGAGCACGTGCTGCTGCACGTCTGGCAGTTGCCTCAGGAACCTGAAGCGGAGATAGCACGGTTCGTCCCTTGGCACGTATAGCGCATTGTTAAGGCAGTTCCTACGGGGTTGGATTGGCTTCCAAAGCAGGGTCTGCCTCTAGCAGTTCGACAATTCTCAGCACGTAGCGAGCGGAGTTGTGTGCCGCAACTTCATTGAACCTTGCCGTATCCATATGGACGTCCGAATCAGCGGTGTTGCTCACGCTTCGGACAACCAGATAAGGCAACTCCAACTGATAACATACCTGCGCGACAGCAGCACCTTCCATGTCCACCGCATCGGCCTGGAAACGCCGGCGCAACTCGGCCCGCTTGACGGCAGAAGCAACGAAGGCATCGCCAGTAACGATCGTCCCGGCCACAATCCGGGGGATTCTCTCGCCCTGGCTCGTGACTATCTTCTCTAGTCTTAACCCTTCTTGGGCCTTCTCTGCCAAGTTCAGGAGCTTCTTGTCCGCCGGCAGAAATATGGGATTATGCTGGCCGGTAAGCGGGTTTCTCACTTGGTAGGCTTTGAAGTCATCCTCCGTATAGATGACCAGGTCATGTTGTGCCAACTTCTCGCCAACGACAATATCTCCCGGAAACAGTTCGGGGGCGATTCCGCCTGCGATTCCCGTGAAGATAACCTCGCGAGGTCGGAATTGGTGAATCAGAAGTGCGGTCGTCATGGCGGCGTTCACCTTGCCAACTCCCGTTTGCGCCAAGACGATTCGTCTCTGCTTCAATTTGCCCACGATGAAGTCTATACCCAGCAACGTATGATACTCTGGCTGTCTCAGTTCGTCCTCAATGATCTCCACCTCCTCCCCAAAGGCACCCAGAATAGCGGTGACCGGCGCCTTCCCGTCAACGGCAAGACATGGATGGCCTGGCATGCCAGCAAGAAGTATGAAAGCGATGCGAAGTGCTAACAGTTTCATTGGTATTCTCTCCTTTCTTTAAGATCTGACCGCCTGGTAATGTACCGCTGGTGCGTCCCCCCCGCAAGTAGCAAGGAATCTGACCAACCCCCAGTCTTGTTTGTGGCCCAAGGCTAGCTCATGCGAGAGTTCCATTGATAAGAACCTAATCTTCTGATACACATGTACGCAAGGGTTGGTTACAGAGAGACCTTTGTAGCAGAACGGGCTCCTTGTTAGGTTGATGATGTCGCTCGAAAACATATCGCTTGGACAAGTTGTGGACACCATGGCGGAGGGCGTCTTTGTGGTAGATGCCTCACGTCACATTGTTCTTTGGAACAAGGCCATGGAGTTGCTCACGGGCTATTCTGACTCAGAAGCACTGGGGAAAGACTGTGGTTTCCTCCAGTGTGATGGATTGCGAGCCTCTGGCAGTGGTCCGCGTAGCTGTCCGTTGCATGACCAGAGCGAAACCGGCGCAGGGCAGCGGGAGTGTCTCCTGCGGGGCTGCAACGGAGAACAAATCCCTGTATTGAAGAATGCCTGCATACTCAAGGATGTCGATGGCCACACTGTGGGGCTTGTCGAAACGATCACCGACTTGCGCTCTCTTAAATACCTTGAGCAGCAGGTGGCCGAACTCGATCATGCCTCGGTTCCAGTCCGTCGCATGGGAAGATTGGTAGGCAAGAGCCATCGGATGCAAACGGTCTATGAGCGAATTCAACTGGCGGCCAACTCGCAGGCGACGGTACTAATTCAGGGCGAGACGGGTACCGGCAAGGAATTGGTGGCTGAAGCCATCCACTTTGCCAGCGCGCGCAAGCACAGTCCTTTTGTCAAGGTAAACTGCTCGGCCCTCTCGGAGAATCTACTGGAGAGTGAATTATTCGGTCATGTTGAGGGCGCCTTCACCGGGGCGATTAAGGACAAGATCGGTCGTTTCGAAGCGGCGGACAAAGGCACGCTTCTCTTAGACGAGGTGGGTGATATTTCGCCGGTGATTCAACTGAAGCTCTTGCGGGTCATACAGGAACGGGAGATCGAGCCCGTAGGCAGTTCACAGACCCGCAAGGTAGATGTGCGCATCCTTGCGGCAACGAATAAGAACATACGAAACCTCGTTCGAGAGGGACAGTTCCGGGAAGATCTATATTACCGGCTACGGGTCTTCCAAATCGACATGCCAGCACTTCACCAGCACAAAGAGGACATTCCTCTCTTGGCAGAGACGTTCATGCGACGGTTCAACGATGAGACAGGCAAATCGATCCAGACGCTGAGCAGCGAGGTCAGGCACTGCTTTATGGATTACTGTTGGCCGGGAAACATCCGTGAGTTGGAAAATGCTATTGAGCACGCGTATGTGACCTGCCAGAACGATGAGATCGGTCTGTTCGATCTACCGAGCGAGTTGCGCAAGATGGAACTGCGCGCGGCGGAATGTCACCGAAACACTGAGGGGAACCACGCAGCAGAGTCTTCGGTCCATGCGGGGGCTCAAACACGCGAACAACTCATAGCCGCCTTGGAAATGTGCGGGTGGAACAAAGCTGAGGCCGCTCGCCAGTTGGGCCTCAACCGCGCCACGGTCTGGCGCAAGATGAAACAATGGGGCATCCCTCTGGGCGGCCCCAAGCCCGCGGACCAAAGCAGTCGGTGATTGCTACCTAAGGCGTTGCATGCAACGTTGCGATGTCGTTGCATGCAACGTTGCATTTCATTTCTCTAACATCCATCCCCCCGCCAGAAGTGACCAACAAGAATAACCGTAACATATCGTATAATAGCAAGTTACACAGGTTTTGCAACTCGAGATATATTGTCTGGCATGGTGCTTGCTCTAGGGAAGATCCAAGAACAACGCATAAGCTGGAACATGAGGAGACCAACCATGAGTCAGAACACAGTAGAACTCGATGACACGAGCTTCACCAATCAAGTTCAGCAGGGTATTACACTGGTCGACTTCTGGGCGCCATGGTGCGGACCGTGCATGATGCAAGGGCCCATCCTGGAGAAGGTGGCGGCCAAAACGCAGGGCAAGGCCACGGTGGCCAAAGTGAACGTCGATGCGGCCCCCGGTGTTGCCACTGCCCATAGCATCCGCTCTATTCCCACGCTGATCGTCTTTCGCGACGGCGAAGCGGTACGCGAATTTGTCGGAGTGCAGAGCGAAGCTGACCTGTTGGCCGCTGTCCAAGAGGCAGGGGCTTAGCAGAAAGCATGTCATGGACACTGGAGTCCTGCAAGACGAGGAGAGCATTCTTGAAGGGACCGTGCTGCCCTAAGGAAGGAACATTGTATGCCGTGTGACAAACTCACAGTCATTGAAGAGAAGACCGCCAAGACAGAGGAAACTGAGAACCCTCAGGAAGGAAAGGACGATGCCATGAGTCACTCTACTCTGGTCCTACGGAGAATGCCGGAATTCGAGATGGATGCGTATGATGCCAAGACAGGTCACTATGTGACTGTTTCTAGTGAAGACTACAAAGACAAATGGGCTGTGATCTGTTTCTATCCAGCCGACTTCACCTTCGTCTGTCCCACGGAGATCGCGGCCATGAATGCTAAGCTGGACGTATTGGCAGGCATGGGTGTCGAGGTGCAGGCGATCTCGACGGACACGAAATTCAGCCACAAGCGTTTCGTCGAGACCGAGCCGTTGCTCAAAGACTTGAAGATGAAGATTGGTGCCGACCCGACCGGAGAGATCAGCCGCAAGTTTGGGGTCTGGGTCGAAAGCGAGGGCATGGCTCTGCGCGGCCGTTTTATCGTCAACCCCGACGGTGTCATCGTGGCCGAAGAGACCGTAGCCCCCAGCGTAGGCCGCAACGTCAACGAGCTGATTCGGCAACTGGAGGCTTGGCAGCACGCCCATGCAACTGGTGAGGTGTGTCCGGCCAATTGGCGCAAGGGCAAGAAGACGCTGCCTGTAAACACGGACGAAGAGAAAATGACGGGTAATGTGGGGGCGTATGTGACGCTGAAAGACATCTTATCGTAGGTGATTCGGGGCGATACGAAGACATGAAAGGCGCATGGCGTAGCATAATCAACGGCTCCGCCATGCGCTTCTCGTTAACGGAGTCTGTCCCATACGGAGACTGATTGATGGCTACTGAGACTCTCTACGATGTAATCATCGTCGGCGCCGGGCCGGCTGGCCTTGCCGCTGCGTTGTACGCCTCGCGCGACCGACTCAATACACTCGTGCTGGAAAAGTTCATGCCGGGGGGACAGATCAACAACACCAACCGGATTGAGAACTATCCGGGAATCCCACGCATCGATGGTCCGGGGCTTGTTGGACAAATGCAGAGCCAAGTCGACAGCTTCGGTGCCCAGATCAAGCCGATTGGCGAGGTGAGGTCCCTGGAACGGCTTGAGGGTGGTGTCATTGGGGTGAACACGCCGGATGAGCAGTACAGGGGGCGGGCTGTCATCTTGGCTCCAGGCAGTAACTACCGCAAGCTCGGGGTTCCCGGGGAGAATGAGTTTCACGATGCCGGGGCGGGCGTCAGCTATTGCGGCACCTGTGATGCGCCGTTTTTCGCGGGCAAAGAAGTGGTGGCGGTCGGAGGGGGAAACACGGCTATCGAAGAAGCCCTGCACCTGGCCAAGTACGTCAGCAAAGTGACGTTGGTTCATCGCCGGTCGGAGTTTCGAGCTGACAAGGTCCTGGTTGAAGAACTCATGACGAAGGTCAATGAGCCCGACTCAAACGTCATAATACGCTATGACACGGTTGTCACGTCTGTTGCAGGCGACACCGCCGTGCGGTCTGTAAGACTCAAGAATGTCAGTAGTGGCAACGAAGAGGACTACGCGTGCGATGGCGTGTTCATCTTTGTTGGCACCGTTCCCAATACGGATTTCCTCAACGGGTCTGTTGAGCTGACGGATGGGGGATTCATTAAGTGTGACTGCAGTTCTCTGCGAACCTCTGTTCCTGGCGTATTTGCCGCGGGAGACTGCCGGGCAGGTGCTGTCATGCAGCTTGTAACGGCGGTGGCCGATGGCGTCACTTCCGCCATGAAACTCAAGGAGTACTTCAGAAGTCCGGCGTGGTGGTTCACTGCGGCATGAGATGCTTTTCAGGTCGGACAAAGCAAAGGAGATTGTCATGTACTGTTTTCAGTGCCAGGAAACGGCCAAGAACCAAGGATGTACCATCAAGGGTGTCTGCGGCAAACCGGAGGATACCGCCAACCTGCAGGACCTGCTTATTCATGTCCTCAAAGGGATCGCCGTTTACGGCGATAAACTGAGAGAGTTCGGCGTTCTGGACAGGGAAACCAGCCTGTTTGTTGTCCAAGGCCTGTTTGCAACCATTACGAATGCTAACTGGGACAACGATCGGTTCGTGGCGATGATCCGACAAGGCTTGAAACGCCGAGCCCAATTACGGGACAGGGTTTTGACCGTTTACAAGGAAGAGAATAGCAAGGATTTTGAGGATGCGTTGCATGATTCCGCTACTTGGTTTTCCGATGATTTGGCTGAGTTTGAGGAAAAGGCCAAATCAATTGGTGTCTTGGCGACTGAAGACGAAGACGTCCGGTCATTGCGAGAGCTTCTAATCATTGGCCTGAAGGGGATCGCCGCCTATGCGGACCATGCCGCTATCCTGGGATTCGAAAGAGATGAGATCTACGAGTTCATCATGGAAGCTCTGGCCTCCACAACAAAGGACTTATCGGTTGATGACATGATCGGATTGGTCATGAAAGCCGGGGAAACAGCGGTCAATACTATGGCCCTGTTGGATAAGGCCAACACCACCGCTTACGGTAACCCGGAAATCTCTGAAGTCAATCTCGGTGTCCGCAGCAATCCGGGCATTCTGATCAGCGGCCATGATTTGAAAGATATGGAAGAACTGCTCAAGCAGACCGAAGGCACCGGTGTCGATGTCTACACCCACGGGGAGATGCTGCCGGCCAATTACTACCCTGCTTTCAAAGAGTACGATCATTTTGTGGGCAACTATGGTGACTCCTGGTGGCGCCAAACGAAGGAGTTCGAGTCCTTCAACGGTCCGATTCTCTTGACGACCAACTGCCTTGTTCCGTTGAAGAAGGATAACACCTATCTGGACCGACTGTTTACGACCGGTCAGGTTGGCTATGTCGGCGCAAAACACATTCCAGGTCGGTCTGAAGGCGGGGCTAAGGATTTTTCTGAAATCGTTGAATTGGCCAGGGAATGTGATCCTCCCACTGAACTCGAAACCGGCAAGATTGTCGGAGGGTTCGCCCATAACCAGGTGCTGGCCCTGGCTGACAAGATTGTGGATGCCGTGAAATCGGGGGCCATCAAGCGTTTTGTAGTCATGGCCGGGTGCGACGGTCGGCAGAAAACCAGAAGCTACTATACGGAAGTGGCCGAGAACCTGCCCAAAGACACAGTGATTCTTACGGCCGGGTGCGCAAAATACCGTTACAATAAGCTCGACCTCGGTGACATCGGCGGCATCCCTAGGGTGCTTGACGCAGGCCAGTGTAATGACTCCTATTCTCTTGCAGTGATCGCCCTGAAATTGAAAGAGGTCTTCGGCCTGGACGATATCAACGAGCTTCCGATCTCATACGACATTGCGTGGTATGAGCAGAAGGCGGTCACGGTTTTGCTGGCGCTCCTTTTCCTTGGCGTCAAAGGCATTCGGCTAGGCCCCACACTGCCGGCCTTTCTTTCGCCAACCGTAGCCAATGTGCTGGTGGAGAAATTCGACATCAAACCCATCGGTACCGTCCAGGAGGATATTGAGGCGATGATGGCCGGCAAGTAACACAAAAGCCGCAACAGAACCAGATGAGCTTGTTTCGTTCCAGGTGTTACGGAGCAGAAGATGAAAGACAATCCTGATTTCATGGAACGTATCAGCCGCGACCTTGAGGCGCGCAAAGCGGCGTGCAAACTTCTTGAGGTGCAAGAAAGCGCGAGTGAGGAGGAGCTGAAAAGGGCCTTCCGGAGCGCCGCCGTGGCGTGTCATCCCGACCATGTGGGAAATACGGAGGACGCGAACAAGAGATTTGCGCTGGTGAAATGTGCCTATGAACTGCTGGCCAATGATGGACCTTGCGAGAAGCTCCTGGAGGAAATCAACTCCTGGACCAATACTCCCGAAAACGATCAGTACAAGCTCGGCAATTCATGGGGGCACTTCTTATGGTGGCGGGATAAGTTCTTTGAACCCCGGCCCAGGAGCGGACCAGGCCGGCGGAATTCCTGCATCTAGGATCATATGGCAAGGGCTCAGAGTATCCGTGGAGCAAGCGATGATGAGGGATTCGGAGTGAAGAGTGCTTCGCGATACGATTTCGATGGTGCGGCCGAAAGATATGATCAATGGTATGAGACGGCTCGCGGTGCCATGTATGACCGTCTGGAGAAGAAGGCCATAAGCCGGTTGCTGCCTCGCGGTGGTGATATGAAGAAACTACTGGAGATCGGATGCGGTACCGGGCACTGGAGTGCGTTCTTCAGTGCTAACGGCTACAACGTGACGGGGGTAGACGTTTCAGAGGGTATGCTGATGAGGGCTAAGCAGAAGGGTCTCCAGAATTGCGATTTTGAAATGGCTGACGCTCACGATTTGCCCTTTGAGGCGGATAGTTATGATGTGGTAGGCGCCATCACCACTTTGGAGTTTGTCCGGCAGCCTGGTCGGGTGATAGCCGAAATGGCTCGGTGTGCCCAAAAACGCACTGGACAATTGTTGTTTGGTATCTTGAATTCTCTCTCTTTGGTCAATCAGAAGAGACGGCTACGCAAAGACAGCCCCTACGTTTCCACCCGTTTCTTTTCTCCTGACGAACTCATGCGTCTTTTGACACCCTATGGCCGAGTCGACATACTGGTGTCCGGGTTCGTGCCGGCGAGTCGATCTCTCTGGCCTTATGCCGAGGTGTACGATCGTGTTGGTCGCTTGTTGAAACGCCGCAACGGGGCATTTATTGCAGCGAGGGTGCGACTATGAGAGTCCAAGCTGAAGTGAGCGTATATCCTCTGAGAGAGCCGCATCTTTCGGAACCCATCGCCCAGTTTCGCAATGCGATGGATCGCCCTGGACTCGCCGCAAAGACCGGGGTGATGAGCACGGAGGTCACCGGAGATAGCGGGGACGTCTTCGGTGGTCTATGTGACGCCTTCGAGCAGCTTGCCAAAGAGCATGATGTCGTCTTCGTCTGTAAGGTGTCCAATGCCTGCGCCCCGTCTACATCGCGTGGGGAGGAAGACGAGATCCTTGGCGCGATACAGAAAATGCTTGGCGGCAATGCGGGCGTTGCTGAGCTTGACACTCTGCAGGCTCTCTCGGCCGAGTCCAGGAACCTTATTGCGTTGGCTGCCGCCATTGCACACCAGCGTGAAGCAAGCGTTATCGAAGCCTGTGTACAACAGTCGCTCGCAAGTGGCGCCACGCCGGAGAGCGTGATGCAGGTCGTATGCCAGGCCACTCAGATGGCGGAACTTCCCGCCGAGAGTTATGAGGCTGTTGCGCGTCGAGGTATTGAGACCTTTAGAGCCCGCGATACGGAGCCCCCCGCGTAGGAGTTGAAGTTCCCTTGGGCTGTCGGCTTGGGTCGTAAATCACGACGAGCACCGAAGCAGCGGCAAAGCGGTAGGACGTGTACCGCCAATGAAGTCACGTCTGGAGCCCATTGTTGGGCTCGAGCAAACTATTGGGCCACACTGTAGAAGTAAGGTGCCGGCCATGAATTTCAGTATTTGGAGATACCTGATTGAGCCGGGAATCCGAAGAGAACTCCGCAAGGCCCATGGATTTGCAGAATGGTTTGGATCTGCTGGCACTTGGCAGTCATCAGATGCGCTCGCCGGTGGTGGCGGCTCGGAGTATGCTGCAAACCGTGCTGGGCGGGTATGCCGGTTCACTCACGGAGCGCCAGCGAGATCTCTTGAGCAAAGCAGAGAAGCGATGCGGTCAGGCAGAACACGCCATTCATCGCCTGCTTGCTATTACCCGACTCCAGCGCGGTCAGGAAGACACGCTTCTGCTAGATGAGGCTGCTCACTTGACCCAGCGAATCACCGAGCATTATGGTTCGCAGGCTCGTGAACGCAAGATCGACTTAATGGTCGGAATCAGCGACGCCAAGGGCCATATCCAAGTGGGAAAGGCGTTGTTCACTGAAGTCGTGCGGGCCCTTCTGGATAATGCTCTTAAGTACACACCTGATCACGGCTCAATCCGATTGTCTCTGAGGGTAGACAAGACGAAGCTTACGCTGGCGGTGGCCGACTCAGGTGTTGGCATTTCCGAGGACATGCGCCAAAAGGTATTTGAACCGTTCGTGCGCACCGGCCATGCAAAGAACTCGGCGCGTCCGGGGACAGGGCTGGGTCTGGCTCTGGTGCGAGCGATTGCCACATCTGCCGGAGGGGACGTTCGCGCCGCCAAGGCTGACTTGGGTGGCGCTGAGATCGTGATGTCCCTACCGTTAGTAAAAACTCAACCAGTAGGAAATATAGGAGCCAAGCGAATGAGTAGACCATTGCGTGTCGTGATTGTCGGTGGCGTAGCAGCCGGTCCCAAGGTTGCTTCCAAAATCATCCGTCTATGCCAGGACGCAGAAGTGACCATTGTGGAAAAAGGCAAACTCCTATCCTACGCCGGTTGCGGCCTGCCCTACTACGTCTCCGGCGTGGTTAAGGACCAGAAAGAGCTGATGTGCACGCCGGTGGGTACGGTACGTGATCCGGTCTTCTTCCAGAATGTCAAGAATGTCAAGGTCCTCAACGAAACGGAGGCCGTTGAGGTCGATCGTGCGAGCGGGCGCGTTCGAGTGCGCGACTTGGTGCGCGGGCAGGAGTCATGGCTGGACTACGACAAGCTGGTTCTAGGAACCGGGGCGAGACCGGTCGTTCCGCCTATTCCCGGCACGGATCTGGACAATGTGTTCACCCTTCAGGGTGTGCACGATGCCGAGGGCATCCGGGCCGCGCTGTCTCAAGATAAGGCGCGAGATGTGGTTATTGTGGGCGGTGGCTTGATTGGTGTGGAGATTACCGAGGCCTTGGCACAGCGAGGCTGCCGCGTGACGATCGTCGAGATGATGCCACAGATCTTGCGTATTCTGGACCCCGATATGGTTCGCTTGGTGGAGCAACATATGGAGTCGCACGGCGTTCGCGTGCTGACCAACACCAAGCTCGAGAGGATCGAAGGCGATGAGTCGGTCACAGCGGTTCAGACCAGCGCCGGTCGGATTGCGGCGGACATGGTGGTTTTGGCCATTGGAGTTCGTCCGAATGTGACATTGGCCGAGGCCGCCGATCTGGAGATAGGTCCCACGGGGGCCATCAAGGTCAACGACCGCATGCAAACCAGTGACCCCAATGTCTATGCCGCTGGCGATTGCGTCGAGTGCAATGACCTTATGACCGGCAAGCCCTGTTTTGTGCCCCTGGGTTCCACGGCCAACAAGCAAGGCCGAGTCGCTGCGGTCAATATCTGCGGTGGGCAGGATCACTTCCCCGGTGTCCTGGGCAGCACGGTATGCAAGGTGTTCGATTTCTGCGTGGCCCGAACCGGGCTAAGCGAGTCGGCAGCCAAAGGAGAAGGTTACGACATCGTAACGGTTTTGGCCCCGGCGCCGGACAAAGCTCATTTCATGCCCGAGGCCAAGGTCTTGATGCTGAAGCTTATTGCGGACCGAGATACGAGGAAACTGCTGGGGGCTCAAGCCGTGGGGCCCGGTGCCGGGGACAAGCGTATTGACGTGGCGGCCATGGCTTTAACAGCGGGCATGACTGTGGACCAGTTGGCCAACGCCGACTTGTGCTATGCGCCCCCGTTTGCTCCGGCCATGGATAATATCATCACGGCCGCCAACGTGGTGAGGAACAAGATGGATGGCTACATGGAGGGGGTTACCCCAGCCGAAGTGCATAGGATGCTCCAAGAGAAGGAGGATTTCGTCTTCTTGGATGTCCGTTCACCCCAGGAGTACGAGCAGGTGCGTCTGCCCGGGTCCACGTTGATCCCCTTGGGATCTCTGCGCGGACGACTCGATGAGTTGCCCAAGAACAAGGAGGTGATTGCCTTTTGTAAGATCTCGCTGCGCGGCTATGAAGCGGCCCTGATTCTCAAGGCGGCGGGGTTCAAGAAGGTCCGTGTCTTGGATGGAGGCTTGGTCATGTGGCCTTTCAAGAAGGCCGTGTGAGGATGGGGCGCCGGCGGTTTTCGTGCAGAACAGAGATAGAATCGGTTCGAGAGATCGACGACCAAGGCCATCTGGAACCGACGCGTGTCTTTCGCAGTGCGCCGATAAGGGCAGAGCAGTAAGTTGAACCTGATATCAATCAGGAATGTTGAGATGGAGATTTTCTGAAATGACGTTATTCAAGAACGCCATACATTGCGTAGCGGGAAGCCCCGCCGTTACAACCATGAGCGGTGCCAAGGAAGCAGAAATCGGACCGCCTCTCGAGTACGGCGGTAGCACCGAGACCCTCAACCCCGAGGAGTTGTTCGTGGCTTCGATAAGCAGCTGTTTAATGCTGGTATTCTATCACTTTGCCGAAAAGTCCCACGTTGCAATTGAATCCTATGAGGCCAGCGCCGAGGGGACCGTTGAGAAGACCAGAAATGGTCTACGTTTCGCCCATGTGAACGTCCAGGCGAAGGTCAAGATCCAGGCGGAAGACATCGCCAGTGAGGTTCGCACACTTGCCGAACTGGCGGAGAAGTTCTGCTTGGTCTCCAACTCGGTGACTTGCCCCGTAACCTATGAAGTCAGCGCGGCATAGGGTGGCATCTGGATATTTGAGGATCGCCGGCAATAGATGATGTGTTGCAGCAGACAGCCAAATACTTGGAGGTCATGGCCCATCCGATGGGGTTCTACATCATGAACATCTTGCACCAGGACGAGTCTCCCGTCCATGAGATTGCCACGTTCGTGGGAAAGCCCTCGAATCAGACCTGTGGCCATCGTCAATTCCTCCAGGCGTGCAAGGGCATGCTTGACGGGAGGCACCTTGGCATTTCGCAGCGGAGGGAGCAATCGCAAACTCCTTGTGGACAGTCACTAATGAACGAGAGGGTCCATGGCAACGTATAGAACCAGAGCAGAATCGCAAGTCAAGCGACAACAATCAACAGGAACTTGCGTGCAAAACTGGGGCCGTTACAATCGAACATAGGTCGTGTTTCCGGAATACCTAAGATGATGACAGAAGGTGGTTTTCATGGATTTTCTCTCATACGATGGCCGAGACATCATTCTGGACAGCATCGCCGACGGCGTCTTTACCGTCGACGAGAACTGGTGCGTCACATCGTTTAATCACGCCGCCGAACGGATAACAGGTATCCCGCGTCAGCAGGCACTTGGGCAGTGCTGTAAGAACGTTCTGAAAGCCGACCTTTGCGAAACCGGCTGTGCCCTGCGTCAGACCATGCAGACCGGCCAACCAGTCATCAACAAACCCGTGCATATTGTGGACTCTCAGGGCCGACGCAAATCAATCACTATCTCCAGCGCCCTGCTCAAGAATCGAGAGGGACAAATCATCGGAGGGGTAGAGACATTCCGGGACATGACCCTTGTAGAAGAGTTGCGAAAGCAGCTTGAGAAACAATACGGTTGTGAGGATATTATTAGTCGCAGTCACAAAGTGCAACAGTTGTTCGATGTCCTGCCGCGAGTGGCCGAGAGCGATTGTACCGTTCTGATTGAAGGTGAGACCGGGACGGGAAAGGAACTCTTCGCACACGCCCTTTGTAGTCTCAGCCCGCGCAGCAAGAAACCATTCGTTGCCGTCAATTGTAGTGCCCTTCCGGACACACTCCTCGAATCCGAGTTATTCGGCTACAAGGCCGGCGCCTTTACCGATGCCAAGAAGGACAAGCCCGGGCGGTTCGCGCTGGCTCAAGGCGGGACTTTGTTCCTTGACGAAATAGGCGACATCTCACCGGCCGTCCAGGTCAGGTTGCTGCGCGTCTTGCAAGACAAGACATACGAACCACTGGGGGGCGTCAGCACAGTCGAAGCCAATGTTCGGGTGGTCACCGCGACCAATAAGAACCTGGCTGAACTGGTCGATAAAGGCGTGTTCCGCAAGGATTTGTTCTATCGTATCAATGTCGTCCGCTTTGAGCTTCCGCCCTTGCGTGAACGCAAAGAGGATATCCCCCTCCTCGTCGACCACTTCATCAGTCGATTTAATGTGCTGTATGGCAAAGAGATCTGTTGTGTCAGCAACGACGTCATGGGGGAGCTGCTATCCCACGACTTCCCCGGCAATATTCGCGAACTGGAAAACATCATCGAGCACTGCTTTGTATTGTGCCAAGGCCAGCTCATAGAGAGCAGTGATCTGCCAAACTCTCTTCAGAAGCATGGACGCGGGGCTGGGGAGAACCTGCGAGAAATCACAACGCTCCGGCAAATGGAGAGACTGATGATCGAGCAGGCACTGCTGCGTCACAAAGGCAACCGGGCAGCCGCGGCCCGAGAGCTCGACATCAATCCCAGCACACTCTTCCGTAAGCTCAAGACCTTGCAGATCGACATATGATCGCCGCACCAAAGGCCGTAACGCGCTGTCTTAGTCGCGACGAACCATTGCATATTGCATCGCTCGCGCGGCGGTAACAATCGCATAGTGCAATGCCCGCCACAGTGGTTTTTCCTGCCCTGCTTGTTTTTTCCTTCTCTAAGCCATTCCCGAAACAATAGTTATGCTGATGTCGCTTCGTTCGCCATACCGATTGGCACGCTTATTGCAACCTTAAGAAGCCAGGAGGTCGTTTGGCAATGAAGTTGGCAATCCCAGTTTGGGAAAATCGGGTCGCAAGCGTCTTCGATTTCGCCTGTAAGGCCATTGTTGTTCAATGGGATAGCTCTGCGGAGCTTGATCGTGCGGAAGTGGCCCTTTCGGGACAGGGTCGGGCCCGCATTGCAACGCTCAGGCAATTGGGCGTCGATACGTTGATTTGCGGTGCGATCTCCCGACCGCTGGCATCGTGGGTCTCGGTCTGTGGGATTCGGTTGTTTCCTTACGTGACCGGTGTTGTTGACGATGTGATCGAGGCCTTTAAGAATGGGCAGCTCGGCTCTGAACGGTTCGTTCTCCCCGGTTGCTGGGAAGGTACAGAGATGCAATTTCGGCACCGCTGCCGCTGGCGGGGTGGACAAAGTGATCGGAGGAGTTGAACAAATGACATTATTCCTATGTCCGTGGCATGCCACTGACAATGACGAAGTCTGGAGACCGCACGTATGAAAGTGGCAGTAACGGCACAAGGACCGGAAGGAACCAGTCCGATCGACACGCGCTTCGGCAGAGCTAAGTGGATCGTCGTCGTGGACACGGACACGGGCGAAACCCAGGCACACGACAACAAGCTAAACCTAACCCTTTCGCAAGGGGCCGGCATTCAAACCGGGCAGAACGTCGCCAATTTGGACGCCGACGCTGTTATCACCGGTAACCTAGGCCCCAACGCGTACAAGACGCTGGCCGCTGCGGATGTTCAGGTTTTCCTCGCCTCCGGCCACACCGTTGAGCAGGTAGTGGCGGCGTTGAAGCGAGGTGAGTTGCAGGAAGTGCAACGAGCCAACGTGGAGGGTCATTGGGTATGAGCCCTTGGGGCACAAGTACGCCGGGATGCTGTCCGGCCACACAAGATTAACCTCTTAGCGAGTAGTGTAGCATGCGAATCTATCTCGATTGCTTTCCCTGTTTCGTGCGGCAGGCGTTAGACGCCGCCCGATTCGCAACGGATGACGAGGAAGTCCACACAACAGTAGTCCAGAGCGTGCTCCGCTTGGCAGCCCGAACGGATACGCACAATCCGCCGCCGGTCATCGGGCAGCAGGTTCATCGTCTGATCCGGCAGATCACAGGGAAGGAAGATCCCTATCGCGAGCAAAAGCGACGATCGAACGAACTGGCCCTGCGACTCTATTCCGAGATGAAGCAGGATGTGGACGAGGCACCGAATCCGCTGGAAGCGGCTGTGAGGCTGGCGATTGCCGGCAACATCCTGGATTTTGGAGTCAACAGTTCGCTGGAGTTTTGTCACGCTGAGAATGTGATCGGCGCGGCGCTGAATGAGGAATTCGACAGTTCCGAACTATCTGCTTTCGTCAGCGTTATCAATCAGGCTCGGGATATTCTGTATTTGGGTGACAATGCCGGGGAGATCGTCTTTGACCGCCTGCTGATCGAGAAGCTGCCGCGAGAGAAAGTGACTTTTGTGGTGAAGGGCTCGCCCGTGATTAACGATGCGACGATGGAGGACGCCGAAATTGCCGGACTGACCGATCTGGTGGACGTGATCACGAATGGTTCCGACGGACCCGGAACGATCCTGGAAACCTGTTCGCCTCAGTTCAGGGAGCGATTTGGCCGGGCGGATTTGATCATCGCCAAGGGCCAAGCCAATTATGAATCGCTCAGCAGCGTTAACAAACCCATCTTCTTTATCCTGAAGGCGAAATGCCCGGTCATCGCAAGAGATCTCGACTGCGAGATCGGCAAGATGATTTTGCGTCGGAACAAATATCTTGGGACACGATTCATCGCACGGGAGAAGGAGAAAGCCGATGCCAAGCTTTGATGGAACGGGCCCGGGGGGGAAAGGTCCGATGACCGGAAAAGGTTCGGGGTACTGCGTGCTACGGGAATCCGGAAAGAGATCAGGCCGGATGGAAGGCTGGGCCGGCATTGACGGTGTTCCTGTGGGTAATACGAGCACCAACAACGCGGAACAAGAAAAGGAGGTGATACAGATGCCTTTTGGAGATGGAACTGGTCCTTCCGGCAGGGGGCCCATGACGGGTAGAGCCGCCGGCTTCTGTGCAGGATATCCCATGCCGGGCTATAGACACCCGAGTAACGCACGGGGGTATGTCCCTCCGTACAGCATGCCTCCATACGGCTACGGTCGCCAGTATGCAACCGCTTATACCGGCTGGCTAGGCCGGTGGCTTCGGAGGGGTTTTGGCTTTGCCCGCGGTTTTCGACTCGGTCGAGGCTGGCGCGGTGGTCGCGGACGATTCGGTTACCGCTGGTAAGTGCTTCAGCACTGACATATAGGAAGGATGAATGTTATGCCAAGAGGAGACGGTACGGGCCCGGCGGGGCAAGGTCCCGGCACTGGCCGGGGCTTAGGGCAAGGCCAAAGTCAAGGCCGAGGCCGCATGGGTGGCCCGTTTGCGGCCGGCGCGGGCGGGATTTGCATATGTCCCAGGTGTGGGCATAAAGCCGCCCACGTCGCCGGACAGCCGTGTATTCAGAGAAGTTGTCCCAAGTGCGGCGCACCAATGACAAGACAGTAAGAATCGATATGAAAGGAGATTGATTATGCCAGGTGGCGATGGTACAGGTCCCGGTGGTATGGGTCCAATGACAGGTCGAGCGGCAGGTGTCTGCGCCGGTTACCCCGTTCCGGGCTATGCGAACTCGGTGGGTGGTAGAGGATACGGGGGCTGGGGCCGAGGTGGTTTCGGTCGGGGTCGAGGCTTTGGTTGGGGCCGGACCGGCTATGGCTGGCCAGCCGGCAGCAGCTACGCGAACCCTTACGCCGGCTACCCCACAGGCTATCCGACCGGCTTTGGCGCCGCTCCCAGCATGGAGCAAGAGAAGGACGCGCTCAAGCAGCAGGCTCAGTACCTCCAGCAGTCTCTTGAGAGCATCGGCAAACGTATTGAGGAACTCGAAAAGGAAAAAAGTCAGTAGTGAAAGACGTCCCTGAGCGAAGGCCAAGAAGGACGAATCTCATATCCTTTTTGGTCTTGCCGCTCAAGGAGTCGCGTATCCGAATTCATACGCACCTGTGCCACTATAGGGTGGCAGAGAGTCTGAGCGGCAGAAGCTTCTGTCCTGTGCTGGCTGCGGATTATCAAGGATCGAAAGATGCCCATATTCGAATACAAATGCAGGCAATGTGGACACACCATGGAACTGCTGCAAAGGAGCGGTCATTCCAGCGTCCTCCGTTGCGAGAAATGTGGAAGCAAGACTCTACAGAAGCTCTTTTCGAAGTTTTCTGCGGGGCAGAGTGTTTCCACGATGGATGGCGACAGTTCCTGTCCGGCAGGTACTTGCCCACTGGGATAGGCAAGTGTGTCTGTGAAAATCACCGTGGCCGGTATCGGCCCGATAAACGGACGACAACGGTTCGGGTTCCACTGGAATTTGTCCATAGAGTCACCAAGAGGTGTTCATGAAAGTTGCAGTTACATCCACGGGTCCAACGTTGGACGACCAGGTCGAAGCACGGTTTGGGCGATGTCCATATTTCCTCATCGTGGAAACCGATTCGATGCAGTTTGAGGCTGTGGAGAACCCTAATATGGCTCTGGGCGGCGGAGCCGGGATTCAATCGGCTCAGATGATGGCTGAGAAAGGCGTCAGCCATGTACTGACCGGCAATTGCGGCCCCAACGCCTTTCGTGTGTTTGGACAAGCAGGCGTTACCGTGCTCGCGGGCGTCACTGGCCCGGTGCGTCAAGCGATTGAACGGTTTAAGGCCGGCCAACTCGCCTCCGCCAGTGCGCCGAACGTCCAAAGCCACTTCGGCATGGGAACCAGCGGACCACAGGATGAGGTTCCCATAGCGAGCTTTGCGGGCGACCCTGTGGGAGGTCCCGCGATGGGGATGGGCCGTGGTGGTGGCATGGGTGGCGGTGGTGGCATGGGTGGCGGTCGTGGCATGGGCGGCGGTGGTGGCATGGGCGGCGGCCGTGGCATGGGCGGCGGTCGCGGCATGGGTGGCGGTCGTGGCATGGGCGGTGGTCGCGGCATGGGCGGTGGCATGGGTGCAGCGACGCCCGGAGCCAGTAGTATCGGCGCAGGCCTACCGGGAAGTCCAAGCGAACTACAGGACTTGAAGCAGTTAGCCGAATCACTCAAACAGCAAAAGCAGGAAACCGAAAAAAGAATGGCTGGGCTGCAAAGAAGCGGTCGACGCATCGTTGCTGTGGTTCACGCCGAAAAATGTACCGCGTGCGGTGTTTGCACCGGCCTCTGCCCAAACGATGCAATCCGGGTCGATCAGCAGGCCACTGTTGACCCCAAGCAGTGTACCGGGTGCGCGGCCTGTGTTTCCGCTTGTCCGACCGGAGCCATCGTCATACAGCAGGCAGACGCCTAATGGGGGATGCCTAGGATGACACCTCGTGATGCATGATGCCATCGCTGGTGACAATGGTTCAGACGCAATCGTGTTGAACTGACCAGCAAAGAAGGACCCCACATCCAAAGGACACATCAGTAGATGAATGAAACAAAGCAAAGGAGGAATACGTTGGAACAGAATCCCTCTCCCCGCTGTGCGCGGTGTGACAACAAGGAGTGCCGTCAAGGCAAAGACTGTTTTGGCCAGGCCGATACCCACACGGGGCTGTACGCTGACCAAGATATCAGACGGTTGCAGCAGGCCGCAGCGGGTATCGAAGCGAAGCACTATGGTCAGAAAACACGGTTGGGTGAAATCATTGAGTTTGCCCGGTGCCTGGGCTGCAAAAGGATTGGTCTGGCCTTCTGCGTGGGCTTGTCTGAGGAAGCGCGCATCATTGAGGGCATTCTCGCAAAGAAGTTTGATGTCATTTCGGTGTGCTGCAAGGCGTGTGGCATCGACAAGAAGGACTTTGATCTACCCTATGTCCGGAACTCAGATTTTGAGTCCACGTGCAACCCTGCCGGACAGGCTTACTTGCTTGACACAGCCGGCTCTGAACTGAACATCGTTTGCGGGCTGTGTGTCGGCCACGATGCGATTTTCTCTAAGGCATCCCAGGCTCCCGTTGTAACCTTGATCGCCAAGGATCGCGTTCTCGGGCACAATCCGGCAGCCGTTGTTTACTGTCAATATGTGCGTAAACGTCTCAACGACAATCCGTAAGGGAGATGCACTGTGGATCAGACATTTGATGCTACGAAAATCGAGGTTGGCTTTCATCCTGCGGGGTATCGCATCGACAAGACCGCTTCGGCCATGAATCGGTACACCAAGTGGAATGTGGCACCAGGCAAAGGGTGGTGTGATCCGAAACCCGTCTGTTTTGATTCGCTACCGCAAAAAGGCTGGTTCAAGGTAGACAGATTCGATTGGGACGAGATCGGCATTGCAGAAGGAGTACAGTCATGAATATCGCCGTCGCTAGCGGCAAAGGGGGAACGGGCAAAACGACCATTGCGACCAATCTCGCCGCGTCCGTCTCTCGCACAGGCCTGGCAGTACAATACTTGGACTGTGACGTCGAGGAACCCAACGGACACATCTTCCTAAAGCCCAACATTGAGTGTCGCGACGAGGTCTCCGTTGGCGTTCCAGAGGTGGATGCCGAGAAATGTATCGGCTGTGGTCGGTGCGCCGAGTTGTGTCAGTACAGTGCGATCACTTGCGTGAAAGGCAAGGTGCTCGTATTCGAGGAATTGTGTCACTCGTGCGGCGGTTGCATGGCCATCTGTCCCGAACAGGCCATCACGGAGACACCGCGCACGATAGGGATCGCTGAATTCGGCACGTCCGATGAAATCGCGTTCGGTCACGGCAAGCTCAATATCGGCACCATCCAGACCCCCGCACTCATCAAATACGTGAAACAAAGGGCCAGAGCCGATACCCTCACGATACTGGACGTGCCCCCGGGGACATCCTGTCCGGTCATCGAGGCGATCCGTAACACAGACTTTGTCCTGCTAGTCACGGAGCCAACCCCGTTCGGCTTGAACGATCTTGAATTGGCGGTGGGTATGGTACGGGTCCTGCAACTACCTTTCGCCGTTGCCATCAACCGCAGCGACATTGGTGATGACGGCGTCGTGCAGTACTGCCAACGGGAAGGAATTGATATTTTGCTCGATATCCCGAACGACCGGAAGATCGCCGAAGCTTACTCACGAGGCGTGATGATGATCGACGCAACGCCTGAGTACAAGCAGAAGTTCCTGCAGCTTCACGATCATATCAGCGAGAGGATTTCGGTCTAATGAGAAACGACGCTGGTTATATGAACCGAATCAGCCTCGATCTGGCAGCGAGAAAGGCCGCTTGCAGAATCCTCAATGTCGAAGAGGATGCCAGCAAAGGGCAACTCAGGAGCGCCTACCGAATTGCAGCGATCCAATACCACCCAGACCATAACGGCAGCACTGCAGAAGCGAACAAGATGTTCACCTTGGTCAAGTGCGCCTACGAGCTGCTGGCCTTTGGGAAACCGTGCGATACATTGCTAGTCGAAACGGAATGGTGGCATGATGTACCCCAGGACGACAAGTATAAGCTTGACAATCCATGGGGACATTTCTGCTGGTGGCGAGAGAAGTTCTTGGGTGTTGATAACCCCAAAGGGGGCAATGACAGTACTTCTTGTATTTGACAAGAAGGCACGATGGCAGAGTTGGCCCAATGGATACAAGACGCCAACAAGGTCGTTTCGTTCTAACCAAGAGACAAAGGGAAGTTTAAATGAAAGAACTAGTTGTCATAAGCGGCAAGGGAGGAACGGGTAAGACAAGCATCACTGCAGCTTTCGCCGCCTTGGCGGACAATGCGATCCTGGCGGACTGCGACGTGGATGCGGCCGATCTGCATCTGGTGCTCAGCCCAACCGTCCGGCAAGAAACAGACTTTTCCGGCGGGAAGCAGGCAATGGTGGACTCCAAAAAGTGCATTGCCTGCGGCAAGTGCGCAGATATGTGCCGTTTTGATGCCATCCATCACGACGGGCCCAGCAACGCCACTACTGCCAAGACTTATGCGGTGGATCCGGTTGCCTGTGAAGGGTGCAAGGTCTGCGTCGAGTTTTGTCCGGTTGGCGCCATTGAATTCAACGATGCCATCAATGGGCAGTGGTTCGTATCGGACACGCGATTCGGGCCGATGGTTCATGCCCGGCTGGGAATCGCAGAGGAGAACAGCGGCAAACTGGTGACCCTGATCCGTCAGAAAGCCAAGGAGATAGCAGAGGAACAAGGACGAGACCTGATGATCGTAGACGGTTCTCCCGGCATTGGCTGTCCGGTGATCGCGTCCATTACCGGAGCAGACGGCGTGCTCATCGTGACAGAGCCGACCTTGTCAGGCAAACACGACCTGGAACGCGTCGCCTCTCTGGCCACGAACTTTGGAATTCAAACCCTGGTCTGCATTAATAAAGCAGATGTGAATCCCGAGGAGGCCCGTGAGATTGCGGACCGTGCCCGCCATCACGGCATGAAGGTCGTCGGAGAAATCCCGTATGACGAGGCTTTCACCAAGGCACAGATCATGAAGGCGACTCTGACCGAATATACCGGCGGTGATATCGCTGAGAGAGTAAAGGCGCTGTGGCGCCAGGTGACGTATGCTCTCGCGCTTGACTGAGAAGCAAGCGGCCCAAACCGACGCGTCACCTTCTCATTGTGATTTTGGGAGAGTTGCACCACACCAAGTGAAAGATTGGATGAGTCACTTCGGCAAGTGTGGAGGCTTCGAGTGCTTGTCCCAACGATGTTGAGACGCGATGTAGAGAGAAAGTGGATTGAACGCAATGACACAATCAGCACAAAATCGACAGGATCAGGATGCGCAAGAACGGATGCAAGCCGAGCAGGCCCAAGTCCGTCAACGGATGGCAAGAATTCGGCACAAGATACTGGTGCTCTCCGGGAAAGGCGGCGTCGGCAAGAGTACTGTGGCCGTCAATCTGGCGGTCTCTCTGGCCCTCGCAGGCAAAGCCACCGGGCTCTTGGACATCGATATCCATGGCCCCAGTGTGCCGAAGATTCTCAGCCTTGAAAGCAAGGCGGTTGTGCCCGGCCGAGAAGGAATGGTGCCCGTGCAGATGGGTGAGAATCTCAAAGTCATGTCGATCGGTTTCCTCCTACCACCTGGTGATGACGCAGTGATATGGCGAGGTCCTCGGAAGTATCACACGATCAAGCAGTTTCTCAAGGACGTGGAATGGGGCGACCTCGACTTTTTGATTGTGGATTCTCCGCCGGGCACCGGCGACGAACCGCTGGCCATTGTCCAACTCCTGGAGAATGCGGACGGAGCCGTGGTGGTCACCACTCCCCAGGATGTGGCGTTGTCTGACGTTCGCCGCGGAATCACCTTCTGTCGTAACCTAAACCTCCCCGTGCTGGGGGTCCTCGAAAACATGAGCGGCTTTGTCTGCCCTAAGTGTGGGGAGAGGACCGATATCTTCCGATCCGGCGGTGGCGAGAAAATGGCGAGGGAGATGAAGGTGCCATTCTTAGGACGCATCCCCATCGACCCACAGATCGTCGAGGCGTGCGATTCCGGTCAGCCCTATATCCAACAGTTTGCCGACAGTGCGACCGCCAAATGTTTTGCCCAGAGTATTTTGCCAGTAATGAGTCTCAAATAGTCCTAACGGTAGAGGCCAACCTGCGTTGTTTAGGAGAGTAGTCTGATGCGAATTGCCATTCCAGTTGTCCAGGGGAAGTTGAGCCTGCATTTCGGGCATTGTGACCAGTTTGCGATTGTGGATGTGGATTCAGAGATGGAGAGGATTTCGGAAATCAGGATGATGACCGCGCCGGTCCACGAACCCGGCGCCCTGCCACGCTGGCTGAACGAGCAGGACGTGAAGCTTGTCATCGCCGGCGGCATGGGCAGCCGGGCACAGATGCTTTTTACCGATAGTGGCATTGACGTGTTGGTCGGGGCTCCTACCGAGAGTGCTGAAGAGGTCGTTAAGATGTATCTCCAGGGAACGCTCCAGACAGGGGCCAACATTTGCGATCATTGATCCACCCACCAGGAAACAGAGGCACAAACCCAATTCAATCGAACCCGTGATAAGGCGCAAAGCTATGGAGACCAGGGCCACCGCATCGGAAAGTAGGCACCGCCCAAGTCCGCAAGACCGAAAGCCTTGCTTCCAATGGCGCGCGTTTATATCTGTTGCCGCCATGCTGTCGTTTCTGGGGATGTCCGTGACCGGCGTCGCCCTGTTCGTAACGCCGCCCGGCCGCATCGCCCACTGGACGGGCTGGACCCTGTCCGGCCTAACGAAAGACCAGTGGGCAGCACTGCACATCTGGTTCAGCATCGTCTTTCTGGTCGCGGCCGCGTTCCACCTCTATTTAAATTGGAAACCGCTCATCTCCTACTTCAAGAATCGGGCCCGGAGGACCTTTGCCCTGCGATGGGAATGGGTCTTATCCCTAGTCATCTGCGCGCTAGTGCTGGTCGGAACCCTCGGTGAGGTGACACCGTTTTCGAACGTCTTGGCCCTTAACGAGCGAATCAAGCATAGTTGGGACCGGCCGGCGCAGCGGGCCCCTGTGCCCCACGCCGAATTGATGACACTCGATGAGGTTGCAGACAAAGTCAAGGGGCTGGACGTGGAAACCATGATGCATAGCCTTCAGGAAAGCGGGATCGAAGTGAACTCGCCTGACGCAGTTGTGGGCGAGTTGGCCCAGCAAAACAACATGACTCCCCATCGGCTCTACACCACGGCTACCGGTGGAGGCCAAAGGGGCCGAGGAGATGGTAGCAACCAGCGTTCTTCCGATAGCCCGAGCCGTCGGGGCGGTTTCGGGATGGGCCGACTCACCTTGCAGCAGTACTGTGATCAAGAGGGGTTGAACGTGGAGACCGCCATCACGAAGCTCAGGGAGAACGATGTGAAAGCCAAGCCGAGCACATCGATACGTGAGATTGCCGACGCCTCTGGCCTACAGCCCTCGCTTATAAGAGACATACTCGGGCGGTAAGCCTGCTGCGCGTATTCGCAGCCAGCCGACCCCGTCCACTGAAAGCAGGAACATGATACAGCAACATGACCAAATGAGTATCGTACAATCTGAAAACTCGGCCTGCACTCTCGCGGCTCAACTGCATCCGAATTGTATTCTCTGCAGTGCCACCAATCCCAGAGGGCTCGGTCAGGTCTTTACTCTCCGGTCCGATGACAGCGTCACAGCCGACTTCGATTTGGACGAAACCTGCGAGGGTTACCAAGGCTGTCCTCACGGAGGCGTTACCGCTGCCCTTCTCGATGCCTCTATGTGCCACTGGCTGTTCGCTCATGGTCTGGCCGGCGTCACCGCCGAACTGAATATCAGGTTCAGACATCCCATCCGGTTAGGGGAACCTGCAAGCGCTATCGCGCAGCTCAAAAGAGCTTCACCCCCGCTCTATATACTGGAGGCCCGTATCGTCCAGGACGGTCAAGTCAAAGCTCAAGCGACAGGTAAGTTCATTCACAAACCGGACCTGGTCGAACGCACTTGCGGAGGCTGTGATGGCTGATATCCAAATCACCGTGCTTGTTGAGGATACCGTGCATCGATCCGCCCTGCGCGCCGAACACGGCCTGTCCCTGTGGATCGAGACAGACGATAAGAGGATCCTCTTTGATACTGGCCAAAGCGATCTACTGCTGCACAATGCCAGGGTTCTCGGAATCGATATCGCCCAAGCCGATGCAATTGTGCTGAGCCACGGGCACTGCGATCACGTCGGCGGCCTCAACCGCGTATTGGATCTGGCGCCTCAGGCCAGCATCTATTTGCACCCGATGGTGTTGGAGCCCAAGTTCAGTTTCTCGAGCGGTGCTCCCCGAGAGGCCGGTGTCACTTCCGCCCTGAGGAACAGGCTGCTGGACCAAATCAAGAACGGCACAGGCACATATACGGCTGTGAAGACCTCGGTCTTGCCCGGTGTGACGATAACCGGCCAAATCCCACGTGTCAGCGGATTTGAAGACACCGGAGGGGCATTCTTCCTTGATGCTAACCGCACCAAAACGGACGAGCTTCTGGACGATCAAGCTTTGTACCTCGAAAGCAACGAAGGTCTTATCGTAATCCTCGGCTGTGCCCATGCCGGCGTCGTGAACACGTTGGAACACATCCGTCAAATGGAACCAGACAAGAGAGTTCACACCATCCTCGGCGGTATGCATTTGGTCAAGGCGGACCAGACTCGGATTGAAAAGACAATTGGCGCCTTTCGACGTTTCGATATCGAGAGAATAGGCCCCGCCCACTGCACTGGGGAGTCGGCCACAAGGCAGCTCTGGAACGCTTTTGGCAATCGGTGTTTTCTGTGTTGCGTCGGAACACAAGTGAGCATCTAGGCAACTGGACATATGCAGGAATATGGGATCGGACGGATGAGCCGCGCACAACAGCAACCGCTATCGACAAGGAAAGCATTGCAGTGGACGAGCATCAAGTTCCTCAAACACGTTCCCGGTGATCTGACGCTACGGCCCGCCCAAGAAACCCGTTTTTGCGAGGCTGTCTCCCGGGCGACAGAAGGGGAATGGATATTAACTCCGGATAACGTGTGTTGCCAGGGAGCACAGCGGTGTCTCGGCTGGCTCAAAGACGCCGATCAGGATCTGGCCAGGAGACTCGCCGAGAGGATGGGTGCGAGCGTGGCAATTGCTCGGAAGGCCATAGCAGATGTCCCTGTTCTGCCAGAGAAGTTTGAAGCAGTCTGCGTGGGTACCGACACAGAGCCCGATGTCTACGTCAGCTATATGTTGCCTGAGAAGGCCATGCAGATCGTAAGGTCATGGCAGCGGGTGTTTGGCAAGAGCTTGCCAATCCGGGTGTCCGGGATTATGGCGGTTTGTGGTAGTGCGGTCGTCAATAGCTACATCAACCATACAATCAGCCTGTCCTTCGGCTGTCCCGATTCGCGCCAGTACGGTGGAATCCAGCCGGAGCAACTGGTGGTGGCAATGCCAGCCGATCTTATGAGAGAAATGAAGAACCTGACCGAAGGTTCCGACACGCTATTTGCCGCGGGCCAAGAGTGAGTGTTACCGTTATTGGGAGAGATGCTTAATGCCGACGTACGAGTACAAATGTAGCGTTTGTGGGCATACCTTTGAGTGTTTCCACAGCATGACGGCCGATCCCGTCAAGACATGCCCCCAATGTGGTGGCAAGGTACAACGACTCATCAGTGGCGGTGCGGGTATCGTAGTGAAGGGATCAAACCCTGGCGCAGGTGCCGCAGGTGATCGGCCCGCCTGCGACCGCACTCAACCGTGCTGTGGCCGAGAAACACCCTGTGACCATCGTCCCTGCGAATCCTGAAGAGCGCAGGGACTATTGAGAGGACCGACGCCTGAGGCCGAACATGAGCCCAAAGGTGGAGAAGTGATATGCAGATTGCCGCGAACTACATCAGACTCCGAGAGGAAATCCCCGATCATGTCACTATCGTGCTGGCGGCAAAGACGCGGTCTGTAGAGGAGATTGCAGAAGTCATCGACGCAGGAGCGACCGACCTCGGCGAAAACTACGTTCAGGAAACCGAGCAGATGCACGCTCTTCTCGGGGAGAAAGTAAACAAGGTCAGATGGCATATGATCGGCCACCTGCAAACAAACAAGATCAATAAGGCCATAGGGGTCTTTGACGTCATGCAAACCATCGACTCGATGACAAAGGCGGTCGCCCTTAACAGGCGAGTGAAACGAGCCGAGAGAAAGCCCATACCCATCCTCATCGAGATCAATATTGGCAGCGAGTTCACCAAGGCCGGCATACGACCTGACGAACACGAGCCCTTCGAACTGTACATGGAACGCCTTGTCCAGGAAATGTCCGAACTCAGTCACATCCGGATAGCGGGCTTGATGACGATGGGTCCTCGCTTCGGTGATCCTGAGAAGAGCAGACCTTATTTCAGGAGAGCCAGGAACTTGTTCGAGCAACTCGCGGCCTTGGGGCAACCAAACGTTCAAATGCGATACCTCTCCATGGGCATGACCAACGCATACAAGGTGGCAATCGAAGAAGGCTCGAATATGATCAGAGTGGGAACCGCAATCTTTGGACCACGCCTATGCAACCGACGATGATCGATCCAATAGAGCAATGGGAATGTCAGGATGGCGTTGCTTTCCTGCGAGATATGGGTATCCAATCGGGCAATAAGGTCCTGGATTTCGGTTGCCGCACCGGTCGCTACAGTATTCCCGCAGCATTTGCCGTGGGTCACTCGGGAACGGTCTATGCGCTCGACAAAGACCAAAAACCTTTGGACGAACTGAAGGAGAAGGCCGGCAAATATGGCTTGGCCAATATCCAGACGATACGAACGCCGGACCAAACCGATATAGGTATGAAGAGCAATACGATGGATGTACTGCTGCTCTACGATGTACTGCACTACTTCACACAACCCGATCGACGACGGCTCTATCAAGAGGCGTTCCGCATTCTCGAATCTGCTGGTCTGCTTTCGGTGTACCCGAAGCACACGGCTGAAGATATGCCGTCGAAAGAATTCAAAGAGATGCTCTTGAGTGACGTTGAGCGGGAAATCCAGATGTCTGGCTTTGAACCCAATGGCCGATGGGACGCGGTCATAAGTCACAATGATGGGCTCGAGCATGGTTACGTCCTGAACTTTCGAAAAAAGAGGCACATATGGTAACCCCTTTCTGAAGGACAGGTAGAGTGGTGACAGACTACGGTCCGGCGCCCTGGCTACGTTGTGAAGTCGCAAGCAAGCGGTATGACGCCAAGATGATTGGAGTATTACGATGTCTTTGATAGATGGCATTTGGGGACACAGATCCGTGAAGCACAGGAACTCTGACGATCTTCGACTGGCTCTGGAAACGGTCGAACGGTTCAAGGGTCGTAGCTTCAGATTCAAAGGAGTGGGCATAAAGGCCTCCGGCGTGCCAGGCGAGGAAGTCATCCGATTCGTTGAGGAAGAATTGCCTGGGTACTATACGTATAGCACCAGGGTCAAGACGTACTCGGACAGGCACAAGACACCTTATGCATGTATTGAAATCAAAGGGACCATGAGTCTGAGCAAAGAACTCAATCGCTACAACCCGTTCGATGTGACCTGTACGGTCAAGACCGAGAAGCCAAATGGCAACTGACGCCTATTGTTATCTCCATACCCCATACTGAACCAGCAACAAACCGATGAGAAAACGATTCTGGAGCTCGTCTTCGAGTCAAGCCAGAGAAGTATCGGATCAATCGTCGAAGACTGAGTTGAATAGAAAGAGCGCTACGACTATGTCAGAAACAGCGAAACAGTACATATATGGCCCCGTTCCATCACGCAGACTGGGGCGTTCTCTTGGGGTCGATTTGGTGCCTTTCAAGACGTGCCCCTACGATTGCATTTACTGCCAACTGGGCAGGACCACAAATAGGACGCTCGAGCGTAAGGAATGGGTTCCTCTCGACCAACTGATAACACAGCTTAAGGGCAAACTGCACCTCGAACCGGATTACATAACGCTATCCGGATCTGGCGAACCTACCCTATACTCGAAAATGGGTGAACTCATCGCCAGGATAAAGAAGCTGACTAATGTTCCTGTGGCCGTCTTGACCAACGGTTCGCTGTTGTGGAGGCCTGAAGTACGGGATGGCCTGATGGCCGCCGACCTGGTGGTCCCCTCTCTGGATGCCGGGAGTGCCAGGTTGTTCAGATATGTCAATCGACCTCATGCTGATATCACCTTCCCCAGGATGTTGGAGGGTCTGGTGAAACTGCGAGATGAATACGCAGGACAGGTCTGGCTGGAAGTCCTCCTGCTCGGTGGCGTGACGACAGTTGAGGCCGAGCTCAACATGCTGTCTCACTGCATAGGCCTGATCGGGCCAAACAAGGTACAGCTAAACACCGTCACGCGGCCACCCTCAGAAGATTTCGCCGACCCCGTCCCCCGCCATCAGCTCGAATACATTGCCCAACAACTACATGCCAAGGCGGAAGTCATCGCCACCTATCCGGCTGTCGAAGAGAAGACGAGCTTTGAATCCAATCTTAACGACATCTTGAACCTCTTGCGGCGACGGCCTTGCTCGATGGAAGATATTGCCACCGGCCTGGGTATTCACCCCAATGAAGCGGCCAAGCACGTGGAACGACTCACCTCTGCCGGAACCGTCAAGACAAAGGGACACTGCGGGATGTTTGTCATCGACCAGGCGGAAATACGATAGGTGCGGCATCTGCTTCAATATCTGCAAGTGTAACACCATAGTGAAGGTTTGAGAATTCAACATGGACAGCAACAAGATCACAATCACAATAAACGACAAAGATTACAGGGTGGATGCCGGCCAGACGATCATGCAGGCAGCCGACAAGTGTGGCTACCACATCCCGCGACTGTGTTATCACCCAAAGCTCTCAATCGAGGGAGCATGCCGCGTCTGTATAGTGGAGGTCGAAGGAGCCAAGAACTACGTCGCTTCCTGCTGTTACCCGATCGCCGACGGTATGAAGATTCATACCAACACCAAGGAGATCCGACAGGCCCGTCGGGACATTGTCGAGTTGCTGCTGGACAATCATCCTGAAGACTGTCATACGTGCGAACGCGATGGCAACTGCGAGCTGCAGAAACTCGCATATGCCATGGGCATCCGGCACCGGCACTTTGCAGGCGAACGACGGCATTACGAGCGGGATCTGTCCTCTCCGTCGGTAGTGAGAGATCCTGACAAGTGCGTGCTGTGTGGCCGATGCGTTAGAATGTGTCAGGAGATCCAGGGGATTCATGCCATAGACTATGCCCGCCGGGGTTTCAAAACAGTGGTGGTGCCGGCGTACAATAGACCGTTCGGTGAAAGCGTCTGTAGCCACTGCGGCCAGTGTATCAATGTTTGTCCGACGGCGGCCTTCACAGAAAAGGATCATACTCAGGAATTGTTCGAAGTTCTGGATGATCCTACGATGGTCAAAGTGGTCCAGATCGCCCCAGCCGTCAGAGCGGCCATCGGTGAGGCCTTCGGTCTCGAGCCAGGCCGCAATATGGAACACGAAACGGCTGCCGCTTTGCGGCGGCTGGGATTTGACCACGTGTTTGACACACAGTTCTCCGCGGATCTGACCATTATGGAAGAGGCCAGTGAGTTTCTCGAAAGGCTGGAGGGAAAGGGCCCATTGCCCATGATCACCTCATGTTGTCCCGGATGGATCAACACACTTGAGATATTTCATCCGGACATGATCGAGCATGTCTCGACCTGCAAGTCACCGATGTCCATGATGAGTAATATCATCAAGACCTATTTTGCCGAGACGAACGAGGTCGATCCAACCAGGATTTTTAGCGTGGCAGTGATGCCCTGTACAGCCAAGAAATGCGAAGCGGAAAGGCCCGAGCATTCGATTCATGGACATAGGTCCACGGATTTGGTGATTACCACGCGCGAACTGGCCTGGATGGTCAAATCGGCGGGCATCGATTTTATCGACATACAAGGCGAAGCCTTTGACAAGCCATTGGGGATGTCGTCCGGAGCCGGTACGATCTTTGGCGTGACCGGTGGTGTAATGGAGGCGGCCATCCGGACGGCCTATGAACTCTATACAGGCGAAACTCTGGTCGACATCGAGCTTGAGGCAGCACGGGGTTTTACGGGTATTAAGGAAGGAACGCTTGAGATAGGTGGCAAGGATATCCGAGTTGCCATTGCGCATGGATTAGGACATATCCACAAACTTCTGGATATAGTGCGGCGCGACCCGCAACGATATCACTTCATCGAGATGATGGCCTGCCCCGGCGGGTGTATAGGTGGTGGTGGACAGCCCTACCCATGCGTGAATTCCATACCGCTCGATGAGCAGTGCCTTCAGATGCGAGCCTCGGCCCTATATGGCATTGATCGGAAGAATACGATTCGGCGCAGCCATGAAAATCCGGAAGTGCAACACCTGTACAAGGCATTCTTGGGAAGGCCGCTGGGTCACAAATCACATGAGCTTCTGCATACCCAGTATCGCCCAAAGGGGCTCAAGGGCATTCTCTCAGGCCGGGCAACAGCATAGCAAGGTAGAAGCCAAATCACCGCGCATACCTACAGAGAGCCCTTCTGAGATACACGCATTGCGGATTAAACCCTATGCCATATCTGAAGCAGATTTGTAGTGCCTCCTGAGGTCAGCACGTCACTTGCATTGTACATCGGGCCCATGTCATCTATGCGAGTCCGTGTATCCCTCGATCCTGTGACACGCCCTGTCTAAGCCCCGGCATGGCATGAACTGGCCATCTTGGGAGGCGACGTCTGACATCTTCGATTCGAAGTGAGGGATTACATGAGCCGGTGAGTTGCACCAAAACTTGCACCCGAGAGGTACGGTTGGCCCAAGGTGTCGTCTCGGTTGCCTCACGGTCAGCTTCATGAGTTTCTATTGGGACTTCATTAACCGTTTCTAAACAAGGGCTTACGAAACCCCGCAATGGGCTGGAGTCCGTGTGTCGGCAGTTCAAGTCCACCCCCCTATGGCTGTCGACGATTTGGGGTCACAGTCCTGCCACTCGGAGGAGCGCATTGCGAAGTTCAACGGAGATACTCGGCCAAGATGCGACTAAGTAGAAACGCATAAAGGATCATGCGGCTTTGTTGTGAACATCGTCATGGTTGAAGATGAACCCCATTTTGTTTCGATGGCCATTGAGGTGGCGAAGGCCGCGTCGAAAGGCGGCCACCAGATC
>Ga0208279_1000300_pt1 | contig 43338 bp, 42 predicted proteins | sample AntAceMetag02UKM_FD_184766 | JGI IMG/M metagenome (GOLD analysis project Ga0208279, IMG submission 184766) | Saline lake microbial communities from Ace Lake, Antarctica - Antarctic Ace Lake Metagenome 02UKM (SPAdes) (version 2) | ecosystem: Environmental > Aquatic > Non-marine Saline and... | reverse complement strand
CGAGCTCCACGGCGGCGGTCAGGAGACCTTGCCGAACCCCGACTTGTTGGGCGAGGTCTCTGACCGAGCTCCACGGCGGCGGTCAGGAGACCTTGCCGAACCCCCGAGTTGTTGGGCGAGGTCTCCGACCGAGCCCTCATCATCTCTCCTCTAGCGCGTCCAGGTACTGCCTCACCTGGCCCGGAAAAGTGCGGGTGTCAATCGGTTTAGTGATATAGCCATCGCAGCCGGCCGCCAGCGCTCGCTCGCGCTCTTCCGCCATGGCGTGTGCGGTGAGCGCCACAATAGGGATGTCCGCCGTCTCCGGCTGCGACTTTAACCTCTGCGCGGCATCGTACCCGCTTACTTTGGGCAGTTGCAAATCCATCAGAATGAAATCCGGCTGCTCGCGTGTGGCAACCTCGATCGCCTCCTCGCCGTCCGCAGCAACCAACAGACGATAGCCGTGGGGCTGCAGGACGGTCTCCACCAATTTGCGGCTGAGCAGACTATCCTCGACAATCAGGATGGTTTCATTCGCCATAGCCAGCCACCTTCGCCTCAATGTCTCCCCTGGTGGTGAGCATGATCACCGGGATGTGAGCGGTGGCCTTCTCTTGCCGCAGCGCCCGGCAGACCTGGTAGCCGCTCAAACCAGGCATCACCACGTCGAGGACAATCGCATCGGGCTGCCAGTTCGTAACCACCCTCGACGCCTCCTCGCCATCGTTGGCCGCGTTGACCTGGTAGCCACCTGTACGCAATGCATCACCAACGATGCGCGTCTGCAGCGCGCTGTCGTCCACGACAAGGACTTTGGCCGCTTCGGTCATTGTTTGCCCCTCACGCTATTCAGTCTCAGTTCGAGCAGTGTTCTCAGTTCCGCGGTCGAGACGACGCTGTCAGTGCGGAATCCACAGGCATCTTGTAGGTCTCCAGAAAGGACAGGAAATCGGACAGTAAGATGCGGTGGTGACCGCCTGGTGTGGTGTAAGCCTTGAGTTTGTCTTTTTTGATCCAGTTGACGATGGTTGCCTGGGAGACGTGACAATACCTGGCAGCCTGTCCAGTGGTCAGGAGTTTGATCTCAGACATCTATTGTTACCTCCTCAGCCAGATCGCTATTATGCAGGTGCACGAGGGGTTTGTGATGAACTTCACGATTGTTCTACTCTTCACTATATTATAAGATTTTTTGAAATTGCGGTCAATGGGATAAAGATACTCAGTAGTTTATGGTAGTGGGCTGGTGATGGGCATCACCATTCAGCCGCTCCATCAAACCTGGCGCACTGTCCCGACCTGATGTATAATCGAACGTTCTACAGGAGAGCAACATGCCCAGGTTCCAACTCGTCTCCGAGTTTCAGCCTACCGGCGACCAGCCGGAGGCCATCGCGCAACTGGTCGAGGGCATCAAGAAGGGGTACAAACACCAGACGTTGCTGGGAGCGACAGGCACAGGAAAGACCTACGTCGTGTCGAGAGTCATCGAACAGGTGCAGAAGTCTACGCTCGTCATTGTTCACAACAAGACCCTCGCTGCTCAACTCTACGCCGAGTTCCACGAGTTCTTTCCCCACAATGCTGTCGAGTACTTCGTGTCGTACTACGACTATTACCAACCGGAGGCCTACCTGCCCAGGTATGACCTGTACATTGAGAAGGACGCCGGCATCAACGAGGAGATTGACCGGTTGCGCCTGGCCGCCACGACCTCCCTTTTCTCTCGCCGCGATTGCATAATCGTCGCCTCCGTCTCCTGCATCTACGCCATCGGCGATCCCCAGGAGTGGGGGCGGGTCGTGGTCAAACTGGCGCGGGGAGAGCACCACCGCCGCGACGGGCTCCTTCGCCACCTGGTCAGCATCTATTACGAGCGGAACGACTTCCAGTTGAAGCGCGGAGCCTTCCGCGTGCGGGGCGACACGCTGGAAGTGGTGCCGGCCTACGGTGAGATCGCCTACCGCGTCGGCTTCTGGGGGGATGAGATTGAGCGCATCACAGAGGTTGACCCCCTCACCGGTGAAGTGCTGGCGGAATTGGACGAGGTGCAGATCTTTCCTGCCAGGCACTTCATCACTCCGGAGGAGAAGCGGGAACAGGCACTGGCCGACATTGAGGCCGAACTGGAGGCGCGGTTGGCCGAACTGAAGGCGGAGGGGAAACTTCTGGAGGCCCAGCGGTTGGAGCAGCGTACCCGGTACGATATCGAGATGATCCGCGAGATTGGCTATTGCCCCGGCATTGAGAACTACTCGCGCCACCTGCAGCAACGGCCACCCGGATCGCCCCCGTGGACGCTGATGGACTACTTCCCGGCCGACTACCTGCTCGTCGCGGACGAGTCGCACATGACGATCCCGCAGGTACGGGGCATGTACCACGGCGACCGCAGCCGCAAGGGGGTGCTGGTCGAGTACGGCTTCCGCCTCCCCTCGGCGCTGGACAACCGGCCCCTCGACTTCGGGGAGTTCGAAGCCCGCGTCAACCAGATCTTCTACACCTCCGCCACCCCTGGCCCCTACGAACTGGAGAGAAGCCAGCAGGTGGTGCAGCAGATCATCCGCCCCACCGGCATCGTGGACCCCCAGATCATCGTCAAGCCGGTGAAGGGGCAGGTGGACGATTTAGTAGGGCAGATCAACGAGCGGGTGGCGCGGGGCGAGCGCGTGCTGGTCACCACGCTGACTAAGCGTATGGCCGAGGACCTGGCCGGCTATTTGCGTGAACTGGACATCAAAGTGCATTACTTGCACAGCGAGGTCCAGACCCTCGAGCGGGTTGAGATCCTGCGGGACCTGCGGCTGGGGGTGTACGACGTGGTGGTGGGGATCAACTTGCTGCGGGAGGGGCTGGACCTGCCGGAGGTGAGTCTGGTGGCGATCCTGGACGCCGACAAGGCGGGCTTCTTACGGTCAGACACCGCCCTCATCCAGACCACCGGCCGGGCCGCACGGCACGTCAACGGCACCGCCATCATGTACGCCGACCGGATCACGGACTCGATGAAACGGGCCATCGAGGAGACGGATCGGCGGCGGAAGATTCAGGTGGCGTACAACGAAGAACATAGTATCGTGCCTGCCACCATTGTCAAGGAAGTTCGCGACCTGACCGCCCGGGTGCGCAGACAGACTGTCCCCGACCGCGAACCAGGGCTGGCCCTGGCGCAGTTGCCCCGGGATGAACTGGCCCGCCTGATCCGGGAGTTGGAAAAGCAGATGAAGGCGGCCGCGCGAGACCTGGAGTTCGAGAAGGCGGCCCTCCTCCGGGACCAGGTCTTCGAACTGCGGGCGGTGCTGGTCGAGAAGGAGGAGGCGGAGATGCCAGCCTGGGAGCGAGAGCGGCGCAGGGCTCGGCTGGCAATCGAGGAGTAGGCTGGAGGAGGAACGATATGGCGAAGATAACACGCGTGGTCAAGCGAACGGGTGCCGTAGTACCTTTCAACAAGGAACGCATCACCAACGCCATCTACCGGGCGGCGGTGGCCGTGGGCGGGCGCGATCGCGCCATCGCGGAGGGGTTGTCAGACCAGGCCGTGGCTATGCTGGAGGAGACCACGCTGCCTGACCATATCCCCACCATTGAGGAGATCCAGGACATCGTTGAGAAGGTGCTGATTGAGAACGGTCACGCCAAGACGTCCAAGGCGTATATCCTCTACCGCGACGAACGAGCCCGCCGCCGGCGTGAGCGGGCCAGACGCTCGGCCCATCCCTCCGAGAACATCCCCTGGCACAAGATGTGGGAGGTTCTGGACTGGGCCGTGGACCACGACCTTCACACGGTCGAACGCTTGAACGCGCGCATCGCGCGCGGAGAGTTCCCTCAGATTGTGCGGGAGACCGACCGGGCCTATACTGAGGACATCACGACCGCTTCCGAGATCATCAGGGAGCGTCGGGACCAGGTGAAGATCGTCGTCGTCGCCGGGCCTTCCTCCTCCGGCAAGACGACCACGACCGTCAAACTCAGCCACCTGTTGAAGAAGATGGGGCTCAACCTGGTTCCGCTCACCGTTGACAATTACTTCTTCGACCTGGAACTCCACCCCAGGGACGAGTTCGGCGATTATGACTTCGAGACGCCCCAGGCCCTCGATCTGGAACTTATCGACGAGCACCTGGTGCGCTTGATCGCCGGGGAGGAGGTACGGGTTCCCTTCTACGAATTCAAGACCGGCAGGCGACACGACGACCATACCCCGATGCAGATCGGGCCGGATGACGTTATCCTCATTGACAGCCTGCATGGCCTGTACGCTAGTATGACGCGCTCCATTGACGACGAACTGAAGTTCAAACTGTACATTGAGACCTTGCTGCAGATGAAAAGTTCCGATGGAAGGTTCGTGCGCTGGACGGACCTGCGGTTGATGCGCCGCATGGTGCGCGATGCCGTTCACCGTGCCTACGATCCCCAGCAGACGTTGGAACACTGGCACTATGTTCGCAAGAGCGAGATGCGCAACATCATCCCCTACATCAACACGACCGACTACATCGTCAACAGCGGCCTGCCGTATGAACTGCCCATCATGAGGGCCAGGCTGTTCGGCCGCTTCGAGAAGTGGGCCGGACAGTACAAGGACGATCCGCTGCGGGAGGACGCGCGTGTGCGCGCCGGGCGCGTGTACCGCCTCCTGAAGTCTATCACCCCGGTCGAGGACGACTCAGCCATACCGCCCGACTCGCTCCTGCGGGAGTTCATCGGCGGTAGTTGCTACGAATATTGAGACACTACGTACCGAATATGACTACATATTTGGTGTTGACAAACGTCCGATAAAAGAGTATATTAGTGCCAGTTATACTCGCGATGAGGTGGATAATGGCTGTGACAATCGTACCAATCAGTGATCTCCGGCGAAATACCGCTCGTCTGCTCCAGCACGCGGGTGAGAGCGATGAGCCTGTTTACATCACTCAACACGGACGTCCCAAGGCCGTTCTCCTGGGCTACCAGGTGTATGAGCATCTGATGGCTCAGTTGGAAGATCTGGCGGACCTGGCAAGTCTTCGCGAGCGCGCCGATGAGTCGGCGCGTCCGTTCACTGAGTTCCTGCAGGAGATCAGCGAGGAATAGCGTTGGCGTACGAGGTCCTGATCAAGGCGTCGGCGGAAAGGGACATCCGTCGCCTCCCTCACGATGTGCGTGAGCGGGTGGCATCTGCTATCCTGGCATTGCAAGAGGACCCCCGTCCGCCGGGTGTTCGCAAACTCAAGGGCAGGGGTGAGGAGGGTTGGCGCATCCGAGTGGGCAGCTATCGCGTGGTGTACAAGATTGACGACAGCCTGCGCCAGGTGACGATCTACTGGGTGCGACACCGTCGTGATGTCTACCGATTTTAGCGCAACGTTGGTGTACGCGGAGATGTGCTCGATGAAAACGGCAAAGCAGGTTGTAGGATGATGGGGCTATGATCCACGGCGCCGGCTCCCGTCCGGAGCGGCCTTACATCGTCTCCACATTGTGCCGCCACCGGGCAAGCCGGTGGCGGTTGTTGTTAAGGTTCCAGAGATTGCAGTACGCAGATGCTGACCCCAGATTCCCCAACTGAGGAGAACAGAATCGCACAGTTGGAAAACGACCTAAAGCAAAAAGATAGGTTAGTTGCTGATCTCACGAGGCAAGTCGCTGAACTTCAAATCTGGCGTGGCTTGACGGCCCTCCCAGAGCATGATACAATGTGGCCACAACGTGCGGCTACATTTCTGAAAGGTGGAGCAGCGATGGCAGAGATCGGTGTTCGTGAACTGAAGAACCGCACCAGCGAGATCGTCCGGGCGGTGCGGGAGGAGCGCGTCGAATACGTCGTCACCTACCGGGGGCAGCCGGTGGCCCGCCTCGTTCCTGTCGTTGACGCAGATAGTGACGAACGGGCTTGGCATGAACTCGAACGGCTGAGCCAGGAAATCAGCGCACAGTGGCAGTCAGACAAGTCGGCGGTCGAACTCCTGAGCGAGATGCGGCGGTGAACCGATGCTCCTCCTCGTAATTGACGCCAGCGTATACGTAAGCCGTCTGCACCAGCACGAGACACATCACCTCGAAAGTGTGCGCCTGCTTGATGCTGTGGCAGCCCACAGGGTGACTGTCCTATGCCCGGAGATTCTGGTGCCAGAGGTCGCGGCTGCCATCGCACGGGGTCTGGATAGCACGGAGTTTGCTTATCGCGCAGCCGCTCACTTGCGGAAACTGCCGGGCCACCGGTTCGTCGCCGTGGATCGGGTGCTGAGTGGCCTCGCGGGCCGGCTGGCTGCTGAGTGTCGCCTGCGCGGTTGCGACGCGATCTACGCAGCGCTGGCGCAGCGGGAAGGGGCTCGTCTGATCACGTGGGATAAGCAGCAGCGAGACAGGGCAGCGGATGTAGTCGAGACATTGACGCCGGCAGAGGCATTGGCTGTGCTGAAGTAGGCACTCCGATTGGAGAAGAAGTGATGATGTGGGCAGAACAAGAGCAAAAGCGGGTTGATACCTGCGACGTGGTCGTCGTCGGGGCGGGGCTGGTGGGCGCGGTAGTAGCGTCGCGCCTGGCTCGCGAGGGGTTCGATACGGCGGTATTGGAGGCCCAGAGCGTGGCGGGCGGCGCGACCGGGCGCAGCGCCGGGATGGTGCTCACCGGACTGGCCGGCCATTACAACTGGGCCATCTCTGCTTATGGCCGTCAGGAGGCGCAGGAGGTCTGGGCGCTCACCGTCGAAGGACGAGAGTGGCTGGTCGAGACCGCTGAGCGGTTGGAGGTACCCGTCGAACACACCGGTAGCCTCGCGCTGGCTGTCGAGGAGACCGAGGTGGATGCGCTGAGGGAATCGGCGGAACTGCTGCGCGAGGACGGCTTTGACGCCTGGTTCGGCCCCAGCGATCCCCTGGGCCGGGACTTCCGCGCTGCCCTGCGCCAGCCCGACGATGTGACGGTGGACGCCGCCGCGCTGACCCGGGCATTGCTGACCGCTGGCGACGTGACCGTCCACGAAGGGACCGAGGTCTACCATCTGGAGCCGGAGAGAGACGACGTGCGCGTCTGGGCGCGAGGCCGCACCGTGCTCTGCGGCGGTGTTGTGCTGGCGATTAACGGTTATGCCTCGCTGCTTGATCACTACTTCACCGATAAAGTCGCTCCCACCCGCAGCCTCGTTCTTGCCACCGATCCGTTGGACGAGGTGGTGCTGGAACAGCCCTGCTGTGCCGACTACGGGTATGAATACTGCCGCCAGTTGGCCGACCGCCGGTTGTTGTTGGGCGGTTGGCGGCGCGCGCGCCCCCAGACGCAAGAGGCCGAAATGGGCGACGTGGTGCGGGATGGGCTGCTTCGCTTCGCATTGCGCCACTTTCCCGAGATAGAGAGGCATGGCGTCAGCCGCTGGTCTGGGGTAATGGGCTTCACCCCCGATGGGCTGCCGCTGGTGGGCCAGTTGCCTGGCCTGCCGCAGGTGTACTTCGCGGTGGGGTTCGGGGGCCGGGGACTGGCCTGGGCCTTCGTCGTCGCCCAGCGGTTGGTGGAGTTGATGCTGCACGATACCTCCCCAGGAGTCCTCTCGGCCGCGCGGCTGGGCTGACCCGATGGGCAACTTAGAGACGATTGTCGCGATCACCAGCGTAAGCCGCAAGCACTGGCAGGAGTTCAGCGTCACCTCACCGGGTGGGGTGAACTTCGCTGGCTACCTCTGCCGCCAGGAGAGTGAGAGGCTGGGGACGCTGGCTCTCACCCAGGTCGAGGGCCGGGAGCGGCTGGAGTTCATCGCCGGTATGCCCAAGATCCCCTACCCCTACCAGCGCGACCGCCACGGCCAGGTGCAACTGGTCATTCCCATCCCCCGGCGGGCTACCGACGCCCGTTTCACGCTCAAACTGGACGGCACGTGTTTACTGTTCTACCCCCTGCGCGACGAAGAGGGGGGTGTGCTGGAGGTCATCCCCCGCACGCGCCTGACGCCGGTGCTCAAGCCGAGCCGCTGGGGGGACTGGAACGCGCTCCTCGACGAGGCACTGCCCGACCGCACGCCGGTCGAGCGAGCGGTGCGGGAACAGGGTGTCACGTTGGCCTTCGAATTGTGGGGCTATCGCAATCCCCACCTGGTCTCCTACGACAGACCTCTGGCGCTGACGCTGCACACGGGCATCCGTCACCGGCGGTTGCTGGCCTTCCCCCGCCTGGAACAGATCGCCCGCCGTTACGACTTGCGGTTGGTTGAGTCTATCCAGGTGACCACGCCCGACGCAGAGGGGCTGGCAGCGGCCTACCGGACCTGGCAGGAGAAGATAGAGGCGGCCAACGCGGCCGCGGGGGCCGACCGGTACGTGCAGGAGGGCGCGGTACTCGTCATCTCCACCGCCCGCACCGCCCGCGCCTACAAGTGCAAGCCACCTTCTATTGAGGAGATTCACTGGCGTACCGACCAGAGCATCGGGCGGGAGGTGATCTGGCAGGCATTGCACAAGATGCGGGAGAACGGCTACGATTTCGCCGGCGGACAGGTAGAGGACCTGATCGCGGAATTGGAGAAGGATTTCCAGCGGCCCCACGTGGAGCAGCAGGAGGAACTGATCCGCCGCGTGTGGGTCGAGTACGTGGTCGAGTTGCAGAAGAAAGAGTGGCTGCGCGGCCTGGTGGAGCAATCGGGCCTCGACCTGCGCGACACGTCCAGCCTGATGCGCTACCTTTCACAGCACTACCCGCGTAAGGAGATGCGCTGGGTCTATAGTGCAGTGGTGGAGTTGTACGGGTTAGGCTAACCCCAATGTAAGCGTTCAGACCTCCGAGGTTTTGGTCATAGATCTGGCCTGGAAAGCGCCCAACATACCGCTAGAAACCCCCAGGAGAATGCTATTTCGTAAACCTCGGAGGTCTTCGATGGGGTGCGACGATTGTTCGTAGGAATTCTTGACTCTGGCGTCTCCGGTGGCCGAGATTTAGCGAAAAAACGCCTGTCTCGAGAGGTTCTTGCGTGTTTTCGCCCATAGAAAGCCCTGTTTTTGCCTCGAAAGCAAAGTTTGTGGGGCTTGTAGACCTGCCAGCGGCCATAGAATCTGTTGGAACAAGCCTTTTCCTACGATCAGTCGTCGCACCCTCTTCGATGAGCAATGTTGACAGATTAATCCAAGAGTGGTAGTATGTAAAGCAAGCAGCGATAACCCGCGTCGGGCTTTGATAGCTCAGCCACGGTTGGACTACTACCCTTTTCCGAGAGGTCTCAAGAATAGGGGAGGAGGTGATGCGAAGCCAATAAACGACACATCTATATATGCTGTACGCGCCTTGCCAGAAAAGTGATGGTATCCCTAATTGAGAGAAGGAGGGAAGAAAGTGAAGTGCATTTTGAAGTTGACATTGGTTTTCTCACTGTTGCTGATCCTGGTCGCAGCCGGCTGTGGACCGACACCTACGGAAGTGCCACCGGCAGCCACTTCTGTTCCTCCTACCGCCCCGCCGGAAGTGAAGGAGAACGTGTTCGTCTATGCCCACGGGACCACCTTCCCCGACATTGATCCCAGCATCAGTTTCTCAAATGACTCGGTCGTGATGGGCAATGCTTATGAGACACTGGTCTTCTATAACCCGCCCGGGAGCGCGGAGGTGCTCGGCCCAGCGCTGGCTACCAGTTGGGAGGCATCGGAGGACGGCCTGATCTGGACCTTCAATCTGCAGGAGGGGGCGAAGTTCCACGACGGCACCGATTTCAACGCCGAGGCGGTGAAGTACTCTGTCGAACGGACCATAAACCTGGGCCTGGGTGCTGCTTTCATCTGGGACGCAGTGAATGAAGTAAACGTCATAGACGACTACACCGTGGAGTTCAAGCTGACATACGCCGCACCTCTGGACCTCGTCGCTGCCTCAGGGTATGGAGCCTGGATCTTCAGCCCCACCTGCACCGAGGCCCAGGGAGAAAACGTCAGCGAGTGGTTCAATGAGGGCCATGATTGTGGAAGTGGCCCCTACATGATTGAGAGCCGAGAGCGGGGCACACGGCTGGTTATGACCCGCTTCGACGACTACTGGGGTGGCTGGAAGGAGGGCCAGTTTGGCAAGGTTGTCTTCGCGATCAACCCCGATCCCGTCGTCCAGCAGCAGATGCTCGAGGCCGGTGAGGCAGATGCTGCCTACGGGCTACCACGGGTGAACTTCGAGGCTCTGGACGCCCGCGATGACGTTACAGTTTACATCAACCCCAGTTTCCAGAACCTGCTGGGCCTTTTCAACATGGAGAAGGAGCCCACGAACAATGAACTGGTTCGGCAGGCCCTTTCCTATGCTTTCCCCTACGAAGAGTTCATTGAGGGTGTGATGCTGGGCCAGGCCACGCAGGCCTACGGGCCCGTTCCCGCTGGGATGTGGGGCTTCAGTGACGACCTGTTCCAATACACCCACGATCTGGACAAGGCCAGGGGACTCCTGGCTGAGGCCGGTTACCCGGAAGGCGGCTTCGACTTGCTCATGACCTACGCCACCGGTGACCTGGAGGAGGAGCAGGCGGGTGAACTGTGGAAGGCGGAGTTGGCCAAGTTGGGAGTCAACCTGGAGGTGCGGGGCATGGAATGGGAGCCCCAGTGGGACCTGGCCATGTCGGATCCCCTCGCGGCTCAGGACATCTTCGTCATGTACTGGTGGCCTGACTACGTCACCCCCTACACCTATCTCTTCAACATGTTCCACTGCGAAGAGGAGATCCTCTTCAACGACGGCTACTACTGCAACCCCGAGTTCGATGAACTGATTGATGAGGGCAACGAACTGTCGGCCACCGACCGTGCAGAGGCGGGGCAGCTCTTCATTGAGGCCCAGGAGATACTGATAGAAGACGCTGCAGCCATGTTCTTTTATGACCTTCCCAACGACCACGAGCTTCGGTCCGACATCAAGGGCTACGTGGACAACCCGGCCTATCCCCACATCATCTTCGTCTACAAGCTGTGGAAGGAGTAGGGGAGATCTGAGAGTGAGGACATGCGGAAGCATGGAAGGTGGCCCATAGTCTCTTCCATGCTTTCACCTTTCCCCTCTTTATCACTCTATACTGAACGCACTCTGATTTCGTGAAAATGGAGTCGAGGCTTCAGCCGGATTTGGCCCGACTTTGTCCGATTTTGACCGGCTAAAGCCTCGACTCCGGCCTACAGGGGGTCATTTCTAGACCAATCAGTTTTGCGCTCAGTATATTCTCTTTGGAAGGACTGTATGCAAAAGTGGGAATACCTCGCCAAGCGGCTGGCGCTGGCTGTAGTTGTGCTTCTGAGTGTGTCAGTCATCACCTTTGTCATCTCCCGCGTTGTGCCTTCTAATCCTGCCGCTCTGTGGGTTGGTCCCCATCCCACCCAGGAGCAAATAGCCGCCGCCCGCATCAAGTTAGGTCTGGACAAACCTCTCCACGTCCAGTACTTTCGTTACATGAACGATCTACTGCACGGCGACCTCGGCGTCTCCGTGCAATCGCATCAGCCCATCCTGACTGACCTCAAGACCTATTTGCCAGCGACTCTGGAGTTGGTTATCACGGGCATGATCATGGCCGTCCTCGTCGGCATCCCTTTGGGCGTCCTCTCCGGGGCCAAGAAGGGCAGACTGCTCGACCATGCCAGCCGCTTGCTGGCTGTCGCTGGTGTCTCCATGCCTACTTTCTGGATGGCACTCTTGCTGCAATTTCTTTTCTTCGGCAGGTTGAAGCTCTTGCCCCTGTGCAGCCGGGTGGACATAGGAATCTCCCTGTACCATCCGGTTCAGCAGATCACCGGCTTCTACGTGATTGACAGTCTGGTCAGCGGCAACTGGACAGCCCTGCGCAGCACCCTCGTCCATCTCATCCTGCCGGCTTTCACGCTGGGAACTTATGCCATCGGCCTGACCATCCGCATGACCCGCTCCACGATGATCGAGGTTCTGGAAGAGGGGTATATCACTGCCGCGCGGGCCGCAGGCATCCCGGAGCGCACCATCCTCTTCCGTTTGGCTCTCAAGAACGCTATCGTCCCTACGTTGACAGTTCTGGCGCTCTCCTTCGTCTATTCACTGACGGGGGCCATCCTGGTGGAGGTCATCTTCGCCTGGCCTGGTCTGGGCAGTTACGTCACCCGTGCTGTCCTCAGCATTGACTTTTCGGTCATCATGGCCGTCACCCTGGTGGTAACTGTCTTCTACGTCTTTATCAATCTGTTTTTGGATATCATTCAGGTCTTCCTGGACCCCCGCGTCACGCTGGGTTGACCAGAATCGGCCCCCATACAGAGTCTGCTGTGAGAATGGAGAATAGAGAATGAAGTTTCGGGTCATTGTTCCTGTGACGACCAAAGAGTTCGTGGCCGCCACGGGGCCTCAGTATGCGGCGGCTGCCAGACCGGATGTCGAAATCAGCGTCGTCGGCCTCGACAGAGGTCCAGCCTCCCTGGAGTCTGATTACGAGGATGCTCTGGCGGTACCGGATATCCTGGCCAAGGTGCGCGCCGCAGATGCAGAGGGGATGGACGCGGTCATCATTGATTGCATGGCCGATCCGGGCCTGGCTCCGGCACGCGAACTGGCCTCCATCCCGGTCATCGGCCCGGCACAAGCAGCGATGCACCTGGCCGCTATCCTGGCCCATCGTTTCTCAGTGATGACAGTGCTCGAACGGGATATCCCTCTCATTGACCGCCTGGCCCGGTTGTATGGCCTGGAGGGCAACCTGGCCTCGGTTCGACCCGTCAATATCCCCGTCCTGGAGTTGGACAGGGATCGAGAACGGTTGATGGGGGCCCTGGTAGAGCAATCGGCCAGGGCTGTGGTTGAGGATGGGGCTCATATCCTGCTCTTCGGCTGCACCGGGATGAGTGGTTTAGCCCAACAGGTGGAACAGGCTCTGGCGGAACTGGGCTGCACGGTGCCGGTCATTGATCCATCCCTGGCTGCCCTGAAACTGGCCGAAGGTCTGGCCGACATGAGCCTTTCTCACAGCAAGCGCACCTATCCTCCTCCACCGCCCAAGGAGGTCGCCGGCTATCCTCAGGAAGCCGGAGGCGGGTATGGCAACCCGCCCTACTCGTATCCCGGTGAACTGCGAAAAAGGGCCAGGATCCGCGTCATCGTACCTGTGGTGGGAGAGCACTGGATCGCTCCCGTCCAGGAGGCTTATGACCGGGCGGGTCGATCCGGCACGGAGGTCAGCGCCGTGGCCGTTGATAGGGGCCCATCCTCCATCGAATCGGTGTACGATGAGGCGCTGGCCGTCCCCGGTGTCTTATCCAGGGTGCGATCCGCCGAGACGGAGGGGGTGGACGCGGTGGTTCTCGACTGCATGGCCGATCCGGGTCTCGACCCGGCCCGCGAGTTGGCCTCCATCCCCGTCATTGGCCCCGCTCAGGCAGCAATGCATCTGGCGGCCCTGCTCGCTCATCGGTTTTCGGTCATCACCGTTCTGGAGCAAGGCATCCCGAGAGTCCAGCGCCAGATTCTGCGCTACGGCCTGGCAGGGAAGGCCGCCTCGGTGCGGGCCATCAACATCCCTGTCCTGGAGATGGGTGAGGATCGGGAGCGGGTGACGAGAGCTGTGATTGAGGAAGCAGCCAGGGCGGTGCGCGAGGACGGAGCCCACATTATCGTTCCCGGCTGCACGGAGATGATCGGGATGGCTCCGGCGGTGCAGGAGGGCCTGGCGGAGCGAGGCTGCGAGGTGCCGGTCATTGACCCACCGGCGGCGGCGATTAAGCTGGCCGAGGGGCTGGTCGACATGGGCCTGTCCCACAGCAAGCGCACCTATCCTCTGCCACCTGACAAGAAGATCGTAGGTTATCCGTAGGAGGGCAGACACGTGGGTCTGCCCCCCAGATAAAGATAAAAAATCTGTGAGAACCTGTTTCATCTGTGTGTATCCGTGTGCTATTTGTGCCTGTTTTGGGAAGAGCCTGATCAGGAGAATGTTATGTCCGTAGCGGAGAGATGGCTGGGCGATTGGGGCCGCCGGCAAGGGGCTCACCTTGAGGAGTACCGCCTGGTGGCCCGCGCCTTCCGGCGCGATTGGTTAGGCGTGTTCAGCCTGTTGCTGATTGTGGCCTTTGTGCTGGGGGCCATCTTTGCCCCCTACCTCACCCCCTACCCGGAGGAGGGTCGGGGAGAACCTAATCTGGTCAACAAGTTCCTGCCACCCGGCCGTGAACACCCTTTCGGCACCGACTACCTGGGACGCGATGTCCTGGCCCGCGTCCTTTTCGGCGGCCGTAGCTCTCTCGGTATCGGCTTCCTGGTGGTGACCATTGCTGTGGCCATTGGCACGCCTCTGGGCGCTGTAGCGGGTTACTCCGGGCGATGGCTGGACGAGGCCATCATGCGCATAACTGACATATGGTTGTCTTTTCCGCCCTTGCTGCTGGCCATCGCCATTGCTGCCGCCCTGGGCCCTAGCCTCACCAACGTCATGATTGCCATCGCCCTCACCTGGTGGCCCTGGTACACCCGTCTGGTGCGGGCGCAGACGGTCTCTCTGCGCGAACGCTTCTTTATTGAGGCTGCGCGAGGCATGGGTGTGAACAGAATGACCATTATCTTCCGGCACATCCTGCCCAATGTCATAACACCGGTCGTGGTACAGAGCACTATGGACATCGGTTCGGCCATCCTCACCGGGGCGGCGATGAGCTTCATCGGCCTGGGGGCTCAGCCCCCTACCCCCGACTGGGGGCAGATGATCAGCAAAGGCCGTATCTACATCATGGGCCAGCCCTGGTACGGCACATTCCCAGGCCTGGCCATCTTCCTGGTCACGTTGGCCTTCAACCTGCTGGGCGATACGATCCGCGATGTGGCCGATCCCCGTTCTCGGAGGGCCGCTTGAGGGGTTCTTGATGAATGAGCCACTAGTTTCCATTGAGAACTTACACGTCCGCTTCCGTACCTACGCTGGTCAGGTGCACGCCGTCAACGGCGTCAGCCTGGATATCGGGCCAGGCGAGATCTTTGGCCTGGTGGGTGAGACCGGATGCGGCAAGACGGTGACCGGCCTCTCGCTCCTCCGTCTGGTTCCACCTCCAGGTGAGATCACGGCTGGCCGAATCACCTTCGATGGCCAGGACATTCTGTCTCTGAGCGAGCAGGAGATGCGGGATATCCGTGGGGCGCGCATCGCCATGATCTTCCAGGACCCGGCTGCCTCCCTCAACCCTGTCTTCACCGCAGGAGAGCAGATCGAGATGGTGATCCGCCAACATCAACCGGTGTCGCGGAGGGTCGCTCGCCAGCGGACTCTGGAGATGCTGGAGACCGTAGGCCTGCCAGACCCGCCGCAGATTGTCAGGGCCTATCCCCATGAACTGAGTGGGGGGATGCAGCAGCGGGTGATGATCGGACTGGCCCTGGCCTCCAACGCCGGCCTGCTCATCGCTGATGAGCCGACCACCGCCCTGGACGTGACCATTCAGGCCCAGATTCTGGCCCTTCTCACTCAATTGAAAGAGAGCCGGGGGCTCTCCATCCTTCTCATCACTCACAACCTGGGTGTAGTGGCCGAGACCTGCGACCGGGTGGCCGTGTTATACATGGGCCACGTGGTGGAGAAAGGCCGCGCACGGGATATATTCAAGGAGATGAAACATCCCTATACTCAGGGACTGCTGGCGGCCATCCCCCGGCCAGGCAGCCATGGCGAGCCTTTGCAGGCCATCAGCGGTTCAGTGCCCAGCGGCCTGGTCGTCTTCCCTGGCTGCTCCTTCGAGCCCCGTTGTCCTTCTGCCATGGAGGTCTGTCGCCAGGCCCCTCCGCCCCTGGTGCGCGTCGGTGAGGAGCACTACGTGGCTTGCTATCAGTTCGTGGAAAGGGGCCTGCCCTGAGCCCTTCTGAAGATAAAAAATCTGTGAGAACCCGCTTCATCTGTGTGTATCCGTGTGCTATTTGTGCCTGTTTTGGGAAGAGCCTGAGCAGTCACGTTTCGATAAGTGGAGGGATAGTTTGGCCATTCTGGTGGAAGTGCGGGGGCTAACAAAATACTTTGCCCAACGCGCTCGCCTCTTCGGTCTGCGTGCCCAGCCAGCAGTGCGGGCTGTGGATGGGGTGAGCCTGACAGTGAAACGGCAAGAAACCCTGGGGGTGGTAGGTGAATCAGGCTGCGGCAAGACCACGCTGGGGCGGTGCATTTCGCGTCTCATCGAGCCGACGGGCGGTGAGGTTTTGTTTGAAGGGGTCAATATCCTGACCCTGGGCTCCACCGAAATGCGCCGCCAGCGGCGCGACATGCAGATGGTGTTTCAGAATCCCTTCTCCTCGCTCGATCCTCGCCTCAACGTGCTGAGGCTGGTGTCCGAGCCGCTGCGCACTCACACGGACTTGCGAGGAGAACCGCTGGCGGCACGAGTGGTGGAACTTTTGGAGCGGGTGGGGCTGAAGAGAGAGCACCTCTATCGTTACCCCCACGAGTTCTCCGGCGGCCAGTGCCAGCGCATCGCCGTGGCCCGGGCGCTGGCACTCAATCCCAAACTGCTGATTCTGGATGAACCCACCTCGGCTCTCGACGTCTCGGTACAGGCTCAGATTCTTAATTTGTTGCACGAACTACAGCGTGAGTTTGGTCTCGCTTATCTCTTCATCTCTCATGATCTGAGTGTGGTGCAACACATCAGCGACCGCATCGCTGTGATGTACCTGGGTAAGGTGGTCGAGTTGAGCACGTCCGAGACGATCTTTCCTTCGACAGGCTCAGGACACCGTGGTGGGGACCTTCACCCATACACTGAAGCCCTTCTCTCCTCGACTCCTATCCCTGATCCCGACACTAAAAGAAAGCGAATCGTATTGGAGGGAGGAGTGCCCAGCCCGATTAACCCGCCCCCGGGCTGTCGCTTCCACCCCCGCTGTCCCAAAGCCATGCCGCTCTGCTCTCAAGTGGAGCCAGAGTTGGTAGATGTCGGCGATGGCCACATGGTGGCCTGTCACAGATAGAAGAATAGAAGAATAGAAGAATAGAGAATAGAGAATAGAGAATAGAGAATAAAGGGAGGTTGAAACGATGCCACGAGGAACGTTACGCAACAGACAAGACTGCGAGGACTTTACATGCGGGTGCCTTTTCATGGGTACCGGTGGTGGTGGAGGAATCGAGTGGGGCACGAGGATGCTCGACGCGGCTCTGGAGGAGGGACTCAACATCGAGTGGGTGGATGTGTCGGAAATACCTGACGATGTTTGGACCTGCACCCCCTATGGCATGGGCTCCATCGCTCCACCCACGCCCGAGACTGAGGCGGAGATAAAGCGCATGGGCCTGGTGGACAGGCTGGGGGATCGGGCGATGGAGGTAGCCGTGCAGGAGTTGGGCAAATATGCTGCCGTGGAGATCGGGGTCATTGTGGCAGCCGAATTGGGGGCGGGCAATACCCCGGCGCCGTTGATCACCGGGGTGCGTCTGGGCATCCCTGTGGTGGACGGTGATTATGCCGGCCGGGCCATCCCCGAGGAGATGCAGGGCACGCCCTACCTCTACGGTAAGGACAGCTTCCCGCTGGCCAGCGTGGACCGCTGGGGCAACGTTGTTATCCTCAAGGAGGCTTGTAGCCCCCACATGCTGGAGCGCATCGGTAAGATGATGGCCGTAGCCGCCTTCGGCACGTGCACCATCGCCGCCACTTTGCTCAGTGGGCGTGAGATGAAGGAGATAGTGGTTCCCGGCACCCTCACCAGGTGCCTGAGTCTGGGACGCGCTGTCCGCCAGGCGCGAGAGCAAGGCGATGATCCCGTCCAGGCCGCCATTGAGCACACCGGCGGCTGGCTGCTCTTCGAGGGAGAGGTAACTGGCAAGGACTGGGAGGGTCGCGGGGGCTACATGTTCGGCACCACCCATATCAAAGGCACGGGGGACTACGCTGGTCACACCCTCGATGTCTGGTTCAAGAACGAGAACCACGTCTCCTGGCTGGACGGGGAGCCTTACGTCTGCAGCCCCGACCTGGTAGCCATCGTGGACCGGGAGACGGGCGAGGGGTTCACCAACACGGTTATTGACGCTGGTCACCGGGTGGCTGTGGTGGGCATCAAGGGATTGGAAGCCTTTCGTTCGGAGCGGGGGCTGGCCGGCGCTGGCCCGCGACACTTCGGCTTTGACATTGACTACGTCCCTATCGAGAAGCTGATGGAAGGTAAATAGGCCATTGGCCGTTCGGCACGGCATCGAAGACGGGGTCTTGACATCCGGCGATTTCTCCGTATACTAATCGCATCGCAGATTCAGGCGAACCGATGTGCTGCATGTCCTGAGCCTGTCGAAGGATGTGAGAACGCCTGCTGGGGCAATGGCCCTTCGTCGAAAAGCCTGTCAACATGCGAAAGGAGGTGATGGCGCGAGATATACTTATCCTCTCTTACCCTCTCATACCCACCCAAGTTTGCGCAACCGTTTCATAAGCAAGGAGGAGAAAAATGAAAACCTTACGTGTTCTGAGTGCTATGATGGTGTTAGTCCTGGTCACTGGCCTGGTTGCGTCGTGCGCGCGCCCAACCGAGGCACCGCCTGAGCCGACCGAGGCGCCACCACCAGAGAAACGGGTCCTCCGCATCAGCTTTTCCTGGCCTACCTACATTGACCCTGCGGTGGGGTCTGACTTCTCCAGCTCGTCCTCTCTGTGTAACCTGTATGACACTCTCGTCTTTCCCACCACCGAGGGCGGGGTCGATCCTCACGTGGCGGACAGTTGGGAGACCTCCGCTGACGGCCTCACCTGGACCTTCCATCTCAGAGAAGGGATCAAGTTCCACAACGGGAGTGAGCTGACGGCCAGCGACATCGCCTTCAGCATGAACCGGATGCTAGAGATCGGCGAGGGATACGCCTATGTGTTCCTGGGTACCGTCGAAAGCGCCACCGCCCCCGACGACTACACGGTCCAGTTCAAGCTCGCCAAACCGAGTGGCATCTTCCTCATCAGCCTGGTTCGCCTGTACATTGCCGACGAAGAGGAAGTGATGGACAACATCGTCACCCCAGGACCTTACGGCGATAACGGCGACTATGGCAAGGAATATCTGCTGACTCACGACGCCGGCTCTGGGCCCTACACGGTTAAGGAGTTCCCCCTGGAGGAGTACCTCCTGATGGAGAAGTACGACGACTGGTTCGGAGAGTTCCACCCGAACGCGCCCGACGAGGTGAAGTTCATCGGCACCACTGAGCCAGCCACCGTGCGGACGCTGATGTCACGAGGGGAACTGGAGATCACGGACCAGTGGCAGCCCATCGAGGCGCTGGAGGCACTCGACGAGATGGAGGGGGTTGACGTGGCCGCCTTCCTGACCCTCACCGAATTCTACTACATGATGCACACCCAGAAGCCGCCTACGGACGACATTCACTTCCGGCGGGCCATGGCTTACGCATTTGACTACGAGGCCGCCGTCGCCCTGGAGTGGCCTGGGACACAGCAGTCGCGAGGACCGGTCCCAATCATAACGGCCGGCCATAACCCGGATGTCTTCGTTTTCCAACGTGACCTTGACAAGGCGCGTGAGGAGTTGGCGCTGTCGCCATACGCCGATGCACTCGACGATTACCCGGTGGAAGTCCACTGGATCACCGACGTACCTGCCGAGGAGAAGTGGGCCCTCCTCTTCCAGGCCAACATGGCCGACATCGGCATAAATGTCGAGGTCGTCAGCACGCCGTGGACGGCTGTGGTCGAGGAGACGGGCGACATAGAGACGAGTCCTCACATCGTGACCATCTACGTCTCGGCTGACTTCCCCGAAGCGGGTTCCCTGCTGAAGGTGCGCTACCACTCCGACGCCGCCCCCACCTGGTCGCAGAACGAGTGGCTGTTGGATGATGAGTTGGATCAGATGATCGAAGACTCCCTGACCACCGTGGACGAGGAGGAGCGATACGCCAAGTACAGGGATTTGCAGGATTACATCATGGATCTCTGCCCGAGTCTCTTCCTGTACGACCAGGTTCAAAAGCAGGCGTACCGGTCGGACTACGTTGACTTCCCTGCCGCTCGTGGGGAGGTCATCCCGCTGATGGGCCTCGTCTTCTTCGCGCCCAAGATCGGGGTCACCGGGCCATAGGTGCTGCCCGTGTGTTAAATCGAGCCCCTGAGGGGTCTCAATCGGCCCCTCAGGGGCTTCGGCTGGATTCCTTATCGAGGAGGTATAGATGGGATTCATTACTTTCCTTGTTCGTCGTATCCTCCATTCTATCTTTGTCTTACTCGGCCTCTCCATCGTGATCTTTATCATCTCTCGGATCATGCCCGGCAATCCGGCGCGGATGGCCGTGGGCCCCAGGGCGCCCCAGTATGTGATTGACGAAATGAGCCGACTGATGCACCTCCATGAACCGCTTCACGTCCAGTACTATTACTGGCTGCGCGATGCCCTACATGGCGATTTTGGCACTTCCCTGGTGACGAGGCGCGCGGTGGCCGACGACATGAAGGAGTTTTTCCCGGCGACGCTGGAATTGACTCTCTTCGCTGGCGTCATTATGGCAGGAGGGGGCATCTTTATCGGGATACTCTCTGCCCAGCATAAGGACAAGTGGATTGATAACGTTCTTCGCCTCGTTTCCTACCTTGGGGTGGTGACCCCCTCTTTCATCTTCGCCATCTTCTTTCTTCTCCTGTTTGGCATGGCCCTGGAGTGGATGCCGACGATGAGCAGGCTCAGCCCCGGGGTCTCACCCCCGCGGACCATCACCGGCCTCATCACTGTAGATTCCCTGCTGGCCGGCAATCTGACGGCCTTCCTCGACGCCCTGTGGCACCTTATCCTGCCCGGGATCGCCCTGGCCATGGGGGGGCTGGCCCAGGAGTCCCGCATCACCCGCTCGAGCATGTCCGACAATCTGACCAAGGACTACATCGCGTCCGCACGCTCCCTCGGCATCCCGGAGAGGGTGATCATGAGGCGTTTTCTGCTCAAACCTTCCCTGATCCCAACGGTCTCGATCCTGGGTCTTGACTTTGCCGGTACGATGGCCAACGCCTTCCTGGTCGAGTTTATCTTTAACTGGCCCGGGAGTTCCAGTTATGGCTACAGCGCTATGTTGCGCAAGGACCTGAACGCCATCGCCGGGGTCGTCTTGACCATGGGTGTTGTCTTCATCGTCGTCAACGTCCTGGTGGACATCGTCGTCGGTCTGCTCGACCCCAGAATCCGATTGGCTCCGCAAAGAGGTGAATAACGTGACAGTACAGGCGAAGAATCCAGCTCTGCCAAAGAGCAAGATCGTGGAGAATCTTGGCCGCAACTGGTACAAGTTCTCACGCAATCCGATGTCCATCATCGGGTTGTGCACCGTCCTCCTCGTCCTCCTCCTGGCCGTTTTCGCTCCGCTGGTTGCCCCGTACCCGCAGCACGCCGGCAAGTTCGTTGACTTTGCCAATGCCAGCCGTCCTCCGTGCAAGGAGTATCTATTCGGCACCGATGTTATAGGCCGCGACATTTTAAGCCGGATTTTCTTCGGTTTCCGCTTCTCGCTAGCGATGGGAGTGGTCGTTCTGAGCCTGGTCGTCCCCCCGGGAGTGACGCTGGGACTGATCGCCGGCTACAACCAAGGAACCTGGATTGAGACAGTGATCATGCGCATCACTGACATTTTCGTGTCTGTGCCATCGCTGATCCTGGCCCTGGCCATTACCTCTGTTCTCACCCCAAACCTGACCAACTCCATGATAGCCGTCTCCTTGATGTGGTGGCCGTGGTATACCCGGCTGGTCTACGGACTGGGCACCACCCTGCGGAACGAGTTCTTTGTCAGCGCGGCCGAGGCGATCGGAGCCAGCAAGGTCCACATCATCTTCAGGGAGATTCTTCCCAACTGCTTCTCGCCCATCTTTACCAAGATGAGCCTCGATATGGCGTGGGTCATTCTTATCGGCTCCACGCTCAGTTTCGCTGGACTCGGTGTGCAGCCGCCCAGGCCCGGCCTGGGGACCATGGTCGCCGGTGGACGGATCTACCTGCCAGAGCAGTGGTGGATTTCAGTCTTTCCCGCCCTGGCTATCGTGGTCGTCGTCCTCGGCTTCAACCTGCTGGGTGACGGCCTACGCGATATGTTCGCGGCCGAGGAGGTCTGAGATGAACACTTCGACTGGGCTCAGTGCAAGCACTCCCCCACTGCTAGAGATCAAGGACCTGTACGTTCATTTCGACGTCTACGGGGGCACACTAAAGGTCCTGGACGGGGTGCACTTTGCCGTGCACAGCGGGGAGAAGGTCGGCCTCGTCGGCGAGGCCGGCTGCGGCAAGACGACGACGATGAAGTCAATCCTGCGCATCTTGCCTACGCCGCCAGCCCGGATCCCGAGTGGAGAGATCTACTTCAAGGGGCAAGACGTCCTCAAGATGGGAGATGGTGAACTGCAACGGATACGGAGCGAGGGCATCTCGATGATCTTTCAGGACCCGACGGCGGCCCTCAACCCGGTCTTCACCGTCGGTCAACAACTGGGGGCTGTGGTTAAGTATTCAATGGAAGGTAAAAAGCTATCCAGGAAGGAAATCCGCGAACGGGCCCTCATCCCCTTAAAAGAGGTGGCCCTGCCCGATCCGGAACGGATGCTGGATAGTTACCCCATCCAACTCAGCGGCGGGATGCGGCAACGGGTTTGCATCGCCATGGCGCTGGTCGCCAGCCGAGAACTACTCATCGCCGACGAGCCGGGCACCTCCTTGGATGTCACTATCCAGGATCAGATCTTGCGGCTGCTGCACCAGTTGGTGGAGGAAAAGAATGTCTCCGTCATCCTCATCACCCACAGCCTGGGAGTGGTGAGGGAGACGACCGACCGGGTCTACGTCATGTATGCCGGCAACATGGTAGAAGCAGCCGCCACCGAGGAGCTTTTTGCCAACCCGCGGCACCCCTACACCCACGGGCTGATGGCCGCCGTCCCCAGGCTGACGGGCGGCGGCGTCTCCGACGGTATCCCAGGGCGGATCCCGGACTACCTCGATCCGCCGCCCGGCTGCCGCTTCCATCCACGCTGCGATCATGCGATGGATATCTGCCGGCAAGAGAAACCCCCCTTCTACAGGCTCAACGACAACCACGAGGTCGCTTGTTTCCTCTATCGGGATGGTGGTAAATGAATACTACTGACATTCTAACCGTCACCGATCTGAAAAAATACTTTGTCATCGGATATGGTGGCATCTTGAAACGGGACCCCATCACGGTCAAGGCGGTAGATGGCATCTCCTTTGCCGTACGAGAGGGGGAGACTTTTGGCCTGGTCGGGGAGTCCGGTTCCGGCAAGAGCACCGTCGCTTACACGACCATCGGTATGTACCGGCCAACCGAGGGTACCATCAGCTTCCGGGGGCAGAACCTGTTCGAGGGAAACAAGACGCGGCCACTGGGCCTCAAGAAGGAGGTTCAGATCGTCTTCCAGGATCCAGGCTCGTCTCTGAATCCGAGGCGGAGCATCAAACAGATCTTAGAGTTGCCACTTCAGATTCACCGCCGGGACGAGAATCGGCTGGAGCAGGTCGTCCAGTTGCTGGAGATGGTCCAGTTGCCGCCGGATTACATGCACAAGTATCCCCAGATGGTAGGCGGGGGCGAGAAGCAGATGGTAGCCATTGCCCGGGCGCTGGCCACCGATCCCTCCTTCGTCATCCTCGACGAGCCGACTTCTGCCCTGGATGTTTCTATCCAGGGAAAGATTATCAACCTCCTCATACGGTTGCAGAACGAGTTTCATCTTTCCTACTTGTTTATTACCCACGATCTGAGCCTGATGCGCAACGTCGCCTCACGGGTGGCCATCATGTACCTGGGCAAAATCTGTGAGGTTGCAGAGGCGGCCGAGTTCTTCCGTAACCCGTACCACCCATATACGCAGATGCTCCTCTCCTCCATTCCAGTCATCTCGGCGGAGGAGGAGAAGCTCAAGCCCAAGAAGATCATCTCCACCGGCGAGATTCCGAGTCCGGTCAACGTCCCCAGCGGTTGCAGTTTCCACTTGCGTTGCCCTGAGAGGATGGATATCTGTTCCAGAGTGGATCCGGTCATGGTCGAGGTTGAGGAGGGACATACAGTTCGTTGCCACCTTTACGGCCAATCTGACTAGTTTGGCAACGTCATGTTAGAGCAGAGGGCGCCTTTTGCTCCGGCTGGGTCGCCAGATCCAGCCGCCTGGCGGTGGATTTGACAATCCACCGCGAGCATGGACTGAGGGGAGAGAATCATGAAGCAGAGAATCTTGTACATTCACCCCGTAGGCCCCGTGGGAGTCGAGATGGAAGAAGGGCTCCAGTTCCTAACGAGCCAGAAGCGGGAGGAGACGGAACTGACCATGGTCAATCTGCCCCGTGGCCCGGAGCATCTGGAGTACCGCTACTACGAGGCTCTGGTCCTGGTGGACATCTTGCACCTGATCAAAGAAGCCGAAAGCCAGGGGTTCGACGCGGTGGTCATTGGTTGCTTTTACGATGTGGGGTTGCAAGCCGCCCGCGAGGTGGCGGAGCGAATGGTAGTAGTGGCCCCTTGTGAAGCATCTACCCATATCGCCTCCACTCTGGGAGACAAGTTCTCCATCATCGTGGGTCGCAGGAAGTGGATTCCGGAAATGATGGAGAACGTAGTCAGATATGGCATGAAAGAGAGGCTGGCCTCTTTCAAGTCGGTTGACCTGGGGGTGCTTGAGTTTCATCAGGACGAGGAGGAGACGGCCCGCCGATTCAGGAAGGCCGGACGGGAAGCCGTAGAGCGTGATGGGGCCGAGGTGCTCATCCTGGGTTGCACAGCCACCTATGGTTTCTATCGTGAACTCCAGGAGGAGTTGGGGGTGCCCGTCATAGACTCCATGATCGCCGCCTTCAAAACCGCCGAGTTCGCGGCTGAACTGAAGAACCGACTTGGGTGGAGTCACAGCAAGATAGGGGCCTACGAGTCACCTCCTCCAGAGGAGTTCACCCCCTGGCGACTTGAGGAGCAGTACGACTTTGGCGATATGAGGACTTGGCTGCAACGATAAGACGCCTCAAGATGGCATGGCTGCTGATTATGGGAGACGTTTAATGGACGTGCTGGAAGCCATCAAGCAGAGGAGAAGTATCAGGCAATTCACTGAGCAAGCCATTGAGAGGGAGCTCCTTGAGCAGATTCTGGACGCGGCCCGGTGGGCGCCAACGGCCGGAAACCAACAGAGGTGGCGTTTCATCGTCGTCACCGACCCCACGGTGAAGGAGATGGTGAGAAAGGTCTCCCCGGGCATCTTTGCCACGCCCGCGGCCTTTATTGTGATCTGCGCCGAGAAAGCCCCAGACGCCAGTGCCTGGGACGAGTGGACCTACCTGGCCGACTGTGCCATCGCGGCGCAGAACGTAATGTTGGCCGCCCACGCGCTAGGGCTCGGTAGCTGCCTCGCCATCTCGTATGCCCGCGCTGCCCTCAAGGAGGTCCTCGACATCCCGGACCAGGTCAAGCCTGAGATGATTGTCACCCTGGGCTATCCGGCAGAAGATCCCGCGCCGCCTCCCAGGCTACCGCTGAGCCAGATCGTGTTTGCCGACGAGTACGGGAAAGAGTGGTGATGGTCCATGGGGCAACGTATGATGGTCACGGAAGATGATGTCTTCGAACTGCTCGCTTTCCTGGTAACCAGTGCCAGGCTGTGCGTGGATGAGCCCAGGCTTTACGGAACCTTCCGTCTGGTGGATGGAGCCAGCCGGCTCCTCGGCTTCGTCCTTGAGAGTGACCAGTTGGAAGATGAGCAGTTTCTGCAACAGTTGAAAGATGAGATTGACGAGAAGAAGATGTTGTTGGTGGCCGACCAGGAAGGATACTTCAAATTCCTGGACGACCTAACCCGCAAAGTAGCCAGAGAATTGAAAGAAAGGGCTGGCGCAGCCCCGTAGGATGGATATGATGCAAAGCTTTGATCTGGAAAAGCTGTTGATTGACGTATTCGCACCGCAATCAGGAGAAAAGGTGCTGGTCATGAGCGATCTGCCTCATGGAGAATATACCGATAACCAAAAATGGGCGGATCGGCGAGAGATGGCCAGAGAGTGGCACTCGGCCTTCCAGCAGTTGGGAACCAAGCTGGGGTTTAGTGTGCATCCTCTCCTCACTTATCCGGCTACTGGCGCTCACAATGCGTCTTTGCCGGAGGAGGGTGAGATGGACAGTCAGCGGGTTCGCCTGGAGGACATCTTGCGCGACACGAACATAGTCGTTGCCCTTACGGAGTACTCGGCGTCAGCCCCGTTGATCGAGTTCACCCAGGAATTGCCCAACCTGCGGGCTGCCAGCATGCCTGGGGTCACGAAGAGCATGGAGCAAACAGCCCTGGCAGCGGACTATAGCGAGGTGGCTCGTAAGAGCCATATCTTGGCCGCTAGGCTTGACCAAGCGTTGGGCGCGCAGGTGGAATTCTCCACCGGACATCAACTGTACTTCGACCTGCGAAATCGCAAGGCTGAGGCCGATGATGGGCAACTTCACGCTGACAAGAAGGGCATGCGCTTCATCAATCTACCCAGCGGCGAGGCTTTTATCGCTCCTTACGAGGGGGAATTGGAAGGCCAGCCTAGCCGGACAAAAGGCATGATCCCTTCGGCAGAGCTCAGGGCAGACCCTGTCATGTATGATGATGAACTGGTTTTGTTCAGGGTGCAGGAGAACCGGATCGTGGAGGTGATCGGCGACGGTCCACAGGCGGCTCAAAAACGAGACTACTTCGCCGTAGACCAAGCGCGCTGCAATATCGCTGAGTTAGGCCTGGGCTGTAACGATAAGGCAGTCATCTCTGGAAGTGTCTTAGAGGACGAGAAGGTGTTGGGCTTGCATTGGGCATACGGCCGTAGCGACCATCTTGGGGGAACCGTAGGCGTCGCCGATTTCAGCGATCCCAGTTATGTGGTTCACTATGACATCATCTACCCCAAAGGTGGCCGTATTGAGATCGGGAGTCTCGTTCTGGAATACGAGGATGGGACGAGCGAAGAGATAATCAGAGATGGTCAATACATGATATTCTAGCATCAGGATGGCTACCCACGGGCTGCAGGTTTCACCCCCGTTGCGAGCACGCCAGGCCTCGCTGTGCGGAGGAACCGCCACCGCCACCGATGGAGATCGTGCCTGGCCAAGAGGTTAGCTGTTTCGTGTACTCTTGAGTGAAGCTCCGCAAAGAGGCTTCCGCATAAGTCCTTTTTGGGGATGGTTATGCGGAGGGATTGCGTATAAACTTGTTGGTCGGCTCCCTTCAAAGACGTAACGCCTCTTTTTCCGGTCTTTCGAAGTTCATGCGTGCAGAGGAAGACAGAGAACATGGTACAAGAGAAAGCAATGCCTTCGGAAGAGACACTCGACCCTGAACACTGGGAATCCATGCGGGCGCTTGGTCACCGGATGGTTGACGACATGCTGGATTACATGAAAACCGTCCGTGAGCGCCCTGTCTGGCAGCACGCCCCCAACCAGGTCAAGGCCCATTTCAACAGGCCCCTGCCGCTTGATCCTCAACCGCCGGAGGAGATTTACAGGGAATTTCTGGAGAACGTGCTACCCTACCCGATCGGTAACATCCATCCGCGTTTCTGGGGCTGGGTCTTTGGCACGGGGACTGTCCTGGGAGCTTTGGCCGAACTACTGGCAGCTTCGATGAACACCAACTCTGGCGGCATTGACTATCACAGCGCCAACTATGTCGAAGTGCAGGTGATTGACTGGTTCAAAGAGATGTTGGGCTTTTCCGCTTCAGCCAGCGGCCTGCTGACCAGCGGCTGCTCGGCGGCTAATCTGGTTGGACTGGCAGTCGCCCGTAATGCAAAGGCGGGATTTGACCTGCGCCGGGAGGGCATCCAGTCCGCACCGCGCAAGATGGTGCTCTATGCGTCACAGGAAATCCACAGCTCCATCCAGAAGGCTGTGGAACTGCTGGGCCTGGGCAGCGAGGCGCTCCGCCATGTGCCGGTCAATGACCATTTCCAGATTGACCTTGAGGCGCTAAAGGTGACCATCGCGCAGGATCGCGCAGATGGTCATCTGCCATTCTGTGTCGTTGGGGCGGCGGGGACGACCAACACCGGGGCAATTGACGATCTCGACGCGCTCGCCCGTATCTGCCAGCAGGAAAATCTCTGGTTCCACGTTGACGGCGCATTTGGCGCATGGGCTGCCCTGACTCCCGGTGCAATAAACCAGGTGGCTGGGATAGAGCGGGCCGACTCGCTGGCTTTCGACTTGCACAAGTGGATGTACCTGCCTTATGAAATCGGGTGCGTGCTAGTGCAGTGGGAGGAAGAGCACCGTAAAGCCTTCTCCTTGACGCCGGCTTACCTCTCTCACGGAGAAGGGGGGCGCGGTATGACGGGAGGTGATCTGCCCTGGCTCAGCGATTATGGTGTCCAGCTTTCGCGTGGGTTCCGGGCACTCAAAGCCTGGATGTCGCTCAAGGAGCATGGCAGTCGCAAGTACGGGCGGTTGATCCAGCAGAACATAGACCAAGCTCGTTACCTGGCGGAGTTGATCGATGCTGCGCCGGAATTGGAACTTGCGGCTCCGGTCACACTGAATGTTGTTTGCTTCCGTTACATCAGATCTGGTCTGGATGACGCCGCGCTGGATGCGCTCAACAAAGAAATCCTTGTCGAGCTACAGGAACAGGGCATCGCCGCGCCATCTGGAACGATTATCAGAGGCAAGTACGTTCTGCATGTCGCACACACCAATCACCGCAGCCGCCGGGAAGACTTTGACGTTCTGGTACGCGAGGTGATACGGATCGGGAAGGGGCTGGCCCAGCCTATTCAAACCACCCGATTGTAGAGGCAGACCTGTATGTCTGCCCCTGAAGCGTGGAGCTCGCGTACGGCCAAAGAATGGGTTGCCGGATCGAGTCTTCAGTTCAGCGGGCGAGGAGCATATAGCCTCAAGGGAATTCCGGGAGAATGGCGTTTATTACCGTAAACAGGAAGTGTGGGGCATAGTAGCAGAATCGCCGTCGCAGCCCTGTAGGTCTTTGCCGGAGAGGCTCAGGCAGGCGGTAGATTCCACCCCCGCTGCGAGCACGCCACGCCTCGCTGTACGGAAAGATTCCGTGTAGAAGTTAGCCGCCATTTTACCGTTGCGCGGTTGAATAGCACCAAGAAAGCAAAGATGTTGCAATGTACTACTTGGCTAATGGGCAAAAAACTACTAGATTAGCGAGACAGAAGTTCTTTATCCAAAAAATGAACCTGCATCCTCCTAGCGGGAATTTTCGTTTGCCTGAAGACGACCTCTTTCACTTTCCTGGAGACGAGATTTTTTACACTTTGGATTCAGAGTGCGTATCATTGTATGACAACTTGAGAAGGAAAATCTTTCCAGATAGTGACGAATATTACTGCTTTTTCCAATCAATGCCGATTTGGATGACTTCAGCAGGGCATGATTCGGATTTTTCTTTAGGCCAAAGTGAATTTGAGAAGTTAGTTAATGGCCTCGGTGAGGAGAATCACTTCAGACTGTTGTTTTTGGCAGATTGTAATGCTCTCATTAGTTACATGCAAAATAGAATTATCGGTTCTAAGGCAAAATTTATACAATTCTATATCAAATTTTGTGATTGCGAGCCACTTACGATGAAAGAAGATGGTGTTTTTTGTCTCTCTGGAGGAAGTACTATTGTAGTCTTCTCCTTGTTGAATGATCTCATTATCACTCTGTACTCCATTTTAGACCTAGTTACAAAGGTCGTTTGCCAATTCGAGCAGATTCCAAAAAGTTTCAATGGCTATCCAAGGCAAAAGGCGTTAAAGATGCTATATGGAGATAGAAAGAGGCTGAAAAAAACATCTTCAAATGATACGCTGTTTGGAGATGCGCCTACTTTGAAACTGGTAGAGAATTTAAGACATGAGCTTATCCACAATGGGTCCTGGGAAGCTATACCTAAGCTGTTTTTTAGGGTGGAAAAGGGAGAAGTCAAAGAAAAGTGGATACTTATGCAAGATGAAATTGATGGTAGGTTGGTTGCCTATAAGAATAGAAGAAGGTTTTTCTCCAAAGGAGTTAAGATTAACCAGAGATTACCCTCTATTTGCATGGAATTCTGGTCCCGTTTGTTGAATACAATTCAAGAGCTGCAAATCTCTTAGTTCGTAGATTGGTAATGGCGGCTAACAAGGGCCTGCTCGTGCCAAGTTAAGTCCGAAGTGTTGGGAAGGGGGTGAGATCCTCGGAAATTCACTAATGTCGCCCGGCAGGACTGCGTCCGCAAGTCAGCCATAGATTTCATAATGGAGGATATCAACATGCTAAGAGTTGCTACGGATATTGGAGGTACGTTCACGGACCTTGTGTTCGTGACCCCGGATGGTGAGGTCGTCACAGGCAAGAGCCACACCACCCCGGCGCAGTTTGAAAAGGGCGTGATGGACGTCATCTCGGCCAGCAACACAAGGCCGAGTGAGTTTGCGTCCTTTGTGCACGGGACGACCATCGTCATCAATGCGATCACCGAGAGAAAGGGCGCCAAGGTCGGGCTGCTCACGAGTGAGGGGTTCCGCGACATCCTGGAGATCGGCCGCGGCACCCGCCCCGACTTTTTCAACCTGGAATACCGCAAGCCCGAGCCCTTTGTGGACCGCTACCTGCGCCGCGAAGTGAAGGGGCGCATCAACTACAAGGGGATCGAGACCACGCCCCTGGACCTTTCGGGGTTGCCGGCCATCCTCGACGATTTCCGGGCCGAAGGAGTTGAGGCCATCGCCATTTGCTTCATCAATTCCTATGCTAACCCGGCCCACGAGGAGGCAGCGCTGGCCAGGGTGAAAGAGCTTTGGCCGGAGGTCTCCGCGGTGGCCTCGCACCAGATCACGCGCGAGTGGCGCGAGTACGAGCGCACCAGCACCGCCGTGTTGTCCGCCTACGTACAACCGATCGCCCACCGCTACCTGGACCGCCTGACCGGCGCCCTGTACGATGCTGGCATGCGCTGCACGCCATACATCATGCAGTCCAACTGCGGCGTGGATACGGTCAAGAGCGCGCGCCAAATCCCCATCACCATGGTCGAGTCGGGTCCCGCCAGCGGGATCTGGGGCGCTGCCGCGCTGAGCCGGCTGATCGGAGAGCCGGATGGTATCGCCATTGACGTCGGCGGGACGACGGCCAAATGCGGGCTGATCACGGGCGGCGAGGTCAAGCTCAACACCAACTACCAGATCGGACGCACCGAAACTTCGGCCGGCTATCCGGCGATGGTGCCGGTCGTTGATCTGGTGGAGATCGGCCAGGGCGGCGGGTCAATTGCCTGGGTGGACGAATTCCAGAGGCTCCACGTCGGCCCACAGAGTGCCGGCGCCGTGCCCGGCCCGGTGTCCTACGGCATCGGCGGCACAGAAGCGACGACCACCGACGCCAACCTGGCACTGGGCTGCATCAACCCGCACTATTTCTGCGGTGGCACGCTGGAGGCGGACATGGACGGGGTGGATCGTGCGCTGGATAGGCTGGCCGCGACCCTCCGCACCAGCCGGCAGGAAGCGGCGCGCGGCATCGTCCGCATCGCCAACAACAACATGGTCAACGCCATCAAGCTGATCTCGGTCAATCGCGGCCACGACCCGCGCGACTTTACGCTGATCGCCTTTGGCGGCGGCGGCGGCATGCACGCCTGCGCCCTGGCCAGGGAGCTGGCCATCAAGAAGGTGGTGATCCCCAGGCAATCCAGCGTGTTCTCTGCCTGGGGCATGTTGCTCAGCGACCTGCGCCGCGATTACTTGCGGACCCATATCGTTGATCTGTCAGCCGATGGAGCGGCTGCGCAGCTCAATGAGGAGTTGAAACAACTCGAAGAAAAGGCGCTCCAGGAGTATGCCGCCGAGGACATTGACCGTGCGCGGGTGCATTTCCTGCGCTATGGCCGCTGCCGCTACCAGAACCAGGAACACTCTGTGGAAATCCCCCTGCCCGACGGCCGCATCACGGCTGAGCAGGTCGAGGCCATCCGCCAGCGCTTCGACACGGACTATGAGCGCGAATACACCTACACGCTGGACACCCCGGTGGAGCTCGTCGTCTATCACCTGGTCGCCCTGGCCGAGGTGGACAAGCTGAAGCCGGAGAAACTCCCGACGACGGGGCGCACGCTCGAGGATGCGGTCAAAATGCAGCGGGAAGTGGACTACGCTGAAGCCGGCATCCATCTGGCGACGATCTACGATGGCGATGGACTGGAACCAGGCATGAATTTCGTCGGTCCGGCCATCATCGAAGAGGCCGGCGCCACGACTGTGATCCCGCCCGGCCTGCCGTGTCATGTGGATGACTATGGTAACTATCACATCCGCACCGGTTTGGAGATTGGATATTAGAGGTTGGAGGTTGGTTTTCCAATATCCAATACCCAATATCCAACACCCAATATCCAACTTCAAAGGTAAAGAGGAGGATAACCCATGAACGACAAGTATGATCCCATTACGCTTGAAATCATCCAGAGCTCGCTACAGGCGGCTGCTGACGAGATGTTCGCCGCTCTGCGCCGCACGGCCATGAGCGCCATCATCTACGAAGTGCTCGATATGGGCACGGGCATCACCGACAAGAACGGCGAACTGGCCGGTTCCGGGGCTGGTATCCCGGCCTTTGTCGGTGTACTGGACAAGACCGTCAAGCGGGTACTGGAAAAGTTCGACCAGCCGGGCGACATCGAACCGGGCGACATCTTCATCACCAATGACCCGTACACCGGCGGCGTGACACACCTGAACGACGTCATACTGACCATGCCGGTCTTTGCGGGCGATGAAATCGTGGCCTGGACCGCCAACATCGCCCACTGGAACGACGTGGGCGGCATGGTGCCGGGCAGCATGTCAACCGACGCCACCGAGATCTTTCAGGAGGGAATGATCCTGGCTGCCGTCAAGCTCTTTTCCCGCGGCGAGCCCATCCGGTCCGTGTTTGACATCCTCACTGCGAACTGCCGCATGCCCGATTTCCTGATAGGCGATCTGTGGGCTGGCGTGGCTTCGGTCCGGGTTGGTGAACGCCGCGTCCTGGAAATCGTGAACAAGTATGGGAAGGACGTTTTCCTGCATGCCGTTGAAGAGTACCTGGACTATGGCGAGCGGGTCACTCTGGCCGCGCTGAGACGGTTGCCGAAGGGCAAGTACTCCCTGGTCGAACCGCAAGATGCCGGACCGGACTACAAGGTCACCATCGAGATTACTGACGATGAGTTCATCGTTGATCTGCGGGGTAGTCCTGATCAGGACAAGGGCCCCTTCAACATGAGCCGGGACGAAGCGACTGTGGCGTGCCAGATCGCCTTCAAGGGTATCGTCTCGCCAGAAAGACTGAGCAACGGTGGTACCTTCCGTCCCCTAAAAGTCCTGACGCGCCACGGGAGCGTCTTTGATCCGATCTTCCCGGCGGCTCAGGGCATCTACTATGAGATTACCATCCGGGTGCACGACCTGATCTGGCGCTGCCTGGCCCAACACATGGCAGACCGGTTGCCCGCGGGCGGGTTCGCTTCGGTATGCGGCACGCTTTTTGGAGGCATTCATCCCGATACTGGCCGGACCTATGCAGTGATTGAGCCCGAGCTGGGCGGCTGGGGCGGGTCGCCGACCTCCGACGGCAACCCGGGTCAATTCTCCGCGCTGCACGGCGAAACCTACAACTGCCCGGCCGAAGTGGCCGAAGCGCGCTACGGCGTGACGGTGGACTATCTCAGCTTCCACGACGAGGATGGCGGCGCTGGCTTCCATCAGGGCGGCAAGGGTGTGCGGATTGACTATCGCATCAAGTCCGACAACGCCTGGCTGACAGTGGCCTACACCCGCGACAAGGTCCCGCCGTGGCCCCTGAAGGGCGGCCAACCGGGTTCCCCCAACCACATACTGATCAGGCGAGCCAACGGTGAGACGGAAAGGTACGCGGTGGTGAGCGGCTTGACCTTGAACACGGACGACGTCATCCAGGTCATGACGGGCACGGGCGCGGGCTGGGGCGACCCGATGGAGCGCCCTCTGGAGCTGGTGAAACAAGACCTGAAGAACGGCTACATCACGCTAGAGCAGGCGAACCGCTACTATGGGCTGGATAAGCGCAGCACAAGCGAATAGGAATGTGACATTGTCGAACTAGTACAGCGCGGCGGAAATCCTTCGGCAGTTATTTGCTCACAGGGAATCGCCAGATCCCCGTCTGAGGCGTCGTTTTTACCATTTTGCAGCCGATTTTCGCCACATAAAGCCGGTATCTGACGATCCCTGGCGAGCGTAGGAACTGAGTGAGTACGCATACACTGCCAAGGGATTTATGCCACCGCGTACTAGTTGGCGCGGCGGTGACGATATGCAACGAACCCACGTCGGACGGAGACTAAAATGCACCTGCGACACTTTTTTCGTGGCCTCTTAAAAAGGGAGGAAGTGGCGTCAGCGTTTCTCGCCACGCTTCTCGAAGACGATCCACAATTTCGCCTCGGTTTCTTCCAAGCGTTGTTTCCGGATGATGCCGTTGTTTTGGCTGATGGAAACTGGAAGGTGGAGGTTGAGGTAGACCGTGTGGACGTTCGCCTGGAATCAGACAAAGCGGTAGTCCTGATCGAGAACAAGGTCAGGGCTGGTGCCTACAAGTCAGGTCAACTGGTGCGGTATTACGAGTCAGAACTAGATCAAGTGCCGGCTGACAAGCCCATCTTCGTAGCCTTCGTCGCCCCTCAGGGTGTCGGGGCCCGTGAGACAGACAATTTGGCGGCAACGGACGTTTTTCGCGACAACGACATCGCCGCTTCAGTCACCTGGCAAACACTCGCCTCAATGTCCAACTCGCTTCAGCAACCTGAGTTTCGCCGGTGGTTCGTGGAAAGTGGTTTCCAAGAAATCGCCCGGATCATTGAGAAAGGCTCTCGACCAACATACCCGCGAGAGGGAACACGGGCGGTTCTGGCCGAAATCGCGGATGACGCCTTCCGTACACTTCAGTCGCTTTCGCAGGTGCAGCTCAGCCAATGGAGAGAGCACGACTGCGAGTAAATACTGACCAACAAAACCAACATTACGATGTGGCTCGATCTGGCATTTGAAACCGAGAACGAGCCGCCATATCGCCCCCTCAATGTTGAGGAGGATGATTGCCTGAGGGTGACTCTGAGGACCCAGTTCAAGCTTTCGGGTCAAGGACGGAAAGTAGCCGATCTTAGGGCTTGGTGGGACCAAAGAACCGAGGAGGGTGTTTTTGTAGTTCCCGAGCTCGGCGAACACGACTTGAACCAACGAGGCTGGTTCATCCGGTCAACAGAATTGGGACTCACACCGCGAGGCCTCGCAGACGCAATGACGAAAGCCGGGCACGTGGTCCTGAGCGAGTTGTCACGGCGTCTTTCCGAGGCTGGATACTCCCTCAACATTGAGAACTCGGGGACTGCCGCCTAACCTGCGCATGAAGCCGCCCGCGCCTATCGGCGCTCGTTGTATCGGCGGTTTTTGCATTTGTAGTAGTCTTGTGGTGATGTAGGTTCTGCAAGCCCCGGCGCGGCGGCTTATGCGCGCCCCGTTAAGCGGCTCATAGCGAAGGTGCGCCAGCCTCAGCCGAACAGCCTGCCGAACCGCTTGTGGTGAGCTTGTCCTGAGCCCTTCGGCCTTGCTCAGGACAAACTCCGTCGAAGGGCCTGTCGAACCAGGCTTTGCCATTTGACTGGTTGTGTGATATAGTAGTTGTAAGATAATCAATACTGGATTCCTCAATGCCAACGGTCAAAAACATTCCCGGCCCTTATCGCTTCTTTTTCTACAGCTTTGACTGTAACGAACCAATGCACGTGCATGTCTGACGAGAGAGAATGGTATGCAAGTTTTGGCTAGACCCGATTGCTCTGAGCAAGAACCGCCGTTTTTCTCCGCGAGAGCTAAACCGTATTCGTGAGATAATCTACAACAACCTAGACACGATTATCGAGGCATGGTATGAACACTGTGGTTAAGACAGAGGTACTCATTCGAGACATTCGTATTACAGATGATATGATTACAGCTCACTTAACCGATGGACGCACAATCAGCGTTCCGTTGGTTTGGTCGTGGCGATTATCGGAGGCTACCCCCGAACAGCGGGCGAATTACGAAATCATAGGTGACGGCGAAGGTGTGCATTGGCCTGACGTAGATGAAGACATTAGTGCCGAAGGTATGTTGTATGGGATTCCTGCTCGACGGCCGACACCATCTCGTCCAGCACCGTTTCGTACTGTGCCTGTGCCATCGTAGAGATAGTTAGCGCGGCCAAGTAGAAGAATGAGAAAAGGCCCTGCTGGAGCGGCATTCATCCCGATACCGGCCGGACTTATGCAGTGATTGAGCCCGAGCTGGGCGGCTGGGGCGGGTCGCCGACCTCCGACGGCAACCCGGGTCAGTTCAGCGCGCTGCACGGCGAAACCTACAACTGCCCGGCCGAAGTGGCCGAAGCGCGCTACGGCGTGACGGTGGACTATCTCAGCTTCCACGACGAGGATGGCGGCGCTGGCTTCCATCCACTGCGAGTACCACCGCGAGTACTCGTGGCGGGGCTCGTGGCAGGCGGGGCGGCAAGGGTGTGCGGATTGACTATCGCATCAAGTCCGACAACCCTTCGACAGGCTCAGGACACCGCGCCTGGCTGACAGTGGCCTACACCCGCGACAAGGTCCCGCCGTGGCCCCTGAAGGGCGGCCAACCGGCTTCCCCCAACCACGTGCTGATCGTGCGAGCCAACGGTGAGACGGAGCGCTACGCGGTGGTGAGCGGCTTGACCTTGAACACGGACGACGTCATCCGGGTCATGACGGGCGCGGGCTGGGGCGACCCCTACGAGCGGCCTGTCGAGGCGGTGCAAAAGGACGTCAAGGACGGCTACGTCACCGTAGAGATGGCGGAGAAGGACTATGGTGTGATCATAGACCCTGACACCTTGGAGGTCACCGGAGTCACGAAAGAGCGGGGCTAAGCCCAATGTGGTCCCAATGTAATTAAGTTAGGAGAGCGGATGTGTCATTGCGAGCGTAGCGAAGCACCGCCACGAGTACTCGCGGTGGCAATCTCCCGCCTTCAAATGCAAGCAACGGTGGGGATTGCTTCGTCGCTCCGTTCCTCGCAATGACACACCGCTTGGGGCGGATATGGCAACCATCGAGTACAAGACGCTGGTCATGGCTGGCCCGATGCGTTGGGTTGTGCTGACCACGGGCGGAGAAATCACCACTTTGGCCTGGTTTGTCAAGGTTCGCTACACTGCCCAGGGCGGTGGTAGTGTGCTCTTTGCCCGCAGCGACCTGCAGGGCAATGGACGCGACGATGTCTTCGCTGTGTTCAGCGATAACCTGGGCTTAGCGGAACATCTGCGGGATGACGTTTTCAGCTACACCGTCTTTGCCGGCGTTCCTGACCAGACCCCACCGGCTCCCATCGTAGAAGCCACCTTTGAGAGCCAGGATGACTTTCCAAACTGCATCGTTGAATCTATGAGCGCCGTGGATGGCACGACGCTTACCCTCTCACTTTGGGACCTCGGTTCACCGAAGGCTTACGTACGGGCGGTCAACGAGCGACTGACTGAGGTGGGAGCCTTCGGCGTGCCGGCCGAGTTCTTTTTGGAGATCAACGGCATCGTCCCTGTCGGTCAGCCAGAGGCGGGTCCTCTGGCCGAAGCGCCGCCAGTGGGGGCCGACGTGCAGAATCTGTGGTACGAAAAGATGTAATAAGGTTCGTAGTGACGACTTTAGTCGCTCTGGAGACGACTAAAGTCGTCACTACGAACAGATGGGAGGAAAATAGGTCATGCCCTTTACATTAGGCACAGAGGGCCAGCCGGGCTACTATGCATACGAACTGGCATTGGCCGCTCGCAAGGTGGTGACCGAGGTAACGCCGGTCCGACCGGGCCAGCAGGTTGTCATCACCGCCGACACAGCCAGCGACCCGCGGGTTGTTGAGGCGACCGCGCAGGCAACCTTCGCAGTGGGAGGCGTGCCCACGGTTATCTGGTACCCCACTCTTTCTCAGCCCTGCATGGACCCTCCTGACCCTGTGGCGAACGCGCTCCTCAAGGCCGATCTGTGGATCGAGTTTGCTACTGCATATCAACTCTACAGTCCGGCTTACTTCGCTGCCATCGAAGCCGGCTGCGCCTATTTGGCCCTTACGGGTATGGATGTGGATATGATGGTGCGCACCATCGGCCACGTCAACTATCCTGCCCTGGACAAGATGAAGACATGGCTGTACGAGTTGTCCCAGGCAGCCGAGACCATCCGCGTCACCAGCCCAGCCGGCACTGACCTGACAATGAGAATTGATAAGGCTGGCGATCCCTTCTGGGAACCGCCGCCGGCTGAGGGAGGCTACCCGGTGATGCTAGGTGGACAGTCGGGCTTCATGGCCTACCATGAGAGCTTCCAGGGGACCCTGGTGTTCGACGGGTGTCTCTGGCCGCCAGCCGACCTGGGGCTGCTCAACTCTCCGGTGGTGTTGCACGTCGAGGGAGGCTATATCCGGCGCGTGGAGGGAGGCCACGAGGCCAGGCTTTTCGAGCGCTGGCTGGCAGGCTTCGATGACCCGATCATGTACATGGTGGATCACGCCTGCTATGGCTTCAACCCTGGCGTGAGCCGGCCCACGGGGCGCATCCTGGAGGACGAGCGCGTCTTCGGCTGCATGCAGTTCGGCATCGGCCCCTCTAGCAAGGGGGCACCCAGTCACACCGATGGTGTGGTCCTCAACCCCTCGGTCTGGGCCGACGATGTACAGTTAGAAGAAGAAGGGCGGTATGTCCATCCAGAGATGATCGAACTCTGCCGGGAGATGGGTGTCCCTGGCTACTGATACCTGCGAGTTTTCTCTGCAATTGAGGTTAACCCCTGACCGCTCTGGCGATGGCAGCGATGTGCGCCGGGGTCGAGCCGCAGCACCCCCCCACCACTCGCGCTCCCAGCGCGACGAACTTGCGGGCGTACTCCGCCATATCCTCCGGCGTGGCGTCGTACACCACGTCTCGCACCACCATGTGCGGCTTGCCCGCGTTCGGCTTGGCGATGAGGGGGGCCTGGGGCGCGCTCTCGTGCATTTTCGCTATCGCCCCCTCGGTCATCTCCAGCGTCGCGCCACAGTTGGCACCGAAGGCATCCACTCCCAGCGGCAGCAATGTCTCCGCCGCCTGCTCCGGGCTTACCCCCATGTTCGTCCGCCCGTGGCGGTCGAAGGAGAGGGTGGCGAAGATGGGGATGCCGGATGTGGCCTGCTGTGCCCCCTCGACAGCCGCGCGCACCTCGTTCAGGTCGGACATCGTCTCGATGTAGAGCACGTCTACCCCGGCCTCAGCCAGCGCCGTGGCCTGCTCGGCGAAGATCTCCACGGCCTGCTCGTAGGTGATCTTGCCCATCGGGGCCAGGAACTCCCCCAGCGGGCCGATGTCACCGGCCACGTAAGCCTCGTCACCGGCAGCGTTCCGGGCAATCTCGACCGCCTGCCGGTTGACCTCGGCCACGCGCTCCGCAAGCCCGGCCCGCTCCAGCCGCGTCCGTGTCCCGCCGAAGGTGCAGGTCAGGATCAGGTCGGCCCCGGCCTCGACGTAGGCGCCGTGCACGGTACGCACCGCGTCGGGGCTCTCCAGCAGCCAGGCTTCGGGGGACATGCCAGGGGGCAGCCCTGCCTCCTGCAACATCGTGCCCATTGCGCCGTCGGCGACGATGATGTGGCCGGATCTTAGTCTGGACAGAATATCCTCTTGCTTCACTCTCATAACAGTCCGCCTCGGATTTCACCTGCCAATAGAAAAACCTGCGTCACTTCCATCTTCTCGCCAGCACCCCGTTCCCGCAGCGCGTGCGCTCCGGCGCGCACGACCTCCTCGTCTCCACCTCTCATCAGTGGTGTCAAGGGCACCAGTGCCAACGGTCCCCGCTCCACTACCTCCCGCGCTTCTAACTCCCACGCTTTCACCACCCGGAAGCCCCGACGTGCCACCAGCCCCCGAAACTCGCTGTAGTACCGGTCGGGTAGGTCAACACCAGGTGAGGGTGGCAGCAGATAAAACACCAGTTACGTCTGCCTCACCCATCGCTTCTGATTATAGCCCATTTCGGCGCTAGTTGCAACCGAAGCATGATGCGCCCGCATAACGCGGGGACCATCACGGCTCAACTCGTCCGTGGCCTCCAGGCTCAGGGTGACGTTCGTCAGCCCGGTCGGCAAGGTGCAGAATTCGTTCAGCGTCAGCGGCAGGTAGACGGTGTAGGGGTAATCGTCAGTAGCGGCAATGGCGACTGGAGGCAGGGCACGTAGGCCGCCAGTCGATACCCCAGACGTCGCCTTCACCCACCCCCTGGGTGCGCGGACGTCCAGGATAATGTCTTCCTGGTATGTGGCCGAAGGCTGGCCATGTTGAACGCTTGCCCATCTTGTGGTATCATAGCTTTGTTGAAGTAAGAGGGGGTTCCCCTATGTCAGATCAAGGGTCAGATAAGGACGTGGCGGCCATCCGCGAGCGTCTCGTCACCGGCGGCTTCGACCCGGCCCGCGTCCGCTTGCTCACCGATCACACGGCCGAACTCCCGACCCGTGCGAACATCCTGGTCGCCCTCAAGGCCGTCGCCGACGCTGCAATACACGGTGGTGGGTGATATTGTACTCGTTCGGCTCTGAATCGCTGAACCACTGAGGAGAATGAGGCCGTTGCTCAGTGCTTTCAGTGTCCTTCAGTGCTTCAGTGTTCGCGGGAGATGCAGGGCTTGCAGGAGGCTGAGATGATACGGAAAGACCTGGACTATCTGCTCATCGCCGCCATGTTCGCCAGTGGCCTCTACGTGACGCTCAGCGGGCTGGTGGCCGACCTGTTCGGCTTGCACCAGTTTGCCCTCCACCGGTACGCGGGCTACGTCTGCGCCGCTCTCGTCGTGCTACACCTGGCGCTCAACTGGGGGCGGATCGTGGGCTATCTCAGGCGGCGGTTCGTACGGCCGGAGCGCCGGGAACGGCCAGCACTCTTGCCGACCAGGCGCGCGCCGCTTCCGGGCCGGCGTGCACTGCTCGTCTCCGGTCTGGCGGCCGCCGGGGGCTTTGTCCTGGGGCGGCTGATCCCCGGCCGGCGGCTGGCGGAACTCCCCCTTCCCGGGGAAGAGGCCGCCGACGTTGGCGCGCTCTACCACCAGTGGAGCAAACCGTCCACCTCGCAGGCGCTGGGGGTGGTGCTGGACTGGGGCGGGCAGCCGGAGCGGTACAAGACCTACGCCGACGCAGAACAGATCGCGCTCCCTGACCCTCATGGCTATCATGGACCGAGTCTGGAGGAAACGATCGAGGCGCGCCGCTCCGTCCGCGACTACTCCGCCGAACCGCTGTCGTCAGAGGAACTCTCGCGCCTGCTCCACGCCGCCCAGGGCATCACCGAAGGCCGCCTGGGTCTTCGTGCCGCTCCCTCGGCTGGCGCCCTCTACCCTATCGAACTGTACCCTGTGGTGCACAACGTCGCGGGACTGGAGCCAGGGGTCTATCACTACGCTGTGCGGGAGCACGGGCTGGAGTTGCTCCAGCGGGGGGATTTCCGCGCCGCCGTGATGCAAACCGGGCTGTGGCAGGATTCTCTGGGACAGGCCAACGTCTGCTTCGTCCTCTCGGCCATCTTTCAGCGCACGCGCTGGAAGTACCGCGAGCGCACCTACCGCTACGTGATGCTAGAGGCAGGGCACGTCGGGCAGAACCTCTACCTGGCGGCCACCTCGATGGGGCTGGGCGCCTGCGCCGTCGGCGCGTTCCTCGACGACGACCTCAACGAGTTGCTGGGGCTGGATGGCGTAGAGGAAGCATCGCTGTATATCATCAGTGTGGGAAGGGTGTGAGTGTGGCACTGCGTGGCCATCCTGCTGGTCGGGCTGGCGGTGCTGCCGGTGCTGGTGTGACTATGGGCGTATCTTGTTGCGCCCCCAGTATTTGACGATGACGTCCATCAAGTCGCTTGATGCAACGTCAGCGTGGTTGTCCGGGTCGGGGCCATGCCGGAAGTTAAAGGCATCCACCTCCTCCGCGTAGGATTCCCACGACGTTTCCCACACCCACAGCGCGTGGTTCATGCCGCGTTGCTCGAACAGGTCCATCTGGTCGTCCATAAAGTCGTCGGCGCCGGGCTCCCAGCGCATCACGCCGAACTCGTTCACCGCCACCGGCACGCTGTATGTGGTCGCAAAGTCATCCACCGTCGAGAGCAGATCATCCAACCATGTTCGGTTGAATGAGCCGTCAGGGTAGGTGTCTGTAAGGGGAGGCTCTTGATGTGTGTATTGGAACGGCGCATATTGGTGCACCATGTAGACCGTGCGCGGGTCCCCGGTCGGCTCAAGGTAGGGCAGCCACGCGACACCGCTGTAGCCCATCCCACCGATCAAGATGGGTGTGTCCGAATCCACCTCGCGGATGGCGGCGGTGATGCGGGGGTAGAGTTGGTTCCAATCGTACAGGGTGCCCCCATAGTCCTCGTAGAACTCTTCCTGGTCCCAGACGTCCAGCAGGTCGTTAATCGCGTCGCTGCCAACCTCATTGGAATTCGGCTCGACCATCAGATCGTAGCCGACGACGATCGGGTTGTCCTCGTACCATTCGGCGGTGTAGCGCCACATGTCCACCCATCCGTCCTGGGCGGCCTGGTCCTGCCACATGGAATCGTTGAGATAACTGGCGTCGAACCAGTCGCCCGCTTCATCCCAGAAGAAGGTGAACTCACTGCGGCCCGGCCCGGTGCGGAAGGAGATCACGGCGAACATGTCGGCCTGGGCGATCATGGTGAGCAGGTTGTCCAGGTTGTTCTGGATGTCCAGGTCGGGAGTGTAGGGCGGGCTCTCGGTGAACAGGCCGGGATGAGAGACGTTGACGTAGTTGGCGCCCAGCGCCGCCAGGTCGTAGAAGCCCTGCTGGGTGTAGGGTGGGCCGACAGGGCCGGGTCCCATGAACTCTGGCCCATCCAGTTCGGGGTAGACGCGGCGCTGGTAGATGTTGGCGCCGCGCAGATGCGGCCCGCTGCTCAAGTCCCAGAGAGCCATCTTGTCTGTGGGGGAGGGTGGACTGGGCTCAATAGGCGCGGCCCCCGTGCCCGTTGAGGTGGGTTCCGGTGGTAGGGGCGTGGGAACCACGCCCGGTCGGTCGGTCTCGGTTATGTCAGGCGGGCCGATGCCACAAGCGAGGATGGTCCCGACGAGAACGATCAGAATCGAGCAGACTGCCAGGTCCGCACAGTCATGTTTCATCATTGCTGTACTCCTCTGTCGAGATTTGAAGGGTTCATAGTAGCGGGGTTGTCGTTTGATCAGTAGCCAGGCGGAGGTCTCGTCGTCAACCGCGAGAGGGAGCGCCGGGTCGCGTAGGGCACGTATCCCCTGTTGAGCGAGTTGGCGTAGGCGGTGTCCGCATAACTCAGCGCGTATTCGCAGTCGAAAACG
>Ga0208279_1000299_pt1 | contig 43419 bp, 46 predicted proteins | sample AntAceMetag02UKM_FD_184766 | JGI IMG/M metagenome (GOLD analysis project Ga0208279, IMG submission 184766) | Saline lake microbial communities from Ace Lake, Antarctica - Antarctic Ace Lake Metagenome 02UKM (SPAdes) (version 2) | ecosystem: Environmental > Aquatic > Non-marine Saline and... | reverse complement strand
ATCAAATTTGTGGCTGAGTCCCTACAAACTTCATTTTCCGGGGATCTTCCCAGTATTTGCAACGACTTACGTCAAATTATCTTCTAAATTTAATGTTTTTTTCAACTAAAATGCGAAAGTCGGGCTAATGGAGTATGGCGCCGGAGACATGCGGTATGCACCAGCGGCAGCTACAGTGGCGCGCCGACTCTTTTACTGCATGCAGCAGGTGCAGTTCCCCGATTTGATGACCCACAGGTCCCTTGCCATAGGGGACGGGTTCCTTGCTGTGCAGTCCCAGTAGGTCCAGTCGCCGCGGACGAGGCATCTGTAGCGGTAGAGGTTCTGCTGCGTCTCTCTGACCCTCAGGGCGCAGAGGTCGTCACCCGCACCCGCCGTAATGCGTGCGGGAACGACGCTGCCTATATCGTTTCCGCCGGGTATCGACCAGAAGTCGCGCGCCAGCGGCGACGGGTTCCTGGCCAGGCAGTCCCAGTAGGTCCAGTCTCCCGGCTCGGGCATGTTCCAGAGGTAGGCATTGAAGTCCCCGTTCTGGTTTCTCACCACGAAGAGGCTCTCTCTGGTGCCGTCCTCCGTGGTATCCACGGCGCACATCGACGCCATGTCGTTTCCCTGCGGTATGATCCAGAGGTCCCGCGCCAGCGGCGACGGGTTCCTGGCCTGACAATCCCAGTAGTTCCAGTCCCCCGGGCAGAGGTTGTTATAGAGGTAGAAGTTGCGGTCTCCGTTCCGGTTCCGCACCGTGGCTACGTAGTTTTTTCCGCCGGTTGTTAAGAGAGCCGTATCGTTGTCGCCGGGGATGCACCACAGGTCGCGCGCCAGCGGCGACGGGTTCCTGGCCGCGCAATCCCAGTAGTTCCAGTCCCCCGCCTGCAGGTTGTTATAGAGGTAGAAGTTTTGATCGAACTCCTGATTGCGATTGCGGTTCCGGTTCCGATACATGGAGCCGCCCTGGTAATAGCAGTGCTGATCACCGTCCGGATCGCAGGGGCATTCGTAGCCTTCCTGGCAGTAGGGGCAGACATAGGTCTCCCTTTGTCGGACCATGTCCCTGCTCCGGGCCCGCAGTGTGACAAGGTGGTGGTATCCTTCAGCGTCATCGTCGACTGCTGATATAGCAACGGTATCGTTGTCGGAGGGAATGAACCAGAAGTCCCTTGCGAAGGGCGAGGGGTTTCTGGCCGCGCAGTCCCAGTAGGTCCAGTCTCCCCTCTCGATCACCCGGTAACGGTAGAGGTTGCAGTCCTGTACTTGGTTCTTCACCATCGCCATTTCCTGAGCGTGTCCGGCCGGGGAAAAGATGAAATACGCCGCTCCAATAGCTAATGAGATCACGCACCATACATAAAAAACTTGTACACGCTTCATCTCCCCCTCCTCACTAAATATGTTGGGTAGAATGGTTACTCAAAGAACGCAGTAACACGCTGAAAGCATCCACGATCCACGTATTACTATACCTGATTATACGTAAGATGTCAAGGTAAAATTATTACCTAATGCTTTCCTGCATAGAATATTTTCAATCGATGTCAACAGGGGGACAGGGGAAACCGGCGCCCTGCTTATCGCTCTTTTCCCGGACCTGTGTATGGCGAGATTCCGGTCAGGAGCCGGCAATGAGAAAGGGGATACGGATGGATGGGGCGTCCTTTTTTCTTACGCTGGGTCTCAAATTGCTCTGGTGCGCCGCGCGGTCGTGCGGCAGTGCCGTGGCTAGGGCAGCCCTGTCCGATTTTCAAGGCCGGTCTTCGGAGAGCTTCATGGCTTGAGCATCGTTACCAGGCGCAGGCCGTCGATCTTCCTGAACGGGGATCCCTGCCAGATACAGGGAAGCGCCTTTCCGCTGTCTTTGACAAGGGAGCCGGAGACCGCGTCGACGCCGTAGTCGAAGAGGAGGGGTGTTAACGGCGTCGTCGGGCCGAGCATTATTACGTAGGCGTTGCTGCACAGGGAGAGGAGCTCGTCGACGGTCTTGGTGAGAAAGGAAGTTCCGGTTATCGCCGCCACGTCAACCCGTGGAAGGATCCGCCGCGCTTCATCCATGCCCTCGCGGGCCTTCGCCGGCTCCCTGTGAATAACGTGGAGTTTCTTCACTATCCCCTCCAGCTTGCCCAGGAACGGGAAGCGGCCCACCACGGCGACCTCCTTCCCCTTTCCCTTCTCCCTTAATATCTCGAACGCGTTCACCTCCACGAGGGAACTGTCATCCACCTCCAGGAGGGAGTTAAGCGCCGCCATTCCCACGGAAGAGTCCAGGAGTTTGGGCGAGTGCGCGTACCTAGCAAGCTCCAGCGCGGATTTTCCGAGCAGCGTCCCGCAGCCGCTGACCCAGGCCCCTCCCTTTATGCCGCAGATGTCCCTGAAGGTGCTCGAGAGTCCCCATCTCCTTGTAAGCACCGCGGTGTCGAACGCGCAGACGTAGATCTCCCTTACAGCGGCATCTTCCTTTACCGTACCGATTATCTCGCTCAGTATCCCCATGTCATTCTTCCTCCAGGACGCGCTTGAGCTCTTCCGCCCTCCAGTAGCCGTCGACATCGATTTTTACCTTCGTGACCCCCTTTACCGACCTGGCGGCGTCCCTTATGTCGAGGGCGAGCTTGAAGGCGAGGGGACAGGCCGGCGAGGACGGCACGAACAGGAGCTCGACAGAGCCATCAGGCCCGGCGGAAATTTTTTTCATGACCCCCATGGTGACAACGTCGAGGCCCGTCTCCGGGTCGACGACCTCCCGGAGCCTCTCGTGAACCTGATGCTCTATCTCTGCTTCCTTCATCTTATCTACAACCCCCCTTATACTCGACCGTTATTTGTTCGTCGACCCCACAATTTCAACCTTGTTTCCCCTCCTGACCTTTCCGCCGGCGAGTACCCTCGCGAAGAGTCCCTTCCGGGCGAGAAGGGGAAGGCCACGGAAGGAGTAGTCGCCGCGCTTCCACTCGGCCTTTCCCCTCTCCGTAATCTCAAGCAGGACACTGCCTATCCTGAGCCTGTCGCCCATGCGAATCTTTGAAAAATCCATCCCCTCGACAATCAGGTTCTCGGCGAACGATCCAGGGGCCACATCCGTGAGCTTCTTCCTCGCCCTGTCAAAGTCCGCGGCGGAGAGAAGTCCCACCTGCCGCGGGCCCGGCCCCGCGTGAACGTCCCCTATCAGACCATGTCCCGCGAAGAAGCTCGCCTGCCGCTTCTCCTCCTTGGGCAAGCCCTTCTCTCTCCCGGCTGCTATCGCCCGCACCGTCCCTACCATAACTCAGAACTCCGATAATCTAAAATAGGCGCCAATTGCAAACGTCCAAATATTGGTTCGATGAACAAAAATAACCAAGATACAAGATGCAATAACCAAACAATATCCAAATTCCAATCATCAAACTTGTCATCTTCCTCTTTAAGGTTCGTTTGGTGATTGATTATTGGTCATTGATTGTCTTTTGTGTCTTGTTTCTTGGTGTTTGGTTATTAATCTTTACTGCCAGGGTTACTTGTTTCACCAATTCGCTTTAATGTGGCTTTCACCTTATTCCAAAGTTCCCTTATGGCTTCCGATGCCGCCGAACCGGAATCCTCCACGACAGTCTTTCCTTTGACGAGGGCTTCCGGCACCGCCCTGTCGAAGGGGATTTTTCCCGAAAGAAGAAGGCCCTCTTTAGCGCAGTAGTCCTCTATCTCCTTTGACTTCTCCTCGTTGATGTCATACTTGTTAACGCATACGATGGGCGTGATCCTGAAGTGCCTCGCGAGATCGATCACCCTCTCCATATCGTGGATCCCGCTCATCGTCGGCTCGGTAACGACGAGGACGCAGTCCGCCCCGGCTATCGAGGATATCACGGGACACCCTATTCCCGGGGGACCGTCGGTTATGACGAGCTTTTTATTCTTCTCCCCGGCAATCCTCCGCGCCTGCGCGCGCACCAGCGTGACGAGCTTCCCCGAATTCTCCTCGGCGACCCCGAGCCTCGCGTGGACGAGCGGGCCGTACACGGTGTCGGATATGAACCACTCTCCCGAGATATTCTCCACCATCTCGATCGCCCCGGCGGGGCAGACACGGCTGCAGAGGGCGCACCCCTCGCACGGGATTGGATCTATCACAACGGCATCCCCGTCCTTCCGAATCGCCGAGAAGCGGCAGACCTCGACGCATTTACCGCAGCCGGTGCATTTATCTTCGCGGAGAACGGCGCTCCTGCCGCTTTTAAACTCGTGCCTCTCTCTCAAGCGCGGGTGAAGGAGGAGATGGAGATCGGCGGCATCGACGTCGCAGTCCGCCATAACGGGCCCGCCGTCGGCGTGCGCCGCCAGGACGGCGAAGCTCGCAGATATGACGGTCTTGCCCGTGCCTCCCTTACCGCTGATTATTACAAGCTGTCTCATAAATTAATTTGCTTCGCTCATTAATTTATCCGCCGATCTTATCGATGACCTCTCTTAAAAGTTCCGCATAGCGGGGCCGTGCCTCCGTCAGGGGGATTCCCCGCGAGTATGCCTCGGCTATCCCCCTGTCGAAAGATATCTTCAGAAGAACCTCGATGCCGTTTTCCATGCAGTAGTCCTCGACCTTTCCGTCCCCAATCCCGGCGCGGTTGACCACGACGCCGAAGGGAATGCCCATTATATTCAGCGCTTCCACGGCCAGGACCAGGTCATTCAGGCCGAACGGCGTCGGTTCGGTGACCAGGATGCAGTAATCGCTGCCCGTCACCGCCGTGATAACGGGGCACGAGGTACCGGGCGGGACATCGAGAACAACGATCCCCTCTTCATCAATGTGTTCCTTGAGGGACCTTATGAGGGGAGGGCTCATGGCCTCGCCAACGTTGAGGAGCCCCATCCCGAACCGGATCGACGATCCGTTACGGGAAGCAGCCGCTCCAAGCTCGACTACGCCGATCTCCTTGCCCACCTCCTTTATGGCTTTCTCCGGACATAGAAGGGAGCACGCGCCGCAGCCGTGGCACAGCTCCGGAAAGACCATGACTCTCTTCTTCAGGACGGCGATAGCATTGTACTCGCAGACCTCCTGGCACAGACCGCAGTGGGTGCATGCCTTCTCGTCGACCTCCGGCACGGGGATGAAGACCTCCTCGCGGCTCGTTATCTCCGGTTTCAGGAAGATGTGGCCGTTCGGCTCCTCCACGTCGCAGTCGAGGAACTGGACAGGCCCCTCAAGGGACAGCGCGAGGGCGGTCGCCAGCGTCGTCTTCCCCGTACCCCCTTTCCCGCTGGCCACGGAAAGTATCAACGGGCTTTTCGTCATCAAGCCCTGACCATCGGCGTCCCGCACTTCGGGCACTTGATTGTATTGCAGGGAACGCCTATCCCGTGCTGCGCGGTTGCCCCGCAGCTTGGGCAGACGCACTTTCCACCGGGGCCGGCCCCGGGGCTCGTGCCTCCCATGCGGCCCATGCCCTGGCCTCTGCCTCTACCCATGCCTCTGCCTCCCATTCCTCTTCCCGTTCCGGGACCCTGTCCTCTCGGACCTGTTCCATCTCCAAACGGCATAACAATCACCTCCAAACACAGTTTAAGGTTTCAGGTTAAAAGTTAGAAATCTCCATATACTCCGGGGTATACCGGTTCATATCCTGGCATCCTCGCCCATCCCCTCCTTTTTCAGCAGGTACTGCGCGATGGCCTTCTGTAACGTTATGGACGCGAGGATCGAGCAGTGGATGTGCGAATCGGGGAGCCCGTCGAGCCCGTCGAGTATTTCGGCGGGGGAGATGCCCATCGCCTCCCTGACGGTCTTTCCCGTTGCCAGCCGCGTTGCCATGCTGCCGCAAGCGATGCTCGTTCCGCACCCGTCGCTCAAGAACGCGGCCCTTTCGATCCTGTCGTTTTCGATCTTTAGGTAAATCCTCATCCTGTCGCCGCAGATACCCTTCGTCAGCGCGTCCGCGTCCGCGGCCTCCATCTCGCCCATGTTTTCGGGCTCCATCATCGCGCGAAGCGCCTTCTTGGAATAAATTTCCCCGGCGTCTTCGATTACGGCAGCCTGCAACTCTTTCGCCAGCCTGTCGATATCCTCGCTCATCCCGCTCCCCTTATTTGTCACAACAGCGCCTGGGGGCGTCGCAGGGGTTCGTCATTCCGCAGCATGAACCGCCGTCTGAAGGAGATTTCCCGTAATCAGGGGCGTGGAACCCGGGCCCTTTAAATATAACGCTCGCGCCGGTGCCGATGAGCCTTTTGACCCCGCCGCCGCACTTCGGGCATTTTTTCAGCGGCTGGTCGGTCATCTGCTGGAAGCGCTCGAATGTATGACCGCACTTCGGGCACTCATATTCGTACGTCGGCATCTCACTCCTCCTCCGGGTGATCGCATACCGTCTTGTCGATCCCGTACCCCTTGCCGGCGCCGGGGGAGCAGAGTGATTCCCCTCCTTCAAGCGTGCCGTCGACCAGCTTTTGCGTCACCGTATCTATGCTCCCCGTGACACCCACGACCATCTCTATCCCAAGCTGGCTGAAGAAACCCTGCGCCCTCATGCCCATGCCGCCGCAAATAATGGCTTTCACACCGCGTTTCGCCAGGAATTCCGGGATCAGGCCCGGGCTGTGGCCGGGGTTCGGAATAACCTCTTTGTTAATGAGACGTCCCTCTTCAATGTCAATTATCGTGAACTCCGGGCACCTGCCGAAGTGCGCCGATACCTGGCCGCTGTCCGTCGATATAGCTACTCTCATTTCTTTCACCTCCTGTTTATTTAAAATTAACCGCGGATTTGACGGATTATACGGATTAATCGATCTTGGAATCCAAAATGATTCTCGCAGAGGTAATCCGTTCAATCCGTATAATCAGTGGTTTGATTTTTTAATTGATCATCCTTGATTGAATATTTGTCATTCTTGTCTTCGCGGTTCTTTTTCAGCGATTGCTTTCTCTATCTTCTCGATGATGGCATTAATGCTTCGGGCGGACTCCGTATCTTCATGGGCCTCGATAAACGGGCGTCCCTCGTCGCTGCTGGTTACCAGGAGCGGCTCCAGGGGTATGCTGCCCAGGAAAGGCAAATCGAGCTCCCGCGCCGCTTTCTCCGCACCCCCTTTCTTGAAAACGTTTATCTCCCGGCCGCAGTGAGGGCATATCAATCCGCTCATGTTCTCTATTATACCCGTAACGGGGATCCCGAGCTGCCTGGCGAACGTCACGCACTTCCGGGCGTCCAGGATGGCAACCTCCTGGGGCGTTGTGACGATAACGGCGCCGTCGAGGTTCGGTATGAGCTGCCCGACGCTCAGAGGCTCGTCACCCGTGCCCGGAGGCGAGTCGACGACGAGATAGTCCAGTTTTCCCCACTCGACATCGCTCAAGAATTGCTTGATTATTTTCATCTTGAGGGGCCCCCTCCATATCACGGCATCCGAGTCCTTCTCGAGAAAAAACGCTATGCTGATCACCTTGAGGTTGTCCGACGCGGACACGGGGAAAACCCGGTTGGACTGCGCCGGCTTCGTCCGCTCACCCTCAAGGCCCAGCATCTTCGCTATGTTAGGGCCGTGTATGTCAACGTCGAGGATACCCACCGTATGCCCTTTTCGCGCAAGGCCGGTGGCGAGGTTTACCGCGACGGTGCTTTTCCCCACGCCTCCCTTTCCGCTTATGACAATAAGCTTGTGCTTTATATCTTCGAGCGTCTCCTCGAGCCTCATCCGCTCCTCGTGCTGCTCGGCGGTCTCACCCTGCTTCCTGTGTTTCGAGAATCCTTTTTCCTTCATCCGTTCAGCTCCCCAGGGGGCAAAACCGGTCCAGGCCGAGAACTGACGCCGTCCCGGCGACAGTTACGCCGTAAAATATCGTCGGCTTTCCCGTGTTTGAAAAACGTTCCAGTGTTCCGTTGGCCGCCGTGGTTCCCGTAACAAGCACAGCGTCGCACCAGCGTATGTGCTCTCCCGCCTTTTCGGGCGGCTCGATCCTTATTCCGCACTTGCTCTTTCCTATATTATCCCCGTCCCTGTCAGTGACCTTCACCTCGAAGTGCCGCACGAGCGACTCGAGGAGCCTCGGCTGCAGGCCGACAAGAGCAACCTTGTGGATAGGTCCGAACTTCCGCAGGTAATCCGGCAGCTTGCGCGAGCACTCCGCGGGATCACGGTCTTTGCAATGCACCGTCCTCTCCGCCAACCCGGCATGGCGCATCACGGCGTTGAGCGTAGCGATAAACACCGCCCGCTTGAAGTTATTCTTGAGGTCCATGTTCGCTATATCTTCGAGGCTGCCCTCGAAGTCCCCGAACATGTCCGTGAATGCCTGCCCGCGTGCGCCTTTGAACACCGCCTCCATGAGACGCTCGCGGCCCTTCATGAGCGGATAGTCGTCGTCCTCCGGCGTGCCGATGGCCTCCTCCGGCGAGAGGGCGCGGGCTCTAACGGATATTTTTTCACCGGCCCAGCCCCGCTCTTCCATCAAGCTTTTCAGGTACCCGCGGAGCCTTTCCTCAACCATGGAGCACCTCCATGAGCACGCCGAAAATATTTTTTATCTCCGCGGACGCGGCGCTCTCCCCGTAATCGACAAGCGGCACCGCCGCGTTCACGGCCTCGGTAAAGAGCGGGTCGTAGGGGATCCTGCCGGCCACCGGGACTCCCCTATTCCTGCATTCCCGCTCCAGGTCCCGGCAAAGGTTCGGGTTGAGGTCGCGGCGGTTGATGCAGGCAACGGCCCTTGTCCCGAAATGCTGGATCAGCGAGAGGATTCTTCCCATGTCGTGGATTCCGCTTCTCGAAGGCTCCGTCACGACGAGCGCCAGGTCGGCGCCGGCGAGGCTGGCTATTACCTGGCACCCTATTCCCGGGGAGCCGTCTATGAGGACCAGGCTCCCGTCCTTCTCAAGCGCCAGCTCCTCCGCCCCTTTTCGCAGCTCCGCGATCAGCCCCCCGAATCCCGGGTTGCCCGGGAAGAGCCTGGAGTGAAAGAGGCTCCCGTACGGGGTGTCGCTGCGATAGATTATCCCGGCTTTTCTCTCCTCAAGCTTTATCTCCGCCTCCGGGCAGGAGACGAGACAGGCGCCGCAGCCTACGCAGAGGAGGCGATCGATCTCGAGCTCCGATATCGCGCCGAAGACGCACGAGGCCTGGCATTCATCGCTCAGGGGGAGACTTCCGTCCGGCGCCGCGGCCGCCTTCGGCCCGAAAAATGGCTCCTCGCTTATCACCTTTCCTCCCAGGAGAAGGTGGAGGTTCGATGCGTCGACATCGCAATCGACGATTACAGCCGACGGCCGTTTATCTCCAGCCAGGAGAGCGGCGAAACAGGCGACGAGACTGGTCTTGCCCGTCCCCCCCTTTCCACTTACTACTACCAGTTGTTTCATAATAAATTAATTCGCTTCACTCATTAATTTATCCGGTTCCAGACGGCCGCAAGCTTATCGGACCAGGCGGGATCGATATCCGGAAGCGTTTTCCCATCGGCGGACGACCTGGCCGTCTCCAGGGTGAAAGGTATCTCAAGCAATACCGGGATGCCGTTATCCCTGCAGAACGTCTCGACTCCTCGATAGGTTCCCCCCGAACGGTTCAGCACCACGCCCGCGGGAATGCCCAGCAGCCCCAGGAGCTCTATATTCTCGGCGAGGTCGTGGAGGCCGAACGGGGTCGGCTCCGTCACCAGGACGCAGAAGTCGCTCCCGCGCATGGCGGCGAGAGCCGGCCTGCCGCTGCCGGGAGGACAATCTATCAGGACGTCTCCCGATTCCCCTGCTGCCGACCGGACCTTCTCGATGACCCGGACCGTTCTCTGCTTGCCGACCTTCAGCTCGCCCATGACAAACTCGATCCCATCCCTTGCCGCGCCATCCTTCACGACACCGACGACCTGCTCCTTCTCTATGAGGGAGCCGTCGGGGCAAACCTTGAAGCAGCCGCCGCAGCCCGTGCAAAGCTCCTCAAAGACGATGAGCTTGCCCCTGACGAACGCAAGCGCGTTGTAGCGGCAAAAATCGGCCGCTTCTTTCAGCTTGCCGGGGTCCTTCGCCTTCCACGCCCGAACGAGCGGCGTTGTGATGGAGACATTGCTCCACCGGCGGAAAGCGGGCCGCAGGTAAATATGCGCGTCCGGCTCCTCCACGTCGCAGTCAAGGAACCGGAGGGACTTTTTAACGACGGCCAGGCTCGTGGAGACGAATGTCTTGCCCGTGCCGCCTTTACCGCCCGCAACGGCTACGATCAAAATTTTCCTCCCATTCCCCAGTGCCCGCCGACCGTCGGGCCAGAGGCCGCGTTGAGCTTGCCGGCCTTGAAGTCCTCGACGGCCTGCCTGACGGTACCCGATGCGCCCACATAGATCTTGATTCCCGCGCCCGAGAGGACCCTGGACGCGTTCGGGCCCACGTTGCCGGTTATGACGGCCTCTATTCCCTGCTCGGCTATGAACTGGCCCGCCTGGATTCCCGCACCCCCTATGGCGCCGCCGGCGGCGTTGGGCACTGCTGAGAATTCAAGGCTCTCCGTGTCAACTATTATGAAATTGGCGCACCTGCCGAACCTCGGATCGACCTGGGATTCGAGGTCGGTCCCTTGAGAAGTAACGATTACTTTCATACATACCTCCTTATTTAAAAGTTAAATTACCCGCACACAGCAGAAGTAAGTAAATTATATTAGCACCCTTTTAGAGGCGGGAGGAAAATTTCGCACATCCCTCCCGCCTCTTCCAGGGGCCTTACTTCTCCATCTCGGCCTGGGTCTTCTTGAGTTCCTCTATCCTCGACCGGACGGCCTCCATCTCTTCCTGGAGTGCCTTCTCCTGATCTGCGAGGTAGCTCAGCTCATCCCCCTGTGAGGGGGGAGCCCATGCCGGCGCGTATGGGGGGGGAGCATAGCCTGCTGCATATGCATTCCAGCCCCATCCGCGGCCGCCTCCCCAGGCGCGGCCTCGACCGCCTCCCCGGGGGATGCCGCCTCTGCCGACGCCGTATACGGGACCGTATCCCCCGTAAGGGGCCGGGCCGTACCCTGGCGGGCACCCGCCGAATCCTCCGCCTGTTCGCGGACCCATGCCGCCTGGACCTGTTCCATCAAATCCTGGCATTTTTTTCACCTCCTTTCGTTCTTTTTTTTTGAACTCTCGCTCCTGAGTCTTGCGTCGGCCAGGCAGAAGGGACAGCCCTTCGCTATTCCCGCCCGTATCCTGGCTACGGGCGACCCCGGCCACCTCCTCGCCATCCAGCACAGCGGACAGACCCTGTGAACCATGGCGAGGGGCATCAATGCTGCCTTCATCTAAGGCCTCCTTCCTCCGCGCCAGCCCCTTCTTCTCCTCCCCGGCCCCATCCCGGGCCTGACACGGGGTGCTCCGGTGACAGGAGGAACGGGCTGGTACGGCGTTCTGCTGAAATTCTTGCTCCCGCAGTTCGGGCACCCTGACGGCCTGCCCCCTCCGGAGGGGACCGACCATGTCCTTCCGCAATCAACGCACGAGAATACCGCTATGCCGTCTATCCTGTAGTTGCCTCCCTCTATCTGGATAGCCTTCCCCATGACCAGCGCCTCGGCCACTTTCCTGTGCGCGCACTCCAGTATTCTTCCGAAGGTGGCACGCGAGACGCCCATCATCTCCGCGGCGCGGGCCTGGTCGAGGCCCTCCACGTCGGCCAGCCGCAGGGCCTCGTACTCGTCCATCGTGATGACGTTTATTGCGAGACGGGACAGCGGCACGGCGCGTGGCTTGAAGAAAAGAGCACCCGGCCACGAGCTGATTCTTCTCCATTTTGGAGGTCTCGGCATATTCCTCTCCTTTTCCATTTTACATTATGAGCATATGCTCATAACAAGTCAAGCTCTTTTTTGAATTTTTTTCTTCCTTTAAAGACCTATTCCCTCCAACCAATGCGCGTTGCAATATTGCAATTGATAGCGCCCGTGCAATGATAGTAATAACTTTCTGCCCTACAGTATATTACACTATTTTACCTGCAAAACCTTGCCCAAGAGCAATCTTTTTTTTGGGTTTCTTGCTGAAGAAGCGGCTTGTAAACAAATAAAATTAGTTTATTAAGGAACAGTCCCACAAATACTTATGAATAATGACCGTAAAAATATGTGCGGCCGGAAAGTCCTGGCATGGTTCGTGCTGTTACAGAAGGCGACGATGAAAAATACAATGAAGCTGGCTGATAGGGAGGTTCGAGGAATGCACAGGGTCAGGATAGTTAGCCTGAATTATTCACGAGGTATTCAAAATACGGAAATAAAAAGCGAGATTGCCGTGTCGCTTCGCTCCTCGCAATGACATAACCCTTTGTCATTGCGAGTGTTAGCGAAGCAATCTTACGATAAACAAAAGTTCATGAATAGATCGGTCTGAAAAAATAATTTCTTGAGGTGATATGTTGTAACCTATTGTTCTCCTAGGCATTGCAACAATTTTCGCAAAGTTGATGAATAATTCAGGTTAGAGCCCAGACGAATAGGTATACGGTTTTCAACGAGCTATAAAGATTATAAGGAGAGATGGTGAAGAAAATATACATCATTATGACTGCGGTACTACTCCTATTCTTTGCGTATCCAAAATCAGTTTCGGCCCAGACACATTACATGCGCGTCCACTACATTCAATACGTCCCTTTGGGGAATAGCAGCTCGTACGGTGAATGCAGCTATTACGAGTTTCCCGGCGCGGACGGGGAGCTGGGTACATCCGATGACCGAAATCTCCTCATCGACGGGGGGAGGAGCGGCGCCGCGGATTCCGTTCTGATACCCTTTCTCAAGAATAAAATCGGCGTGGGTGGAACCCTCCACTTCATGGCACTCTCGTCCGCGGGAGCGGATCACTACGGCGGCCTGGAGAAGGTGGTGGATAATTTCAGGGTTTTGAATTATTACGAGAACGTTCGCTGGCCGGAAGGAGACAAAACCGGCTACGACAACCTTATTAACACCATCAACAGCGAAAGTTGCAACCAATATTTTTACGACGCGGGTGATTATTTAAGCGGACCCGGCACCAACATCGGGCCCGGGTGGGACCCCTACATCACGGCCAGGGTTTTGTGCGCAAACGCCGATTCTCCTTGGAATGGAGCCAATGATAACGAATGGGGCGGGCTGATCCAGATCCGGTGCGGTGAAAGCGTCTTTCTCACCGGTGGAGACGCCACCGGGAGCGAACAGGAAGATTGGGTGGTATATGAAACCACCCCCCACAGCTACACAGGGGCGGCGAGCGAACTCTCTGATACCGACATCTACAAAGTTCATCATCACGGCAGCAAATATTCCAGCTATCAGGATTTCCTGGACTTGATGAGCCCCAGCTACGCCGTTGCCCAGATGGGCTATGGCAGTGGAGACCATCCCTACGCAGAACCTCTCGACCGCATCTGGTACACGGGGGCCATCGTCTACAGAAACGACCTCGACGGCACGGTCATTATCAAGTGCGATGATCTCGGCAATTTCGATATTAACCGGGAGCGGGCCTACATCAACGAGAACCAAACTCCCGGAGGGTCCGGCGACCTGCAATATCCACCTCCCTCGATTCCTCTGAATTTACTTGTAACCAGCGAAGGGGGCGATTTCATCAGCCTGGATTGGGACGACGTTTCCGGGGCTTACGGTTACGACGTCTTTCGCTCCACCATCAGTAACGGAGATCCGGGGGCGGGAATGGATGCCAACCCCGGCTGTGACGCAACCGGCATCTACGAAAAAGTAAACTCAGCCAACTTGACCTCTTCCCAATACACCGATAGCGGCCTCCAGCCCGGTACCACCTACTATTACCGCGTTTCGTCCAAGGAAACCAACAGCGAAAGCGGTTACGAGATCTGTTACGAGAGAAGGTACTCCAATCAGGCCTCAGGCTCTACCTCACAGAAATTCCCGGTAAGGATCAACTTCCAGCCTTCCGTATCAGAATCACCCGCGCCCCCTGGATACCTCGTCGATAACGGTGAAGCTTACGGAACTAGCGGCGTCTACGGCTGGCAGACGGGTCAGTAGTCTCCACCGGGGCAGATCGCCGGCACCGGCTTCGGGGAGGCCTCCTTTTTGTTCCAGACGGTTTTTTCCAGGGCACTCCGGATCGCCTCTATCTCGGCAACATACCCCTGTCAGCCTTTATAGCACGTTACAGTAACATTTTCAGCAGCGCTTTGACACTCGAGAATTTTATCCTGGAGAACAGCCTTTCTGGTATCATATGCATAATGAAAAGGTGGAAAGTGGGTTATAATTTGGCCGCCGGTGTCATCTTCCTTCTCTTTGTCTTTTCTCCTTCTTTCGCCGTCGCCCAGGAGGAAGACCCAGTCATTCTCAATAATCTCGGCGTGAAGTTGCTGGGCGAGGGGAAGCCGGAGGAGGCGGTTTCCGTGCTGGAGAGGGCCCGCGCTTACGACCCGGCCGGCGGAAAAATCGCTTCGAACCTCGCCGGGGCCTACATGAGGATGGCGGAGCGGACACTAAAAGAGGGGAACGCCGGCGGCGCGGCCCGGTGGGCCGACAACGTCCTCAATCTCGGTATCGATGACGCAGGCGTTTTGGAGAGTCTGGCACGCACCTACAACCTCATCGCGAACGCCTACAACGACGGGAAGGACTACTCAAACGCCGCCTCCATCCTGGAAACCGCCCTGACCATAGAGCCGGGCAACTCCGTCCTCAGGTCCAACCTGGGCATGGCCCTCTACCACGACACCAGGAGGGAGGAAGCACTCAGGGAGTTCAGGTCCATCATGTACGATGACCCGAAGAACACACTGGCCAGGAGGATGTGCGGGCTGATCCTCTACGATATGGGCGAGATGAAACAGGCCCTCGAGGAGCTGAGATACGCGGCGGCGGCGGACCCGCACGACAGCGAAACGGTAAAGCTCCTCCGGAAGGTTGAGAAGGAGTACGCGGTCGAGAAGGATTTCGGCGTCGACAGGTACCAGCACTTCACAGTAAGCATCGACGGCGGCGCAGACCTATCTGTGGGAAGCGAGGTGATCGACGCCCTCGAGTCGGCCTACGGCTCGGTCGGGAGGGACCTGAACTACTTCCCGGACGAGAAGATCGCCGTCGTCATCTACCCGGGACGTCAGTTCCACGATCTGCTGAACAAGCACAAGAACGTGGGCGGGATCTACGACGGGAAGATACGCGTCCCGGTCGGGGGGCTCGAGAAAGAGGCGCACCGCGAACAGCTTAGAAGGATCCTCGCGCACGAGTACGCGCACGTGGTAGTCCACTTCCTCACGAACAACAACTGCCCCCTCTGGCTGAACGAGGGGATAGCCGAGTACGAGTCGAGGACCTGGGAGAACGGTTTTTACGACGTCCTCGGTTCCGCAGCCTCGAACGGCACCTTCGTGCCGCTGGATAAGCTCTCGTCGGCCCTCAAAGCCTACGGCTCTAACCGCGTATCCCTTGCCTATCTCGAATCCTTTTCGCTCGTCCGGTACATGGCGCAAACCTACGGCGTCTACAGCCTGCGCAGGATCCTCGACTGCCTCTACAGGAGGGAGCCGGTAGAGAAGGCCGTGAGGGAGACGCTCTTCGTCGAGATGGACCAGCTCGAGAGGGACTGGATGCGTTCCCTCGGCATTGACTCGTAGGTGCGGGTTTTGTTATTATCGGGTAAAAGGCATATCAACAACAAGGAGGTCGGGATGAAGAGATGCGCTGTCGTTATTATAGTCGCCCTGCTGTGCGGCCTGCCGCCCGCCGTTCTCTCGCAGGAGGTTATCAGCGGTGAAAAGTTCAACGCTTTCAGGGCCTCGTCCGCCAAATACATGAACTTGCCCGTTGTCCTGGAGGACACGTTCGAGAACATCGTGCAGAGCTTCAACAAGATCGAGATCGGCAACAACCTCTCGTCCGAGATGAGCGTTAAGTTCAAGCTGGGCCAGTGCCCCTACCCGTGCATCGGCACGAGGACGCCCCCGGTAATGGACAACCTCGAGAAGGTAGGGCCGGGCGACCTGGTCAGAGTGACCGGCAGCCTCAGGACAATCGAGGAGAAGAAGAAGAGGGTACGCGTGTCCGGCAGATATACCGGAGGGCCTTCCTACCGGGAGCGGATACACGTATACGGGCCGAGGCCCAGCGAGATCTACTTCAACGTCAGCAAGGTGGAGAAAGGCTGGGGAAAAGGGGACTCACCCGAGGAGATGCTGAAAGAGGGGCAGAACCTCGAAGAGGAGCACTACAAGGAGGTCTCCGTCGCGGAGATCATGGACGACCCCGATAAGCTCATAGACAAAGCGATCTGGTTTGAGGGAGAGTTCGGAAGCGTCGTCGAGAATTTCACCGAGTTGGAGGTAGCGGCAGGAGCTACGTCCGATAACGTTATCAAGTTCAAAATGAAAGACCAGAAGGATACCGCGTGCTACATCCCCTTCAGCAAGTCGAACCTGGAGGGTTTGAAGAGCCTGCCAGCCGGCACCGAGGTCCAGATATACGGCCGCATCAGGGTGAAAGAGACGCCGAAGGGCCTTATAGGCGGCATCATGGCCGACCGCATCCTGAAGATAGTCACCAGGGAGGAAACTCAGCCTTCCGCGCCGGAGGCAGCACCGGCGAAGGGTGATGCGGGAGCTCTTTCAGGCGCAGCGGAAGACGCCGCTGTCCTGCCCCCGCCGGCGCCGTGATGTGACGCGCCTTTAACTAAAGGCCGCACCCGCTGGACGGGTGCGGCCTTTCCATCTTTATCGTATTCCCGGGTGAACCTTTACCAGGAAGGCTGCTGGGGAACTATATCGATCTGGGACCGGGCGGCGACGTCTCCCAGGAAGGCCGCCGTCGCCTCGTTGATCTTATCCCTCTTCAACCTCGCACTAAGCTCCTCTTTTATCTCCTTGAACTTCGGTATGCGGGACCGCTCCTTCGATTCCACCAGGATAAGGTGATAACCAAGCTTCGTCTTAACGGGGCCGGTAAGGCGTCCCACCTTCGCGGCGAAGACGGCCTCGTCGAACTCGGGGTCCGTAGCGCCCCTGGGAAAGGTACCGAGGTCGCCCCCGTTGGAGCTTGTAGGATGATCGGAGTAAACCCTGGCCAGTTCCTCGAACGGTTCCTTCTTCTTGAGCTTCTTCTTTATGTCGGCGATCTTCTCCAGGGCGGCCTTCTCTTCCTCTTCCGTGGGAGAAGGCGGCAGACCTATCAGGATGTGCCGGGCGCGCACGGTCTCCGGCTTCTCAAGCGACTTCTTGTTCTTCTTGTAGTAGGATTCCAACTCGCTGTCGGAGACCGCTATTTCCCCGCCTATCTTGTTCTCTACCAGGTTATTGATGATGACGTCCCGCCTGATGTTGTTCCGCACGTCATCCGGGGTCGTCTTCGCCTGTTTCAGCGAAGCGCGGAAGGCCTCCTCGCTGGGGAACCTGGCGACGAATTCCCTGTATTTTTGCTCGACGACCGGACCCAGCTCGGGTATTTCCAGCCTGGATCCCTCCTGGAAGAGGAGCTCGTTCTGGATAAGCAGCTGGAGGGCCTGCTGCCCCAAAGCCGGCGGCACGGGCTGTCCCTGCTGCTGGAGGAACATGGCCCTCCTCTGGGCGATCATCTGGAGCTGGTTTCGCCTGATCTCGGCGCCGTTAACCCTTGCGATGACGGGATTTTCCTCCTCCGGCTTCTGGCACCCCGACCCGGCCATCGCCACAATGACCATAGTTATGAATAGCGTTACCTTTCTCATGCGCTTTCTCCTTTCAATTGCGGCCAATACCTTACTCCAGAGTGGCTGCCTTTTGCAATTCACATTTTCGTCTGCGGTGAGCTGACCCAATCATTCGTAGTGCGTATCGCGTGATGCGTATTCCGTGAATCGTCGTTCTTGTTTCGTACAGCGTATTGCATACAGAAAAAAACAAGATGAAGATACAGGATGTAAGGAAGTAGAGAAATAAGAAGGAAGAAAATTTTATTCGCTTAGCTTTTTTTCTAATTCGTGTAAATGGCTGCGCATTTCGTGCTTGCCCCTTCGGGGCTTCCTTTGGTCGCAGTCTCGGCTGCGCCTCGGCACGTGAAATTCGTGGATAGCAAGTAGTTGGTTATTCTTCACCTTACCTTAACCCAACTACCATACCGGCCTCCTAACCTTAACCTTTACCTGTATTGCCTTCGTGTCTACTTGGCTATATCTTCCTCGCCCCAAGCTTTTTGCATCCTGTCTCTTGTTTCTTGTTTCTTTTCCATTGAGCATTGAACATTGAACATTGATTATTATCCCCTGCCCCTTCTTCTTCCCCGGAAGACGAGCTTCGGGAACTTGGCCGGGCGGGGGCCCGTGTAGCCCCGCCTTGCCGGCATCTTCATCTCGACGAGCTTTCCGCCCTTCTCCACCGTGAGGCCGTCGAAGGGTACGCCCCGTGTGTCCCGCGCCAGCACGACGATGCGGTCACGGTAGACGTCGGCGGTGCAGAAGTTGTGCATCATGGCCGTCCAGACCTTGTGAGGGTTCTCCAGCTGCTCGGGTTTGGAGAGAGTGTCACCCCCGCCTCCGGTTATAATGTAGGGAATCCCGTCCTTGTGGAACCGCTCGTAATTGTGGATGTGGCCCGCGAAGACAAGGTCTACGCCGTGCTGCTCAAGGAGCGGCATGACGTGCCTCCGCGTCTTCATGGCCCCACCGGGCCACGGCCAGGAAGACGAGTAGGGCGCCTCGTGCAGGAAGATGACCTTCCACCGGTCCCCGCACCCGCCCAGCGCATCTTTCAGCCACCGGCCCTGCTCGCCCTGGGGGCGAAGGTTCTTGTTCGTGTCGATACCGAAGAATGCCACGGAGCGGTGCTCAACCGCAAACCATGATTTGCCGCCGGGCGGCTTGATTATCTCGTAGTAGCGGCGGCTGTCCTTGTCGTGGTTGCCGGGGACGCCGAGGAAGACGGCCTTTTCCAGGAGGGGGCGCGCGGGAATCCTGAACTGCTCTTCCCACTGCTCGTCCGCCCGCCCGTCCTTGACGTAGTCGCCGACGTGGAGGACAACTTCCGCGCCCGATAGGAGGATCGCTTCCACGATCCGGCCGTGCACCGCGATGCCCCTCTGGTTGTCGCCGTAGACGGCGAAGCGGAAGAGGAAGTCGCCGTCCGCCGGAAGGGCGAGGGCTTTCCGGTCTATACGGCCCATCTTCGGTGTGGGTATTTTGTTCCGGTTTTGCGGCCGTTCTTCCGTTTTGCCTTTTGTATCTGAATTTACCATTGTCGCCTTGACGGGTTCTCTAACCGGTGAGGCATCCTCTCTCATTGAAATCCCCCTGTCAATGGACTTCGTTTCCAGGTCTTTCCCCGTTTTATAAAGCTTGATATGCGCAATCACTTGGCCTTGAGGCTGCAGGAGATTCGAACAAATGGGAAACGCCGATTTAAGTACCCTCTCCCCTTACCAAGGGAAGAGCGCCAGGGTGAGGGGTCAAATACGTTGTCTGGTTACTGGTTTCTTAAATGATGGCCTCCGGGAGGCCATCATTTAAGGTGGGGGAAAAAGCTTCTCTCAGGAAAAGTGATGGTGCTTAAAACCGATCACGACAAAGTCGTCCCGAATAATTGAAGCTAACTCCAAAAGTGATTGGTTTATTTTTTCTTATCTTGTCAATCCTGTTTATCCTGTCTATCTTTTCGTCAAGGAGGATTTCTTCACGCAATCGACATGGGCACAAGCTTTTTCCAGTGCGACTGGTTTATCCTCGCCATCGGGGCGTCATGCCTCTACGGCGGGATGGACTTCATGTACAAGGTCTCCGCCGAGAAGGGCCTCGGGGGAGTCGCCACGGTCCAGGTCGCCACGACGACCGTCTTCATCCTCTGCTGCGGCGCCCTTCTCTGGCGGGGGAGCCTCCCCGGCGGTCTTGCCGGAATAACCGTCCTCGCCGTCGCCAACGGCACATTCTTCATGTTCGGCAGCGTCAGTAAGATCGTCTCTCTGGAAAAGGCGTCCGCGGCGGTGGTCTTCCCACTGACGAAGCTGAACATCCTCTTTATCGTTCTCATCGGGATCTTCGCCTTTTCCGAAAGGCCATCGACGACCCAGTACTTCGGCATCGCATGCGCGCTGGCCATGCTCCTGGTCGTGGCCCGGCCCCCGGGCAGCGGATTCGGGAAGGAGAGGCGGCGGGCTGGTATCGCCCTCGCGGTGGCGGCGGGCCTCTGCACGTCCCTCTCCATAACCGTGGGCAAGATATCCGCGGTGAGGGGAGTGGACAGGCTGGCCTACATGGCGGTCTCCTACTTCCTGGTGTCGGTCGCGACCCTCGGCTGGAACGCGGCCGGGGACTGCGGAAAGTTGAGGCCGGACGGCGCCCGGCTCCTGGTAGGGGCAGCGGCGGGCATACTCAACTTCGCCGGCTACTACGCTTTCCTGACGGCCCTCAGGAAGGGCCCTCTCTCCATCGTCCATCCCATATTCAGCATGTCCATGGTCCTCCCGATACTCCTCTCCGCCGTCGTCTACAAGGAGAGACCGTCGCGCAGGGAGATGGCGGGAGTGGCGCTCTGCATCGCGGCAATCGTCCTCCTCCGCTTCAGGTGAGGGGTCAAGCGGAGAGGAGTATCTTCTCGTCTATCTCATCCGGATAGACGCCCCGTATATCGTACACCCTGAAAATTTCCGCCACTTTCTACTCCTTATACGTTGGCGACACCTTGATTATATTGGAGAGGGAAAACTCCATCTCTTTCTCTTCTCCCAGAACGCGCGCCAACAGGTTGCCGTTCTCCAGCACCCGTATCGGCTCCACGGTCTGGCGAAAGTAGATGCAGTTGTTCTTCTCGTAGAGATAGAGGTGGACGAAGGCGTTTCTCTTCATGGCGCTCCTCAGGCCGGCTTCTATCTCCTGGTAAACGTCACCTTCCCTCCATGTGAAATCTTTCTTGAACGGGTTAAGGTCACCCAGCGTTCGCCTGCCCCTTTTAAACAGCTCGCTGATTATCTTATCCAGTAGATCCGTCGTGGCGAAGACATCCTCAAGCGCACGGTGAGTCCCGCTGTGGTCCAGCTCGAGGGCAGGCCCCAGGCATCTCAGACAGTGGCACTTCAGACCGGGCCACGTCCTCATACTGAGGAGGATTGTGTCTATGGCCCAGTTGCGGAGGACCGGCCGGCCGAGCCTCCGCAGGGAAGTATGGATAAAGGTCATGTCGAAGTTAATATTGTGGGCGGCTATAACCGTGTCGCCGATGAACCGGATAACGCCGTCGATTACCTCCTCGATAAGAGGGGCCTCTTTAAGCTCTTCCGGAGAGATCCCGTGTATCGCCGCCGCCTCCTTCGTCGGATGGAGCGTGGGGCGTATCAGGGTCTCGAAGGTATCTGTAACCTTCCTCCCGGAGTAACGGGCCATCCCGATCTCTATAATTTCATGCCCCTCTCCGGGATTCACACCCGTTGTCTCGGTATCGATGATGGTGAACGCTGTTTTTTCGATGGGGAAGCTGGGGCCGATGATGTCGCTATTCATGACGATTTATTATAGGGCAGGCCGTTGCAATTAGATAGACCATATTGGCCCGTTCAAGATTCAAATTCGCGGTTCGCCACCATGTTTGAGCCAAGTGGTTTTATGAAAACAGGACATCGCACTGCCGCTCCGCCGCACAGGGGCAAGCTATTAATTGCAATCGGGGACGATATGGGCTAAGATTACGCGAAATTCATAAGAAAATTGGTGAATATGGACCCCGTTACTTCCACGATAGGCAAATCACTTCCGCGCGTCGACGCCCGGGAGAAGGTTAAGGGCACCGCCATGTACGCCGGGGATATTTACATGGACGGCATGCTCTTTGCCAGGGTGAAGAGGGCGGAACACCCCCACGCGAGGATCACCAGCATCAACACCTCGAAGGCCCGGAGGCTCAAGGGCGTTGCCGCCGTGGCCACGGCAAAGGACATCCCCGGCGAGAAGACGTTCGGCGCAGTCATCCAGGACAACAAGCCCATCGCCGACGACAAGGTGCGTTACCTGGGAGACGCAGTAGCGATCGTGGCCGCCGAGTCCGAAGCTATAGCAGAAAAGGCGGTGAGCCTCATCGATGTCGGGTACGAGGTGCTCCCCGCAGTCTTCGACCCGCGCGAGGCCCTTAAGCCCGGCGCGCCGGAGATCCACGAGGGGGGCAACCTGATAGCACACCACATGACGAGAAAGGGGGACGTCGAGGCGGGCTTCAACGAGTCGGACATCATCATCAAGAGATCGTACACCACCCAGATGGTGGAGCACTCCTACATCGAGCCCGAGTGCGTCGTGGCTTACTTCCAGCCCGACGGGACGCTCGTCGTAAAAGGCTCCCACCAGAATATCTACTCCATAAGGTCCGCCGTCTCCCGATTCATGGGCCTCCCACTCTCTAAAGTCCGGATCATACAGGCGTGCCTGGGCGGCTCATTCGGCGGCAAGGACGACTGCATGTCCGTCCTTGGATGCCGCGCTGGCCTCCTCTCCCTCCTGACAGGCAGGCCGGTAAAGCTTACCAACAGCCGCGAGGACTCCATTATCGAGAGCTACAAGCGCCACCCCTACTTCCTGAAATACAAAGTCGGCGTGAAGAAGGACGGGACGATCATGGCGATGGAGATCGAGATGACAGCTGACGGGGGCGCGTACGCCTGCCAGACGCCCTTCGTGACGTGGCGCTCCGTGGTTCACGCCACGGGCCCGTACCGCGTCGCCAACGTGAAGACCGACGTCTACGGCGCCTACACCAACAACACCTACACCGGCGCCTTCCGGGGCTTCGGCTCCCCCCAGATAACCTTCGCTTACGAGTCCCTGATGGACGAGATAGCGGGAGAGCTGGGGATAGACCCCCTCGATCTCCGCCTCAGTAACGCCCTGCGCGACGGCGACATAACCGCCACGGGCCAGGAGCTCGACCACACAGTCAGCGTAAGCGAGGCATTGAAGGTGACCACGGAGGCGGCGGCCTGGAATGAGAAGCGGAGCTCATTTCCCGAAAACAACGCAAGCCGGACAAAGAAACGCGGCATAGGTCTCGCGTGCTCGTACAGGGGCGTCGCCCTTGGCGCCGAGGGCGTTGACGCGACAGGAGCGATAGTGCGGGTGCACTCCGACGGAAGCGTCGACATATCGACCGGCCTCGTGGAGATGGGCCAGGGATTGAAGACCGTCTTCTCACAGATAGCAGCCGGCGAGCTCGGCGTCCCCATCGAAAGGATACACTACCTGGAGACCGACACGTCCACCATAACAGACGGCGGCCCCACCGTCGCCTCCCGTTCGACCATAATGGGCGGGGCGGCAGTGCGAAAGGCGGCCATCGGCGTGAGGGAGAAGCTCTTCAGGGCCGCGGCGGAGAAGCTGGGAGCGTCCCCGCAGGATCTTGCGGCGGCTGACGAGAGGATATTCGTCAGGAACGACCCGGATAAAGCAATCGGTTTCCTGGATGCCGTCACACTCGCCCTGGACGGGGGAATGCACCTGAGCTCCTTCGCCTGGCACAACTCTCCCCCCATCTGGTGGAGCGAGAAGGAGGGAAGAGGTGCGGCCTACTTCACATACGTTTACGGGTGCCAGGTCGCCGAGGTCGAGGTCGACATAGAGACCGGCAAGGTGGACGTTATACACGTCTGGGCGGCCCACGACGTCGGTAAAGCCCTCAACCCCGACGCCGTGAATGGCCAGATATACGGCGGCGTGGCCATGGGCATCGGATACGCCATCCTGGAAGAGGTCGAGCTCGTGGACGGCGTGACGAAGACTGTGAACCTGGACGAGTACCTGATCCCCACGGCGATGGACGTCGGCATGATGGACGCGTTCATACTGGAGAACGAGGACAGGTGCGGCCCGTACGGCGCCAAGTGCATCGCCGAGCCGACCGCCGAGCTATGCGGGGGGGCGATCGCCAACGCCATCTTCCACGCTACGGGCAAGAGACTACGCGAACTGCCGATCAACCTGGAGAGGGTCGTCCTTGGCCATAAACTGGTCAAGAAAAAAAGGAGGGTACGGTGATCCCCTTCGACTTCGTAAGGGCGGAATCCCTGGAGGAAGCCCTCGAATTCCTGTCCCGGAACGGCGGGGAAACGAAGGTAATAGCGGGCGGCACGGACCTCACCGTGGAGCTGCGCGCCCTCTCGGAGGGAGACGAAGGGCCGCGGTACATTCTCGACATAACAGCCATAGAAGAATTGAGGGGAATAGCCGAAGAAGGCCCGATAATATCCATAGGCGCCCTCACGACACACCGTGAGGCAGCAGAGTCCCCTCTCATCAGGAAAAACGCCCCCCTCCTCTCGACCGCGTGCTCCACCGTGGGCGCCCTCCAGCACAGGAACGTGGCGACCGTGGGCGGCAACATCATAAACGCCTCGCCCGCCGCCGACAGCGTCCCGGCCCTCATCGCCCTCGACGCAGAGGCTGTTTTCCGCTCAGTGAAGGGCGAGCGTACTTCCCTCCTTAAAGACATATTCGTCAAGCCGTACAAGACGAACATCGAACCCGATGAAATTCTCACCCGTATACGTTTCGGCAAACTTCCTGAGGGGGCGAAGTCGGCTTTCGTGAAGCTGGCCAGGAGGAACGCCCTCGCCATATCGAGGATGAACGTCGCCGTCGTCGTCATGCTGGATGGAAAGACAATCACGGAGGCGCGCATAGCCCCGGGGAGCGCGACGCCCATGCCCGACCGCATAGCGATCGCCGAGGAGGTCCTCGCCGGCAAGGAGCCCTCGGAGGAGCTTTTCAAGCTCGCAGGTGAAAAGGTATCCGAGGAGATGATAAAGAGAAGCGGCATACGCTGGTCGACGCCGTACAAAAAGCCCGTAATCGAGGCCCTTACGGCGCGCGCATTAAGGCAGGCCCTTAAACAGGGATAACAGGGAAAATCAGGGAATATCACGGAAAATAAGAAGCGCACCAGGGTAGTGATACCGTGAAACAAACCAAAGCTCCTGGTTATAAAAAGCTGATTGTCTGGCAAAACGCGAAGAAGCTAAGGAAATTGGTTTATGATATTACAGTAAGATTTCCGAGATCTGAAATGAGGAGAACTTCCCAGATGCGGGATTCGGCAAGGTCCGTCAAGCAAAATATCCAGGAAGGTTACCAGAGGTACAGCATTAAAGAATACATTCGTTTTCTGGACATAAGTAAGGGCTCGTTAGGAGAGCTTTCCGGTGACGTGGAGGATTGCTTTGAAGATAAGTTAATAACTGAAGAAGAATTTAAGAAGATAGATAAGTTATGCGGGACAACGGATTATCTTCTAGCCAGATTGATTTCATCTCTCAGGAAAAAGGTAAAAGATGGAACATGGGTAAAGTATTAATCAAGAATTGCAATAACAGGATGAAAGCAATGTATAAAATAGAAAACTTCCCTGCTCTTCCTTGCCCTTCCCTGCTCTTCCCTGATTTTCCTTACCCTTCCCTGATATTCCCTGATATTCCTTGCACTTCCCTGCACTTCCCTGAGGCACCCTCATCATGAAAAAGATCAAACTCACCATCACGGTCAACGGCAAGAAGCACACACTCCGGATCGCACCCAACTTGCGCCTCCTTGATCTTTTAAGGGATGAGCTGAGGCTTACCGGGACGAAGGAGGGGTGCGGCATAGGCGAGTGCGGCGCCTGCACGGTCATACTGGACGGCAAAGCGGTGAACTCATGTCTCGTTCTGGCGGGCCGGTGCGACGGGAGCGAGATTATCACCATCGAGGGGCTTGCCCGCGACGGCGCCCTCCACCCACTCCAGCAGTCGTTCATAGACCACGGGGCCGTACAGTGCGGCTTCTGCACGCCCGGCATGATCTTGAGCGCCAAGGCCCTCCTGGACGAAAACCAGCGCCCGACAGAGAAAGACATCAGGGTAGCCATAGCCGGCAACCTGTGCCGCTGCACGGGCTACAAGCAGATCGTCCAGGCAATCCAGACCGTCGCGGACAGGGAAAAAACCCCCTGATATTCCTTGCCATTCCCTGATGTTCCCTCCGCCCCGGGACGGGCGGGCGGAGACCGCCGTGCCGGCTCGTTTTTCCTGAATTCGGGTATTCTTCATTTTAGTTGGTAATGAAATTGTGCTGCATAACGCATCTTATTATGCAGCATGTAGATGAAAACAATATGACATCCATCATATTGTGTGACGTTTGATTCAACTACTACCGATGCGTTACAAATTATTCCCTCTCCCCTTTTAGGGGAGAGGGCAGGGTGAGGGGTGAATTCGAAGGATTGTTTACAACAAGTATTTCAGTGTTCACCTTCAACTGAATTGGAGAAGAACCCTAAATATTAAAAAACGCTTGCCAAGCAGGACCCTTTAGAATAGATTGTTGCGCTGATCTTCCGAGCCCCGCGCGCTAAGGGCATTAAGCCTAGGCGCCAGGGGCCGATAGGGTGTTACTGGAAACGGCCGCGCCTCCCGTGCTTGGAAAGGAAGACAGGAAGAGCGAACGACGAGTGCGCTCACCCTTTCCCCGCACGGGAGGGTGAGCGCTTTTTTATAAACTATTCTGGCAGCGCCGGGCGCTCGATGATACGGTGAACTGGCGACCAGCTTATAAAAATATCCAGCGATGAAATTACCAAACATAAAAAAGGTATCGTACCCGGAATCGACTGCCGAGGCGGTCGCCATCCTTTCCGACGAGAAAAGGAACGCCGTGCCCCTATCGGGCGGCGTCTCCTTCATCTTCGCATCCACCGCCGGCGTCGAGGAGCTGGTCTGCCTCAACCGCCTGCCCCTGCGCTACATCAAGAAGAAAAACGGCGGTCTGCTGGTGGGGGCCACCACACTCGTCTCCGAACTCGTCGAGGCCGGGGCCGTAGGCTCCTACGCCGACGGCATTCTCCGCGAGGCTGCGCGCCGGGTCGGCTCCACGCTGAACAGGAACCTGATAACCGTCGGGGGCAGCCTGGTCCAGCCCTTCATCTGGTCGGACCTCCCCGCCGTGGCCCTCGCCATGGGTGCAAAAATAAGAATCCAGGGAAAGAAGAGCAGGACCATTGACGCCGAGAAGTTCTACGCCAGGCCGCCCCGGCAGCTCCTGAAGGGAGGAGACCTGGTCACGGAGGTCCTCTTCCCCGCGCCTCCCCCCGGGAGCAGGGCCGCCTACCGCAAGTTCGCCCTGACGGAGAACGACTTCGCCATCCTGAAGGTGGCGATACTCCTCTCCAGGAGAAAACGACTGTGCCGGGAGATCACGGTAGCCGTCGGCGGGGCGACGGTCCTGCCGCAGAGGACGCCGATGGCGGAGGCCGCCCTGCGCGGGAAGCAGGCCTCCCAGGTCCTGGTCAACGAGGCCTCGGAGCTCGCGGCGGAGGAGATAAAGGTCTCCCGCGACATGAGGTGCTCCAACGACTACAAGCGCGAGCTCTGCCGGGTCATGGTGCGCGCGATACTGGAGGAGATACTGCTGGATCAGAAGGTGGCGGAATGGAAATTGTTCTAACGATAAACGGGAAGAAGACAAGGGCGGAGGCCGGTACCTCCGAGACGCTCCTGGACCTCCTGCGGCGTCTCGGCTACAAGAGCGTGAAGTACGGCTGCGGCGAGGGCTTCTGCGGCGCCTGCACGGTCATCATGGACGGACGCCCGGTGAACTCGTGCCTCGTCCCCGCCGTAACTGCCGGGGGCAGGGAGGTGATCACCGTCGAGCACCTGGGGACACCGCAAAAACCGCATCCCCTCCAGGAGGCCTTCGTCGAGGCGGGGGCCGTCCAGTGCGGCTTCTGCACGCCGGGGATGATCCTCTCCGCCAAGGCCCTCCTTGACAAGAAATCCAACCCGTCCGAGGAGGAGATCAGGGAAGCGCTCGACGGTAACCTCTGCCGCTGCACGGGCTACGTGCAGATCGTCGAAGCGGTCCAGCTAGCCGCAAAGCGCATGAAGGAGAAAAAAAGAAAAAGAGAAAAAAAGATTAAATGAATCGGACTGGATAACAGGATTGACAGGATGTTTTCAAATTAGCTTCGCAGCTAGATGGTAGCCGTCCCGAATGCTTTCGGGGCGCCCGCCTCAGACGGGAGGCTACCTTTGAGAACTTAACAAATTCCTATACGATTAAAAATTACTTTTATGATAGGGACAACGCATTCTTCCTAATCCAGTAAATCCTGTTAATCCTGTCTAGAAAAATATGAATAACAAGCAGAAATTCAGCGAAGTCGGCAGGAGCGTCCGGAAGGTCGACGCGATGGGGCTGGCCACGGGCCGGGCGAAGTTCACCGACGACTACGAGATGCCGGGGATGCTCCACGCGAAGCTCCTGCGGAGCCCCCACGCCCACGCCCGCATCAGGTCCATCAGGACGGCGAAGGCGCGGGCCCTCCCCGGCGTGGCCGCCGTCCTGACATACAAGGACGTCCCGCGCGTACCCTTCACGACCGCCGGACAGGGGTACCCGGAGCCCTCACCCTACGACGATTTCATCCTCGACGACAAGGTCCGCTTCGTCGGGGACAAGGTGGCCCTGGTCGCGGCCGAGACGGATGAGATCGCAGGGGAGGCGTTGAAGCTCATCGAGGTGGAGTACGAGGAGCTCCCCGCGGTCCTCGACCCCCGTAAGGCGATGCGGTCCTCGGCCCCGGTCATCCACGACGAGAAGGAGTGCTACATAGCGATACCGGTCCCCTACGAGCCGGAGAGGAACCGCGCGGCGCGCGTCGAGGCCGTCGTGGGCAACGTGGAGAAGGGTGTCATGGAGGCCGAGGTGGCTGTGGAGGACGAGTTCGAGAACCAGACAGCCAGCCACTCGGCCCTCGAGCCGCATTGCGCACTGAGCTGGCTCGACGAGAATGACCGTCTGAACATCATCTCCTCCACGCAGGTCCCCTACCACGCCCGGCGCATCGTGAGCCGCGCACTGCAGATACCGGTCAAGCGGATCCGCGTGATCAAGCCGCGGCTGGGCGGCGGTTTCGGGGGAAAGCAGGAGGTCCTGCTGGAGCCCTATGTCGGAATTCTCACCCTCAAGACGGGAAGGCCCGTCAAGATGCGCCTCACCCGCAAAGAGGTCTTCACCAGCGCCCGGGTGCGGCACAACATGATCACCAAGGTCCAGGTAGCCGCAAGAAAGGACGGGGAGCTGACGGCGATCGACCTCTACGCCCTCTCCAACACCGGCGCCTACGGGACGCACGGACTCACCGTCGCCTCCAACGTGGGGACGCGCACGCTGACGATGTTCCGCTGCCCCAACATGCGGTTCAGCAGCGATGTGGTGTACACCAACCTGAGCGTCTCGGGCGCCTACCGGGGCTACGGCGGAACGCAGGGGATCCTGGCCACCGCCATCACCATGGACGACCTGGCCGAGCGCCTGGGCATGGACCCGGTGGACTTCTACCTGAAGAACATTATCGGCGGCGGCGCGGAGGTACCGATCCTGAAGGAGCTTGGCGAGGGCCCCGTCCTGGGGCAGCCCCGCGTCAGTTCCTGCGAGCTGGCGGCGTGCATCAAGGCCGGGATGGAGGCCATCGGATGGAAGAAGAAACGCGGAAGGCCGGGCGGGGGACGCTTCCGCCGGGGGATCGGAATGTCCGTCATGATGCAGGGCTCTTCAATACCCTACATCGACATGGGTTCGGCATTCATCAAGATGAACGACGACGGCTCCTTCAACCTCCTGATGGGCGCCACCGACATAGGCCAGGGCTCGGATACAGTCCTGGCCCAGATGGCCGCAGAGGTCCTCACCGTGAAGACCGACGACATCATAGTCTACTCCTCCGACACCGACCTCACGCCCTTCGACGTGGGGGCGTACGCCTCCTCCACCACCTATCTCTCCGGGGCGGCTGTGAAACAGACCGCCGAGAAGGTCAGAGAACAGATCCTCCACGTGGGCGCCGCACTCCTGAATACGACACCGGGAAAGGTCCACCTTTCCGGCGGGTGCGTCATCGGGCCGGGGGGCAAGTCGGTGACGCTTAAAGAGGTCGGGACGAGCTCTCTTTACGAGAAGGACCAGTTCCAGATCTCCGCATCGGCTTCAAGCATCTCCCACGAGTCGCCCCCTCCCTTCGCCGCACACTTCGTCGAGGTGGAAGTTGACCGCGCCACGGGTAAAGTCCGCGTACTCGAATACGTCCAGGCCGTGGACTGCGGAACACCGATCAATCCCGTTCTGGCACGGGGCCAGGCAATCGGGGCACTGATAAACGGCATAAGCTACGCCCTGGTGGAACAATACATATACAATTCCAAAGGGGCGATGCTCAACCCTGGCTACGGCTACTACAAGATCTTCTGCACAAAGGATATACCGAAAATCACCACCATCTTCGTCCCCTCCTACGAGCCCACCGGCCCCTTCGGCGCGAAGAGCGTGGGAGAGGTCTGCATCAGCGGCCCACTCCCCGCCATATCCAACGCCATCTACGACGCCGTCGACGTACGCTTACACCGCACTCCCTTCACGCCCGACAAGGTCCTGGAAGCCATCCACGCCCGCCGCCGCGGTTAAACAGGGGACACCTTAGTTAAACAGGGGACACCTTACGCAACAGGTTGCTTAGCAGCTTGTTATAATTAAATAAATTCTTTTCGCTTACTCGCCCGCACGGGTAGGCGGCACGCATTACTCAATACTCCTCGGGAACACAGGCTGTGCCACCACCGGTGCGCTCCGCTGTTTATTAATGGTTGCCTGAAAGTTGGAATTTCAATAATCTTATTAACGGTGAAATTTTTAAAAAAAATTTTAAAGAGGTGAACTATGCCGTCGGACTTACGGAAAATTAACGCGAAGGAGTGCGTCGGGTGCCGTATATGCGAGCTCGTCTGCTCATTGAAGCATTACGGCGTGATCAACCCGCAGAGGGCACGGATCAGGGTTTACCGGCTGGAGGAATGGGACGAGATCGAAACCTGCCGCCACTGTAAGAAGCCCAAATGCGTTGAGGCCTGCCCCACGGGGGCGCTGGAGATCGTAGAGGACCGTGTCGTTCTGGACAGGGAAAAATGCAACCTCTGCGGGGCGTGCATCGAGGCATGCCCTTTCCCGGGGGCCCTCAGGATATTCGACAACGAGCTGTTAAAGTGCGATCTTTGCGGTGGCGAGCCGGAATGCGTTACACATTGCCCGTCGGGAGCCCTCACACTCAGGGCGGTAACAGCAGCAGCAGCAGCAGAGAACACTGAGATTTAATAGATACAATTTTTACGAAGTAAAAATTTTAAGGAGTCAAAAGATGGTGCACGAAGCTGAGTCTAAATGGAAAGGCTACATGGGCCGGATCCTGAGGGTCAATCTGACCGATGGAAGCATCAAGAAGGAGCCACTGCCGCGGAAGCTGGCCGAGAACTACATCGGCGGCAGGGGGTTCGGCTCCAGGATCCTCTACGACACTCTCAAGAACCCCGGCGAGGTAGATCCCCTGGGGCCAAGGAACGTCCTCATCTTCTCCACCGGCCCCCTCAACGGGACGATGTCGCCCTCCTCGGGACGCTACACCGTAACGACCAAGTCCCCCCTGACAGGCCTCTTCGGCGACGCCAACAGCGGCGGGGCCCTCGGTGCGGAGATCAAATATGCGGGCTACGACGTGATCATCGTTGAAGGCAGGGCGAAGGAACTGGTCTATATCAATATTCGGGACGACGAGGTAGAGATCATTCCCGTTCCCGACCTCAAGGGTAAAGGCATAATGGCGACCACGGACTCGCTCGTGGAAAGGCACGGGCGCGACACCAAGGTGGCGTGCATAGGGCCGGCGGGGGAGAAGATGGTCTTCTGCGCCGCCATAGCCAACGACAAGTTCCACTACTTAGCCCGGTGCGCCGTGGGCGCGGTGATGGGTTCCAAGAACCTCAAGGCCATCACAATCAACGGCACGAAAGACATCAGGCTGGCCGATCCGGAGGCTTTCCTCAAGAAAGTGGAGGAGTGTTATCACAAGATCACCGAGGACAAGACATACCCTGATTTCGCCTACTACGGGACCGCGGTGATAACCGATATCGCCGCGGAAAGCGGCGGCCTATCCACCCGGAACGGCCAGACGGGCGTATTCAAGTACGCCGACAATTACAGTAGCCACCACTACCGGGAAAATTTCGTCGGGAGATCCGAGAGCTGCTTCTCCTGCATCATCCACTGCTCCAACTACGCCGTGGTGAAGGATGGAAAATATAAGTGCCGCGGCAAGGGGCCGGAGTACGAAAGCGTTGTCGCCCTGGGCTCCAAAGTAGATATCCCGGACATGGAACCGGTAATCTATGCCAACTACCTCTGCAACGATTACGGCATGGACACGATCTCGGTCGGAGGCATCATCGCCTTCCTCTTCGAATGCAGCGAGAAGGGCCTTATCCCGGAGAAGTACGAGTGGGGAGACGCCGACCAGATGATCGACCTGGTGAAGAAGATAGCCTTCCGGGAGGGGATAGGCGACGACGCTGCCCGCGGCATGAAATACCTTGCCGATAAGATCGGGCAGGGCTGTCACGACTTCGCCCTACAGACCAAGGGCATGGAGCTTCCCGCCTACGACCCGCGCACGGGAAAAGGGTTCGGCCTGGGGCTGGCAGTGGCTTCCCGCGGGGGAGATCACCTGAGGGCCCTGCCGAACTTCGAGCTTCTGAGCTACACGCCGGAAGAGGGGGTCAAGTGGTTCGGCGACCCCCACACCGTCGACCCGTACGCCTGGCAGGGCAAGGCCGACATGGTCCTCTGGCACGAGGATTTCGCCGCAGTGGTCGATTCCGCGGAGATGTGCAAGTACTGCATGTTCGCCACATACGCCATCCTCCCGCAGGACATGGCGGAGCTGGTCAAGTACGCCACCGGGATAGACTGGGACGGGAAGAGCATCATGAAGGCCGGTGAGCGCATCCTGAACATCGAGCGCCTTTTGAATGTCGCCTGCGGCCTCACTCCCGATGATGATTCACTCCCCAAACGGTTTCTAGAAGAACCGATGCCCGAAGGGCCGGCAAAGGGCCAGATAGTGGAACTGGACAAGATGCTCCCCCGTTATTACGAGGTCAGGGGATGGGGGGAAGACGGACGCCCCAAAGCGGAAAAACTGCAGGAGCTGTGCATTGAAGATTAAGGTGACTGCGATAAGCAAGTTTCAGAGGTACTTTCCCGCCCGCACGTCCGAGCTCGATTTTACCGGAAGGACGCTCAACGAGTTTCTGGCATGGGTGAAAAAAGAGTACGGCCTGGATGTCTCCGACCACCGCAACATCAAGATCACACGCAACTCAAAACTGGTCAGGGAGTTTGATGTCGCCCTCATGGACGGTGACCGGATCAGCTTCATACCCATAGTGGCAGGCGGGTAAGGGTAATAATAAAATTTTGATCACTTTTACGAAAGTAGTTTATCTATTGCCCTGGCGGCTTTTTGCCCCGATAGAAGCATCCCCCCAAATATAGGGCCCATTCTGTGGGCGCCCATTGCGGCATTACCGGCCATTCCTACCACAAATAGACCCGGGGCTATTTCCACCGTATTTCGCATGATGGCGCTTTCCCCCAGATCGGCATTCATAGAACGCTCCCCCTCTATTGCTCCCGATGGAGTTGCAAGTTTAACCTCACATTTCTCAACGACTTTATTAAGCACCTCCAATGGGTGTCCTGTAGCTTCAATAACATATTGTGCCTTTATGGCAATCGGGTCTACATGGAGTCTGGCAATCTTAAAGGCACTCCAGTTCACAACTACCCCTGAGATCCTTCCATCGGAGACCATCACATCCTCAACTGACAACAGATTATAGATGGATGCACCTGCTTTAACAGCCGACAAGGCCAGTGACGCCACTGTTTCTATGGAGCTTGCTGTATAATAGCCGGGAGCATATTCTTCAGTTCTTATTCCAAGCTCTTCAAGAATTGCTCTGCCCGACTCCTGCAGCACAATAACGTTATAGCCTATTCCGCCACCCCACATTCCTCCACCTATCGATAGTTTTTGTTCAAATAAGGCAACCTTCCTGCCAAATCGGGCTAGCTCAAATGCCGCCATTAATCCAGCAGGTCCCCCACCCGCGATGGCAACATCCAATTCCATATCGGAAAGAAGCTTTTTGTGGTAGGTATCCACAATAGCGCGGCTGATCATTGTATCCTCTATCTCTGTTTTCCCTGTAGGCATTATAATACCTCCGACTTTTTGGACTCATGGAGACCGTTCCTAAATACCACCCTTTGTTCCCGCAATTTCAGTTTAAACTGACTTCTCATTCCAATCGCGTAACAACTTATAATTTTCCTCCTTTAGAGGCATTGGAGCCCGAAACGATTTTATACTCGTTATGGTTGATTAGAATGGTCGCATATTACATAATAATAAGAATAAAGGAACGAAAAAAGCAATGAATGGTGGGGGAAAAATACAGGATTTAATGGTTTTAATGACCTGCGAAAAAGAGGAAGAGGCAAAAAAGATAGCCTCTGAACTGCTTATTCAGAAAAAAGCAGCCTGTGTGAGCATCTTCCCAAAAGGTGATTCATTTTTCTGGTGGGAGGGAAAGATAGAAGAATCCAAGGAGTATCTCTTAATAGCAAAAACTATTTCTTCCTTATTGGATGATCTGATCAAGGTGGTGAAAGAAATCCATAGTTATGAAGTACCGGAAATCATAGCTTTGCCCGTAATCGGAGGAAATGAGAGTTATTTAAATTGGCTGCATGACGAGCTGGACAAGTGAGAGAAGCTTCAGCACTCATGGACGGAGACCGGATCAACTTCATACCCATCGTCGCTGGAGACTGAGCCTTCCGGAGAGAAAACGCGAGCCCCGCAGATGAAGATACGCATCGAACTGCTCGGACCGCTCAGGCTCCCCCCCGGCGGGCGCGTCGTCGAGGGCAGCTTCCGCAGGGGGACATCGCTGCGGACCATACTCGGCAGGGCCCTCGGCTACACGCCGGAGGAGATGAGATCCCTCGCAGTCGTCCAAGACGGCAGGGCGCTCCACCTGGACAGCAAGCTCACCTCAGAGACCGCACTGAAGGTCTTCCTGCGGATGGGGGGAGGGTAAAGGCGGTTACTGGTAAAAAAATAAAAAAAACCTGGCGTCAGTTTCTGGCTACTCGGAGTGTGTCCGATAAACCCATAATATGTCATTGCGAGCCCCGAAGGGGCGAAGCAATCTCTGGCACTCAACAGAAGCCTCTCTTATGCAAGGCAATTAGATTGCTTCGTCCTCCCGCTTTCGCGGGAGTCCCTGCAATGACAATGATGATGAGCAAAACGACGATTACTCGGACAGGCTCCTGGTTTCTGATTCCCGGCACATCTTCTGATATATACCTTGAAGGGGGGAGAAACCTTTTTTACAATACAGCCCCTTTAAAAGAGGTTTACAGATGATAAAAGTCAAACTCTTCGGCGTCCTCAGGGACAGGGCACAGGGAGACGAGGTCGCCGTGCCGGCAGGAAAAACCATATGGGAGATACTCGGCCTTCTCGGCGAGGATTACGGCTCCGAAGTGAAAAACCTCCTCCTGGAGGAGAAGGACGGCAAGATGAGAAAACGCCACCCCGTCGTAATACTTATTAACGGGGTCTCGCAGGTCGACCTTGACAGGGTCGTCGACGACGATAAGACCGTCTCCATCTTCCCCGCAATCGCGGGAGGCTGCGAAATAGGTTTTTGTTGTTTGCCTACTAGGGAAGGATTTTAAACAGGACCAAGCTCGGATCAAGTCGGAGCCAAATAGAAGTTAGCGAACTAAGTGAGCTAAGTTCTATAAAGGAAGGAATTATGATGCACGGATACGCTGGACAGTACCTGAGGATAAACTTAACCGACCGGTCGATAAAGAAAGAGCCGCTACCGGAACACCTGATCAAATGGATAGGTGGAACGGGCTTCTGCGCGAGGATCCTCTGGGACGAGCTGAAGGCCGGCACCGACCCCCTGTCTCCGGATAACAAGCTCGTCATGGCGACAGGGCCTACTACCGGGACGCTCTTCCCCCAGAGCGGCCGCTTCATGATGGCCGCGAAATCGCCCCTCACGGGCGTCTGGGCGGAGGCGCATTGCGGTGGCCACCTCGGCCCGGAGTTGAAATACGCGGGCTATGACTTCATCATCTTCGAGGGCAAGGCCGACAAACTCGTCTACCTTCTCATCGTCGACGACGATGTAAAGCTCTTCGACGCGGCGGAGATCAAGGGAAAGACGGTCAACGAGACAACGGAACACATCAGGGCGAAACACGGCATAAAACGGGTGGCCTGCATCGGCCCGGCCGGCGAGAACCTCGTGCGCTTCGCCTCCGTGATGGCGGACAAGCACAGGGCCTTCGGGCGCTCCGGCCTCGGCACCGTCATGGGGAGCAAGAACCTGAAAGCGATCGCCGTAATGGGAACCAAGGACATCACCGCGGCCGATCCGAAGAAGCTCCTCGACCTCTTCAAGGAATCCAGGTACCGGTACCAGGAGGGCCCGGACGCCGAGGGATGCCTCTCCCTGAGGGAGTTCGGCTCCGCCGGACTCGTCGAGTTAGAGAACGCGATCGGCAGGCTCCCCACCAGGAACCACAAAAAGGGCGTTTTCGACAAGGTGGATCTCGTGGGGTCGGTCAGGCTCAGGGACGAGTTCCGTGTCGCGAAGAACTCATGCTTCAACTGCAAGATACAGTGCAAGCTGGTGACCCTATCGAAGAAGTACAACAACATCGGCGAGGGCCCCGAGTACGAGACCATCGTCTCGCTCGGTACGGGATGCCTGAACTCCGACCTCGACTCGATAATATACGCGAACCACCTCTGCAACGACCTCGGCATGGACACCATCTCCTGCGGGAGCGCCATCGGCTTCGCCATGGAATGCTCGGAGCACGGCCTAATCGACGAGGATGTAAAATGGGCCGACAGCGAAACCGTCGTCAGGTTCGTCGGGGACATCGCCTACCGCAGGGGCCTCGGCGACCTCCTGGCGGAGGGCGTGAAGCGCGCCTCCGAGAAGATCGGGGGAGGTGCCGATAAGTTCGCGATGCACGTTAAGGGGCAGGAGATATCCGGCCAGGACGGACGTGCCCACCGCTCGGGCGGCCTGACTCACGCGACGGCCGTCAGGGGCGCCGACCACCTCCGCGGCCTCTCCGTCATAGACGAGATCGGCTACCCGGAGATCGGCCTCCGCCGCTATGGCGAGGACAAGCTCAAGGCCGCCCTCGACCGGCACAGCGAGGAGTTCAAGGGCCAGATGGTCTTCGACGTGGAGCATTTCTACGCCGTCGTCGACTCCCTTATCCTCTGCAAGTACGGCACGATGTATCCCCTCTGCTACTACTACCCCGACATCCCCGACATTCTCTACAGCATAACCGGCATCGACTATTTCAATGACGAAGAGAACCTTGTGAGGATCGGCAAGAGGATCAGCGTCCTCAGGAGGGCCTTCAACCAGAGGGAGGGATTGAGCAGGAAGGACGACACGCTGCCCGACCGGTTCCTTTACGAGCCCGAGGACGAGGGACCGGCAAAAGGACAGGTCGTCCACCTCGACGTCATGCTCGACGACTACTACAGGCTCTGGGGGTACGACGAGAACGGCCTCATCCTCCCCGAAACGCTCGACGAGCTCGGCCTCGAGGATGTTAAGAAGGAACTCTATCCCAAGTAAAAAGGGAGAATGTCCACTAATTTCACGAATTACCACGAATTCGGTCAGATGAGAATATATTATTCGTGATAATTAGTGTAATTCGTGGATAAACTTGTCCGTATATTTGTTTTGTAATGGTTACAGGGAGAAAATATGAAACATTTGATTCATAAAAGCGATATATGCTCAGGCTGCCAGACATGCCAGATGATCTGCGCATTCACCTTCTTCAAAGTGAACAACCCCAAGAAGGCGCGCCTCGAGATCGAGAGGATATCCGACACGGAGACGCTGATGACCGTCTGCGTCCAGTGCGGGGAGCGCCCATGCCTGAAGGCCTGCCCGGAGGGGGCCATCTTCGAGCAGAAAGGCTCCGTGAGGATCGACCCGAAGAAATGCACGTCTTGCGGAATATGCATCGGCGTATGCCCCTACGGCGGCATAAAGTTCCACCGGGACATCGGGGCGTTCATCTGCACGCAGTGCGGGGTGTGCGTCGGGAACTGCCCCGTCGGCGCCCTGGAGATGGTCGAGGGTGCGGCGGCTCCCGCCGGATAAAGTGATGAAAGCCGGAAAGCTGATATGTGCTGCCGCTTGCGCGTCAATTTTTCACCTTGCGTGTGCAGCCAGGCATTACCCTCTCTCCAAACTGGCATTCCCGTATATGTACAAGGGAGATATTAACAAGGCGCGGCTTGAGGAGCCCTCAGGAATAGTCTACCACCCGGCAAGAAAAACCCTCTTTGCCGTGGGCGACGAGGGCGACGTCTGCGAGATGACGACGGACGGCAAGCTCATCAAAACAAGGAACCTCAGTGACGGCGGAAAGGAGGATCTCGAGGGCATCACCGTTCACACCGGCACGGGTCTCCTCTACGTCGCGGTCGAGGGAAAGGATATGATACTGGAGATCGACCCCGAGACCCTGGACGTCACGCGGGAATTCCCCATCGACCGCATCTTCAAGGGCAGAATACTCATAGCAGCAGGCGGCCAGGGAATAGAGGGAATCGCCTTCGTTCCCGGCGCCGACGGTAACACGTTCTATATTTCCAACCAGTCCTTCGATCTCGAAAACGAGGACGACCCGTCGATCATCATGAAGGTTCGCTTGCCGCTGAGCACCGCCGTGGAAGGCAGCTCCGACGCGATAATAGTGGATTACTTCTCACCCGGCATAATCGACATCTCGGACATCTATTACGACTCGCGCTTCAATACTATCGTAGCCATCAGCGATGCGGAGAATGTTATCTTCGAGATGAAGCGGGACGGCACCCTGCTCCTTGCGCGCCCAATGCCGGGAAAGGACCAGGAGGGAATAGCCGTCGACCCCGACGGCAATCTCTACATAGCCCAGGACTCCGGCCAAATCATCAAATACACCCCCAAATAGGGGTCAGGTCTCGACATTTTACATTAAGCCTTTTTCCAAGCTCAATATAAGATCGTGTAATTCCCCACTATCACCCCTCTTCCTCTCCGTTCTTCTAAAGGACTTGCTAACAGCAGAGTATTTTATTTTTCCATAAAACTCCGCTATTTCTTTCAGTGTCTTTTGCGTATATTTGCGCGAAAGGTATATGGCGATCTTTCTCTGTAATCTTTTATTGCTTTCGACCCGCTGTTCCACCAAATGCTTAATATTCTCCAGTGATGGTTCCTTTTGCAGCCTCCTGAGCAGCGGTATTTCGGGATCCTTCTTCCCGTAAACAAACCTCTCCTTTATTTCTTCAAAAAAGCTATCGTCCCCCAGGACAAAGCCGCCTTTCATCTTTTCTTTTATAATGTCTTTTTCATGACCTATTCCATCTAGTACGAATTGCAAATACATATGTTTGGCCCTCTGCTCATGCTTATCAAACATTGAAAGGATAAACTTAGTATTAAGCCATTCCGGAGGCACACTCTTGGTTACAAAGTACTTCAAACTACTCCAGGGATATTCCAGTGGGTCTTGCACTATACCTGCCCTCACCGGATTCAAGTGAATGTATCTCGATAGATGATGAAGATATTCGTCTTGCTGAACCAGTATTGCCTTAAAGCGACCTTGATATAGGGGGCCATGCCTTTTTCTTCTTGAATTGAAATAAATGGCGTAGCTCGTGTTTATGTAATGCATAATCTGGCTCAAATTTCCCCTCGGAGTTTCCAGGATCAGGTGATAGTGGTTTTTCATAAGGACAAATGTGTGAATAATTGCCCTAAACCCGGCATACGCCATGCCTAAATAGTAAAGAAACTTTCTCCTGTCACTGTCAGAGGAAAAGATTGCTTTTCCCTCAAGACCGCGCTGAATTACGTGGTAGAAGGCATTGGGATATTCAATCCTTAATGGACGGGCCATAACTGGTTATCTCCCTTAACCCTTAATAGAGGAGTATACCATAAAAAGTGCACATCTTATTACCGCGCATTGCAAATGTAAAATGTGGAGACCTGACCCCTATATTTCGACAGGGATTCCCTTTTGGGCTAGGTACTCTTTAACCTGCCGTATCGTGAATGTGCGGAAATGGAATACCGAGGCGGCAAGGAGGCTCGACGCCTTCCCCTCCATGACAGCTTGATAGAAGTGCTCGAGCTCTCCCGCCCCTCCGGATGCGATGATCGGAAGGCCTGTTGCCTCGGCAATCATCCGCAAAAGCCTCAGATCATAGCCGACGCAGGTGCCGTCCGCGGTCTTGCTCGTCGGCAGGATCTGGCCCGCGCCGAGGCTCACGCACTCAGTGGCCCATTCTATTGCATCCTTTCCCGTGGCCTCTGTCCCTCCCCGGATATAAACCTCGTAGCCGGAAGGGAGCGACGCGTTGAGGTCAACGTCGATGGCGACAATCACGGAATCGGAGCCGTACTTCTCCGCCGCCTCCCTCACGAGGGCCGGGTTTTTAAAGGCCGCGCTGCTGATCGAGACCCTGGCGGCGCCCGCATCCAGGATACGCCGGACATCGTCCATCTCGGCTATGCCCCCACCGACGATGAAGGGGACGGTGACGGCCGCAGCCGTCCTTTTAACAACATCGATCATCGTTTTCCGCCCCTCGAGCGTGGCGGATATATCCAGGAAAGCGATTTCGTCCGCCCCCTCCTCGCAATAAAGCCTGGCGCACTCGACCGGATCGCCCGCATCCCGCAGGTTCTCGAAGTGGATCCCCTTTACGACCCGCCCGTCCTTCATGTCCAGGCACGGAACTATTTTGACTATATTCATTTCGATTCGCCTCCGATAATTTTGCTAGTTTAAAATATGTAAAAGCATTTTATGAAATGTCCAAGGCCCAGACTTGCCCCCCTATTTTCGACTTTCTACATATGCAAATGTGAAATGTGAAGACCCGACCCCTTATTTGGTCCCTTATTTATTCGCAAGGTTGAGGGTTGTTATTGGTTGGGTGAAGAGAACTGCCTTTTTCACCTTCGCCTTCTGGATGTGGCCGCCGAAGCTCCTGTCGCCGTTCACGCCGTGGATATGAACGGGATGGCCCTCGACGGAGAGTATCCTCTGGTTCTCTGCGGAGGCGGCGTAGAAACCAACCATGACCCAGTCAGCCTCTCCCTCCGTGAAATATGCCAGGCATTTGCCCGGGTTCTCGAAATCAAACCCCGACCTCGGAATGGTCTTAGCGACACTCACCTTCACATCGTCGAACTCACCGACAATCTTTAACGCCAGTAGGCCATCGCCCGTCTCGCGGCAACGGGCGAGAACCATCTCTTTCAGATCGCCCCCGGAAAGCTCGAACCGACTCGCGGAAGAAGGGACATACGCCACGGCGCAAAAGGGAAGCGTCTCCCCGGGATCGGTTATTTCACGGACCGACGCATCCTCCGGGTCGACCCAGAATATGGCCTTACCCGTAATGACGACTTCTCCGTTCGCCGACATGGAAGTTGTCCCGAGACCGACACTATCGTCCCTCAAACGGCGCCTGACGTCGGCCACGCTCACAGTATCATCGAGATCCCCCGCAAGGAGCTCATCAACGCGGTTATAGACGTAGGCAGTGCCGGGTTGTTCGGCCGTCCTCGCACATGAAAGGACCAGGCACACACAAAAAAGCATTACCAGAATAAGGAAATAATTGTTTAGCCTTTTAAACACATCGGACCTCCTTATTACTAATGGGAACGGTTTATTGTTAGCCTTTTCCATGATAGTCATTGCGAGCTGGAACCGCAAGCGAAGCGTGGCGGCGGCGAAGCAATTTGATGTTTGTGACACAGTCTGAATGACGTATCGAGGTTGACTCTGTCTATAATAAGAGGACAGCAGCAACATGATACGTCACCTAACTTATGGGCCAAAACAATTAGTAACTTACTACCTGCCGGAATAATAGAAAGTAGAAGCTTTCATTGTTTATCCCTCGTCGCAAAACGCCGCAACTACAAATGTAAAATGTGGAGACCTGACCCCATATTGAAATGCGCATGCTCTAAAAATGTTTATTGTTCTAATGGAATATGGTATCCTCTAGCGGGGAGGAGTTGCTCATGTAGATTCTCTACTTAATACTCAAAACCATCAGGCCAATAGCATTGGTTTAGAAATACGGAAAAACTTCGTGTACGGGCTGAGAAGGAGTAATTAAAAATATACGGGGAGCAAGCGAGCAAACCGAAATGAAGAGAATGGAAACCGACCGGCCGCATAACGCGCAGAGACCGTTAACAAAACGGGCGGCGGACGCGAATACGGGCAGCAAAATATGGCTGACAATCGCATGCGCGTTCGCTCTGCTCTGCATTTTAGTGTGGCTGAATGAAATCCTGGATCTCCCTCACTATTTTCTGGGCGCGCCGCGCACGACGATTAACTGGCGTGAGGCTGTAGGCGAAACGGCCATGCTTGTTGTCGTCGGTCTCTTCGCAGTATCAATGCTTGTCCGCAACATCACCAGGCGCATGCAGGCGGAGGAGTCGCTTCGCGCGTCCGCCCGGGAATGGTCTACAACTTGGGACTGTATTAACGACGCGGTTTCAATTATAAATCTGCAAGGAAAGTTTCTGCGATGCAATAAAGCTATGGCAAATCTCCTGGGAAAGCCTTTAAGCAAAATCATCAACCACACCTGTTGGGAGCTTGTGCATGGCACCTCAGAACCGATAGAAGGGTGTCCTATCGTACGCATGGTCGAGTCCCACCGAAGAGAAACCCTGCTTTTGCCTATTGGAGATCGATGGCTTAATATTACCGCGGATCCAATGATGGACGAGGACGGTGATCTTATAGGTGGTGTTCACATTATATCAGACGTTACCGATCACAAGCTGGCGGAGGAGGCCCTGGTCCATGAGAAAAAAAAGTTTGAGGAGCACAGCCGTATCCTGAATATCATGACCGGTCAGATGACCGACATGGTTTACTACAAAAACAAAAAATTCCGCTACATCTTCAGCAGCAAGCCTTACTGCGACAGGATATTGAAATGCTCGCAGGAAGAATGCGTGGGCTTGACAGACGTGGAAATTGCCCGGCGCTACAGAGAGTCGGGACATGAACAGGGTTTCGGGGAAATATGCTTCAACAGCGACCACCAAACGAGAGACGCGGGGAAACCCTCGCAATTCTTAGAAACCGCGAGAGTCGACGGGAAAGAGATTTGCCTGGAGGTTTACAAAACACCGATTTTCGACGAACATGGAGATTTCACCGGTATTGTCGGATGCTCACGAGACATAGCGGAGCGGAAACGCCTGGAAAGGCAGCTCCGCCACGCGCACAAGATGGCGGCCATCGGGACGCTTGCGGGCGGCATAGCGCACAATTTCAACAACATCCTCGCCGGGATCATGGGTTACGCTTCACTGGCTAACTGACACACCCTCTCCGCCACTTTTATTACATGAACTTGGCAACGGCACAACCTGTAATCAGCAATTTATTAATGTATAAACATACTTTGATGTGTGCAAATTTATTCATAGAAACGTTTT
>Ga0208279_1000296_pt1 | contig 44337 bp, 29 predicted proteins | sample AntAceMetag02UKM_FD_184766 | JGI IMG/M metagenome (GOLD analysis project Ga0208279, IMG submission 184766) | Saline lake microbial communities from Ace Lake, Antarctica - Antarctic Ace Lake Metagenome 02UKM (SPAdes) (version 2) | ecosystem: Environmental > Aquatic > Non-marine Saline and... | reverse complement strand
GAGCCCCTTGCCTCGTCCGCCCTCCCCACAGGTGGCAATCACGAAATCCCCTGCGATCACGGGCGAGCTGACCACGCGATCGCCCAGGACCGCAGGCACTTCCCACAAGACACCACCCGTTTGGGGATCGACCCCCGTGAGTCCATGCGCATTGCTGGCGAACACAACCTGGGCTCGCCCTTCTACGTCCCGGTAGACACAAGGCGTCGAGTACGAGGAGTTCTTAACTGGGGGCTCAGCCACGGACCACGCGACCTTGCCCGTCATACGGTTGACGGCCAGCCACTGGCTCTTGACGCTCTGGCCTTTGCCCTCCTGCTCGTGTGCGATGATGACGTGCGCACCATGAACGATGGGCGAACTGCCCTTGCCGTGTCGTGCATGGACGCCGCTGAGAGTCGTCGTCCAGACCTCCTTGCCCTCGTGGGTCAGCGCGGTCAGGATCGTCTCGTCCTTGCCCGGCCAGAGCAGATACACGTGATCGGCGTCCAGCGCCGGCGTGGGACTAGCGTAGCTGTTGAGACTGTTGAGCCGATACTTCGCCAGGTCCTGTTCCCGCCGCCACCGCTCGCTGCCATCAGCCCCGTCCACACACAGGAGCACGCCCCGTCGGCTCTGCGCATCGGCACCGGTCACAAAAACCTTGCCATCCCAAACGACGGGCGACGAATGTCCCTTGCCAGGGAGGGTAATGCGCCAACTGTAATCCTCCTGGGACCATTGCGTGGGAATACCTTTTGCGTCGCTGAGACCCTGGCCGTTCGGCCCGCGAAAACGGGGCCAGTTCTGCGCCGAGGCGGCCGCTGCGAGAAACACGCACGACACCACGGCCACCGTGAGAATTCTGCTATTGATCGACCCTGACTGTCCTGCCATGCGACACCTCCAACGCTCACGATAGCTGCTCGGCCCGGCCTGTCTGCGTGACTCTCAACCTGGACCCCCAATCCCTGCATCCTAGTCTATGCAGACCGCCGCGTGCAAGCGCGAACCTTGGGAAGGCAACGTCGCACAGCAAGCCAGGCTCAACCGGCCCGGGCCCGTCAGGTCAGAGCCGTCTGACCAGACCCACTACGACCCCTTCGATATGACAGTTGTTGGTGTAGATGGGCTCGTAGTTGGCGTTGGCCGGCTGTAAACGCACCTGGTGGCTCTCCTTGAAGAAACGCTTCAGCGTCGCTTCGCCATCGTCGACCAAGGCCACAACCAGTTCCCCGTTGTCGGCCACATTGCTGTGCCGGCAGATCACGTAATCACCAGGCGTGATATTCTCCTCGATCATGCTATCACCCGAAACTTCCAGGGCGAACAGGTCGCCACCCAACCCGAAACAGGATTCAAGCGAGAGCGATTCGGTGTTCTCCAGCGCCTCGCGGGGCAACCCGGCTGCTACCTGGCCCACCAACGGCACCCCGATCCGCCGATCCTCGTCAGTCTCCGCGGTCTCAGCCTGGATGTGCTCAAGCAGTCCGCGCCCTTGGGAAGTCAACTTCAAAGAGCGAGCCCTGCCCGAGGACGTCGAGACAAGACCTTTTCTTTGCAGTTCGCCGAGGTGCTCGAACGCGGTGCTTCGGCTGATGCTCATCTCGCCCGCCAACTCGGCGATCGTCGGGGAATAGCGTTGCCTGTCGCAGAAACAGGCGATGAGGCGCAGCAGTTCGACCTGCCGGGGTGTAAGTCCGTCGATGGGTTCTCTGTGTATCAGTCGCATCCTGAAGTCTCTCCGTGCGTTGTGGGATTGAACGAACGCTCTCGCTCGCCGGTCGGCTGCACCGTACGCCCGAGACCACGCCGGCGATTTCCGCCAGACACGCCAGTACCTTCGTCAGCGCCCCGGCCGAGGGATCGCACAACTGCGTCTCGTCGCCCGGCCAAATCGCGAAGTACTCACCGCCCGTTCCCAATTTGCACACAGGGTCGATCCGTCCGTGCCTGTACGCGTCCATTCTTGCATCCTTCCATTCGTGGTTTCCAACCTGTCCTTTTCAGCAGTATGTTCTATCGACCATACCCTCGCGAAAACCCAAACAAAAACCGAACAGAATCCGCACACGAACCGAACTTTCTCACGCGCCCTTTCCTGCCTTGCCTGTGTCCGGATAATATGGGACCGCCCGCGAAAATTCCACCGTGCTCGCCCCTCCATTGCCGCCACGCGGGTGAGGCCGGCTCGCCGCTGGCCCAGCCGCATGCGAAATTGGCTTCGTTTGGCTTTGTTTTCCCTTCCGATCCCCATTTCCAGCCCAGAAACGCAGACAATTGGCTTTGTTTTGACGCTCGCGTCAAAAGGAGAGGCTGTGGTTATGGCGTTATAAAGTGTTGTTTTACATGGGCTTATCTCACTTTTGCATTTGACGGGCACGGTTAGGGGTGTATACTGTAACTCATTGTCACCTAAAGACTTGGAGTTCTTATGCGACGGATTGTGGACCCGCGACAAAACAAGCTGTTTGACGCCTATGATCCGGTCCTGACCGAGACGACTCGGCGTCGCCTTCTGGAGGGCTGGCCCGGCGTGTTTCGTCACGTGATCCTGGAATTGATGCCGGTGAACGTCCTGCGCGGCCACTTCAGCCAGCGGATGGGACGGCCGACCCGGGAGCTGTATTCCATGGCCGGCTTGGTGCTGCTGATGGAGTTTATGGACTGGCCCAAACAGCAGGCGTTGGACGCCTACAGCTTCCATCTGGAGGTCCAGTACGCCCTGAACCTGGAGCCGGTGGCCCAGGATCTCTCCAAGCGAACCCTGGAACGGTATATCCAACACTTCGAGCAGGACGACCTGGCCCGGCGGATCATGGCCGAGGTCACCGGGCCGCTGGTGGAGGTGCTGGGCACCAAGATCGACCAGCAGCGGTTGGACTCGACCCACGTGTTCAGCGATATGGCCTGCCTGGGCCGCACGCGGTTGATGGGGGTGGCGATCAAGCGGTTCTTGACGCAGGTCAAACGTCACGACCCTCGGGCCTATGGGCGCCTGGATGAATCGCTGCGTCAACGCTATGCGCCGAGCGTTCACCCGTTGTTCGGCCAGGCGGCCAAGGATACGGCGTCGCGTCGTCAGCTTCGCCAGGAGGTGGCCCGGCAGATGTATCAGTTGATTCGCCAGTTCGCCGAGCGGCCCGACCATGCCCAACGCAGCCGCTATCAAGCGATGGAGCGGATCTTTCACGAACAGTGTGACGTCGAGGAACAAACGGTGCGGGTCAAGGCCAAGACCGGCAGTGACGTGATGCAGAACCCCTCCGATCCGGGGGCGAGCTACGACGGCTATAAGGGCCCGGGCTACCAGGTCCAGATTGCCGAGACCTGCCATCCGGACAACGAGCAGCAGTTGATTGTCGGGGCCCTGCCCCAGACGGCGGCCGAGACCGACGCCGCGTCGCTGGAGCCGATGTTGGAGATTCTGGAGACCGACGACCTGTTGCCCGAGCAGATGCTGGTCGACACGCAGTATACGCGCGATGAAAACGTCCAACGGGCCGAAGCGTCCGGCATGGAATTGGTCGGCCCGGTGGCCGGCGCCGAGCCGCAGCAGCCGGCCGAGCATTTGTGTGTGGACGACTTCGTGATTGATGAGCGGACCGAGCAGGTGTTGCGATGTCCCGACGGCCACAGGCCGATCACCTCGGTCCACAATCCGGCCACCGGCAAGACGCGTACGACCCTGCCGGCCTCGGCCTGTGAGCGCTGCGTCTGTCGCGATCAGTGCCCGGTGACCGCCCGTCGTGACGGCTATGACCTGGTGCACACCGCCAAGCAACGCCGCGTTGCGGGGCGTCGGCGGGAACAGGCCACGGAGATCTTTCGCCAACGGTATCGCCGACGTAGCGGGATCGAAGGGACCAACAGTGGACTCAAACGCCGCACGGGCCTGGGACGCTTGCGGGTGCGGGGCCGGCCCCGCGTTTTTATGGCCATCTATCTGAAGATCGCCGGGTGGAATATCCTGCGGGCCTCGGTCTGCGCGAAAATGCGACAATACGTGCACGCCCGGGGCCAAACGGCCGCATTGGCGGCCTATAGCTGGCCTGCCGCAGCCCAAACCGCCTGCCAATGGCTCAGTAACCGCCGCAAAACCGCGACGCTGGCCCTGCAACGGCCGTTGCCTCAGGGCCCCCACCGCACCCTCGCCGCCTGAGCAAAACTTTTGACGCTGGCATCTGTTTTGCATAATATGCCCTTTCGAATCCCTTCCTTCCCCTGGGCGTGCCAGAATCCGGCGTATGGCAGCGCCCAGGAAGTGTGGCGATAGTGAAGTCGAAATCCGCGCTGAGCCAGTCACAAAACCTGCCGCTTTCCACGCCTCACGCATGTCGAACTCGATTATCAAAGAGCAGAGCTTAGAAAAGAGACGCCCCTCTACTATCGGGCGAAACTGCATGTTCTTTGCGAAAAACACCGAAAACACGCCCTGGCGACATTGCACAACTCCTATCCGACAAAGCAATAATAAATGTTTTCCATGTCACTGGTTTTTCATTGTAAAGCGCTGCATGTTCTTTGCGAAACTGAGCCCTCAATTTCGCCAGCTCATCCCACCTGTCGTCCCGCGCCACGTCAACACCGCCTGTCATCTTGGAAACCCAGGAGTCTTACCCACATCATCCCCGAAAACGCGAATCGAGTGGGCGCCAATAGCTTGAAAGCACGGAGCGCATTTGGTTATGGTGGTATGGAACGCTTATCCTAAATGGGCATCGGGGCTGTGCCGTTGGTTTGCGGACGAGGCAGTCAAGCGGGCCGGTGCGATCTTCTGCGGTGAACGCCTGGTAGAGAGGGTACAGTGAAGGCACTTTGGTGCAACACGTCGAGATACTCAATCCTATGAGGACCATGTTTTATTAGCATTCCTTGTGAAGGAGGACGATCATGGGTAAACGCCTGTATTGCATTATATCGCTACTTCTGGTGACCGGTTTGTTTTCGGCCGGCGCGGCCAAGGCGGCCGACCCCAGCCTTGTGGTGTGGTGGAACCTCGAGGAAGGTCAGGGGACCGTTGCGAACGATTCCAGCGACAACGGAAACGACGGGACCTTCGTCAACGGGCCGGAATGGGTGGAAGGCAAGCTCGGCGGGGCGCTCCACTTCCGCGGTGACGCCGAGACCGATTCGGTCGAGTACGCCCTGCCGGCCGATGTGGTCTGGACGGCCGGCACCGTCGCGCTGTGGGCCAAGCCCGACTCCCTGGCGCAAGACGTCTGGAGCAGCGTCTTCACCAATTACTTCCCCAACAGCGCCGGCATCCAGTTCGACGTCGACGGCACCGACCCGGGGAACTACCGCGTCAATCCGGGCGGTTTCATCTTCGGTCCGGCCACCCTGGAATGGACGCACCTATTACTGGCCTGGGACGGGAGCAACGGCACGTTGTACTACAACGGAGAGGCCACCGCCACGGAAACCCTGAGCGATTCGCAGAGGACCTTCAATCGATTCGCCATCGGCACCAACAGAAACTCTAACAATTGGATGGCCTGTACGCTGGATGATTTCCGCGTCTACGATCGCGCCTTGGCCCCGGCCGAAATTCAGAAGGCAATGAAGGGCGAGCAGGGACCGAGTTCCGGCCCGAATCCGGAAGACGGCGCCATCGACGTACCACGTGAAGTGGCGCTGGGTTGGACTGCCGGCGAGTTTGCCGCGACGCACGATGTGTACGTTGGGACTTCATTCGAGGATGTCAATGACGCCGACCGGGCCGATCCGCGGGGCATGCTGGTCAGTCAGAATCAGGTCGATGCAACGTACGACCTGACCGGTCTAACGTTTAGCCAGATCTACTACTGGCGGGTCGATGAAGTCAACGCCGCGCCGGACAATACAATCTTCAAGGGCGACCTCTGGAGCTTCACAACCGAGTTGTTCGCCTATCCGGTCGAGAACGTGACCGCGACGAGCAACGGTGTGTCCGAAGAAGGCGTAGGACCAGAGAATACCGTCGACGGCTCAGGGCTCGACGACGACGATCAGCACTCGGTTGACAGCGCCGATATGTGGACGGCATCCCCGTGCAGCCCGCCGAGCCGAAACCGGCCGACGGCGCTGCCGATGTCACGGTCGTGGACGCGACCCTGAGTTGGAAAGCCGGTCGCGAGGCCGCGACGCACGACGTGTATCTCAGCACCGACCCCAACGCCTTGGCGCTGATCGATTCGGCTAGTGACAACGCCATCGACCCCGGCGCGCTCGATCTGGGGACCACCTACTACTGGAAGGTCGACGAGGTCAATGACGCCGAGGCGATCAGCACCTGGGAAGGCGACGTCTGGAGCTTTGCGACCGAGGCGTTCATCCTCGTCGAGGACTTCGAGAGCTACACCGACGACATCGACGCCGGCGAAGCCATCTTCCTGACCTGGTTCGACGGCTTTGAAGTGGCCGGCAATAACTCGCAGGTTGGCTATCTCGAGGCGCCGTTTGCCGAGGAGACCATCGTCCATGGCGGCGGGCAGTCCATGCCGCTGATCTACGACAATACCGGCGGTGGCGTCTCCGAAACCACACGAACGTTCGATGCGCCGCAGGATTGGACGCGGCACGGAGTCAAGGGCCTGACGCTGTGGTTCTTCGGCGACCCGACCAACACGGTCGCCCAGATGTACGTCAAGATCAACGGCGCCAAGGTCGCCTACGACGGCGACGCCGACAACCTCCTGCGCAAGCCCTGGCAGATGTGGTACATCGATCTGACCGGCCTGAATGTTAGCAGTGTCACCGAGCTGACGATCGGTCTCGAAGGCGGCGGTGCAGGCACGCTGTTCATCGACGATATCATGCTGACACCCAACGAGCGCCGGCAAGTCACTCCGACCGAGCCGGACCCGGCCAACCTGGTGGCCCACTTCGCCTTCGACGGCGACACCAGCGACAGCACCGGCGCCCATCCGGGCACACCGGTCGGCGCGCCCATGTTCGTCGCAGGCAAGGTCGGCCAGGCAATCAGCCTCAACGGAACGGGCGACTACGTGGACCTGGTGGGCTACCAGGGCATCCTGGGCGCCAGCGCCGTCACCGTGACCACCTGGGTCAACACGACCAACACGGCCACCGAAGCCATCATGGGCTGGGGTCCCAACGTAGGCGGTCAGCGCTTTGGCTTCCGCATCGACGCCGGTCGCATCCGCCACGAGCACGCCGGCGGCAACATCCAGGGCGACACCGTCATGCATGACGGCCTCTGGCACCATATCGCGGTGACGGTCGAGGCCAATGCGACCATCTCGTATCCGCAGGTCAAGCTCTGGCTCGACGGTCAGGACGACACGCGGCACACCACCGATCTCGATCCGCCGTACAATCTGACCGCGGATCAGGATGTCCGTATTGGCAGTCGCCCCGCCAGTGGGGACCGCTTCTTCATGGGCGAGATCGACGAGTTGTATCTGTACGACCGCGTCCTGACGCAGGCCGAGATCGCGCATCTGGCCGGCCGGACCCAGCCGTTCGACATCGACTAGACGCGCCGGCTGCAATATTGTGACCCCGCGGGGCCCGTGCCAACTCGGCGCGGGCCCCGCTTGCTTTGGCGCGCCCCACCCGGTGGATCTTGACCCCGTCACCATGCCCTGCTACCATCACAACAGCAATGCTTGAGACAATTCACGCGCCGAAAGAGAAAGAGAGTAGGACTATGACACACGCCCGGAAGAACATCAGATCCGTCACGCTCGCGATAGTGGCATTGGCCCTGGCAGTTCCCACCTTCGCCAGTAGCGATGTCACGAAAGCACCGCCCTACAAGACGGCAAGCGACATCCTCTATCGTGAGGGCGCGGGACTGACCGACTACATGCGACAGCGGTGCCGCCTGGACGTGTACCACCCAACGAACGTGAAGGACTTCGCCACGGTCGTGTGGTTCCACGGGGGAGGACTCACAGGGGGCAATCGATTCGTACCGACCCAATTGAAGGAGCAGGGCCTGGCGGTCGTTGCAGTGGACTACCGGCTAAACCCACACGTCAAATCCCCCGCCTATGTCGAGGACGCGGCGGCCGCCGTGGCGTGGACCTTCAGGAATATCGAGGCCTATGGCGGTTCCCCCAAGCGGATCTTCGTCAGTGGCCACTCAGCCGGTGGATACCTCACCAGCATGATCGGTCTGGACAGGCGCTGGCTGGCCGACTACGAGATCGACGCGGATCAGATCGCGGGCCTGATCCCCTTCAGTGGGCACACGATCACGCACTTCACCGTCCGAGCCGAACGCGGCATCGATGGCAAGCAGCCGATCATCGACGAGATGGCGCCGCTGTTCCACGTGCGTAAGGACGCCCCGCCCCTACTGCTGATTACCGGAGGTCGCGACATCGAGATGCTGGGCCGCTACGAGGAAAACGCCTACCTCTGGAGGATGATGCAGGTCGCCGGCCACCCCGACACGACCCTGCACGAACTGGACGGCTTCAACCACGGCCAAATGGCCGCCCCCGCCCACCACCTCCTCCTCCGCTTCGTCAAGAGGATCAGCAAGACAACGCCATAAAGGAAACCGCTGCGATAGACCCTGAGCGCGCCGGGTACAGGTTAGCCAGGCGAATATGCGATTAGAACAGGCCGCGGACTTTGCCGGTGTCGGTGTCTACGTCGATGCGACGGAAGGCGGGGTTCGAGCCGGTGCCGGGCATGAGCTTAATCGCGCCGGCGACGGGGACGACGAACCCGGCGCCCTTGTAGACGAGGATGTCGTTGATGGGCAGGACCCAGCCGGTGGGCCGGCCCTTGAGTTCGGGATCGTGCGAGAGACTCAGTTGCGTCTTGGCCATGCAGGTGCCCAGCCGCGTGCCGTACGACTCGGCCTCCAGCCGCTTGGCTTTGGCCAGCGCCTCGTCGGTGTAGGTCACGCCACTGGCGCCGTAGACCTCCTTGGCGATCAATTCGATGCGCTGCCTCAGGGGCAGTGACAGATCGTAGAGGGGTTTGAAATCGTTCGGCTCGTTGCAGGTCTCGATCACCGCTTGCGCCAGGTCGATCGCCCCTTCGCCCCCTTTGAGCCAGTGCTCGGAACTAACGGCGCGGGCGCCGTGAGCCTCGGCGATGCGGGCGACCAAGTCCACCTCGGCTTGTGTGTCGGTGTGGAAGCCGTTGACGCACACGACCGGACGGGCCCCGCTCCTGGTGACGATATCGATATGGGCGAGCAAGTTCTCGCAGCCCTTCTCGACCAGGCCCAGATTCTCGGTGACATATTCTTCGCCCAGGGGCATCCCCGCTTTGACGCGCGGGCCCCCGCCGTGCATTTTCAAGGCGCGAATCGTCGCGACGATGACCACCGCGTCCGGGACGAGGCCCGACATGCGGCACTTCAGGTTCCAGAACTTCTCGAACCCGATATCGGAGCCAAAACCACTCTCAGTGATATGGTAGTCGGCCAATTTCGTACCGAGGCGATCGGCGATGATCGAACTTTGCCCGATCGCGATGTTCGCGAAGGGTCCGGCGTGAACGAGGACGGGCTGGCCCTCCAACGTCTGGACCAGGTTGGGATTGATCGCATCGACCAGCCAGGCCGTCATGGCGCCGTCGACTTCGAGATCGCCCGTCGTCACTTCACCACCGTTGGTGTCGTAGGCGACCACCATGCGGCCGATCCGTTCGCGCAGGTCTTTGAGGTCCCGGGCCACCGAGAGAATCGCCATTACCTCGCTGGCGACCGCCATCTGGAAGCCCGAGTCCATCTCGAAGCCGTCCATCTTGCCGCCGCGACCGATGCGAATGTTCCGCAGTGTCTGGGCGCAGAAATCCATCGCCCAGCCGATCTGAACGCGGTCCGGATCGACACTGAGCCGACGCAGATCGCTCTTGGCCAGGCGGGCGTCGTCGTAGTTTCGCTCATGTTGCATCCGCGCCGTCAACGCCACCATCGCCAGATTGTGGGCGTTGGTCACACAGTCGATGTCACCGGTGAAGCGAATCGAGATCGGGGTCAGTGGGATGCACTGGGCCAGCCCGCCACCGGCGGCTGAGCCCTTGATGTTGAAGGTCGGGCCATTGCTGGGTTGCCGAATCGCCCCGCAGACGCGCCGGCCCAGGCGGCCCAGCCCCTGGATGAGCCCGAGCGTCGTCGTGGTCTTGCCCTCGCCCAGAGGCGTCGGGGTAATCGCGGTGACATCGATATACTTGCCTGTCGGAGTATCGCTGAGCCGGTCGAGCACTCTCTGATAGTCGATTTTCGCCAACTTGGCTCCATAGGGAACCAGTTCCTCATCCTGCAGTCCCATTTCCGCCGCGAGTCGGCCGATCGGCTTCATCCGTTCTTCGGCTGCTTCGGCGATTTCCCAGTCCTGCATGCTGCGTGGGTCGAGTTTCATAACTGCCAATCAAGATGAAAAGTCGGCTGAACGCCACCCGGCCAAGCCGGGCCCAACCACTATTATACCGAAATCGGGGTAAAATAGGTAATATCGGCGGGCTGTTTTTTGTAACTATCTTGCTGTTTACCTACCCCTTGGGTCCGAAAACGCCCTTTTCCGGCATCTCGGGCCAATCGCCTCGCATTCACGGAGGCACCGCCGAGCCGAATACTGGACATGGGAATCCGCGCGCCGCCCCCGCCCCTCACGCTAGATCAGATGTCGCGACTCCGTCAAATCGCGTACGGCTTTCGCATGGGACGATCGAGCATCTTCGTCGCCTCGGCGTCACCCACGATCCGTTCTTTCTTCGGGTCCCACCGGATCGGGCGGTCCAGGCGGATGCAGATGTCCGACATGTGACTGATCGTGTCCGAGCGAATCGCCGATTCGAGCGGATTAATGGTGGGCTTGCGCGTTCGCATGCACTCGACGAAATTGCGGGCCTGGCTCGTGCTGCGATAGACGGGCGTCTCGCTGTCCTTGATCCGCGCACGCTGCAGCTCTTTGGTGCTGGCGTAGAGCCCGCCCCGCTTGACGCTGACCCAGCCGTCTTCGCCCCAGAAGGTCGTGCCATGATCGGAGAACGGGCGCTTGCGCTGATCCATCTTGCCCGCAACGTCTTTGGCAACCCGCGTACACATGAAGTGCATCGGAATTCCATTGGCGTATTCGCAGTGAACGTCCCAACTGTCGATCGTGTCGAACAGCCCGGCCGACGGGATCTCGCCCGTACCCTCGTACTTGACCGGACTGGTGTGGTCCATATCCAGGCCCCACTGGGCGATGTCCAGTGGATGGGCGCCCCAGCCGGCGATGAAACCCAGGGCGTAGTCGTAGATGTGATAGGTGCCCCACTCGGTGCAGCGGGACTTGGTGTAAGGCTTCATCGGGGCCGGCCCGATCCACGTTTCGTAGTCGAGGTCACTCGGGACATCCATCGGCTCGACGTTCTTATGATGCTCCTCGAATGTCCGGGCATACCCTCCGGGCGAGCGCATGCCGCAACACCAGGCGTCGATGCGCTTCACCTTGCCAATGTAGCCATTGCGAACCAGTTCCACCCCTCTTGTGAAGGATTCGGCCGAACGCTGCTGCGTGCCATACTGGAAGATCACCTTGTTCTTGGCGACCACCTCGCGCAGCTTCCACGCCCAGGCCATCGCGACGCCCAGCGGTTTCTCGACGTACATGTCCTTCTCCGCCAGTGCGGCGTGGTAAGCCAGGGGGACGTGCCAGTGGTCCGGCGTACTAATCACGACGCCATCGACGTCGTCGCGGGCCAGCACCGCGCGCCAATCCGCCATGGGCTTACAGACCTGAGCCTGGTAGTGCTCGTTGACCTGAGCCGCAAACTTCTCGCGCCGGCTCTTGAAGCAGTCACAGGCCGCCACGACGCGGATGTCACCCTGGGCCCGAGCGAAACCGTGCAAGACGTTGCCTCCGCCCCGATTGCCCACGCCGATCGCGGCGATATGGACGCGATTGCTCGGCGCGTTCTGCCCGAACACACTACTCGGCACAATACTCGGAACCGCCAACGCCGCTGCGGTGGTCCGCAGAAAGGCTCGCCTGGTCACGTTGCTGGCACTCATAACGGATTCTCCTTGCTCACTTGGATACGGCTTCGACCCATTGCTGGTAGAGCCGGTCGATTCCCTCGGCCGCCACGGCCCCATCCCACAGGGCGACGCCGTAGCGCAGGTCAAGAGGCTGCCCAGCTACCACCTTCAAAGGCTCTTCATGCAAGCCAAGCATGCCCGACAGGTAGGCGAACGGCTTGACCATGGTGAACCACATCGTGGGATAGCGTGCGTTATCGGGATGGCCGAACATGGCGACCGTCACGTCCTTGCCCTCGACGACGGCCGTATACGCACACCAGTCGGACCGCACGAACTTCTCCTCACCGCGGAAAACCGTAGCGGGTTTGTCGCCGGCATTGCGGAACGACCCCACCCCATCCATCGCCTGGATGAATCGCATCCCCAGACCAAAATAGTGCGCCCCTGTCAGCGTGACTCCAGGCTTACCCTTTGGCACCGACAATTGACTCCGCCAAAGCATCACGGTCGCCTCGGGATCGGTGGTCCGGCACACGCGAATGGTGCGCTGCTCGTGTAGAGCCCCCTGGCCCGACGGATCGGTCCAGACGAGTTCCTCACTGAAACCCGCGTTCGGCAACTCCACTTCCTCAACGACAACGTCGGAAAAGTGCGTATGGGTCTGCCGTCCAGAGGCGGGTGTTTCCTCCCAGTAGTTCACGCCATCGACTGCCACCGCAAACATCAGGGCGTGATGGTGCAAGTGATCGTGGGGCGCGTCCCGCAGGACGTTCCGTCCATTGGGCGTGTACAGTTCCTTGACATAGGGCTTGAACGGCACAGCGCCGTAGCTGTAGCGCAACAGCGGCGCCGGCCCCGAACGCACCAACACACTGTTGGCATCGAGCACCACTTCTAACGGCGCCTTGCCCCACGCTCCGGATGGCATGGATAGCAACATACTCATACCTGCCAAAATGGCGAAAACGAACTTCCGTCGCTTACTGGTGCTGCGCATCTGTCTTCCCTTTCAACCCGTCCTACACGAACTGCTTGAGGTGCTTGATACTGCGTTCGGCCTCGTCGACGGTGCCGCACTCGACGCTGAAGACGATGTCGCGATCGAGCCCTTTGCAGATCTCGATGACCTTCTGCCAGTCGTTGACGCCTTCGCCACAGGCGCAGCCGGCCGGGGTACCGGTGACCTTGCCTCGTTCGTCTGCCGACTGCTTGACGGAGATGTCCTTGGCGTGGAGGTGGACGAGCCGATCCTTGACGCGCTCGAGCCAGACGAGTGGGTCCTGGCCGCACAGGTAGCTGTTGCCCGTATCGAAGTTGATGCCGATGGCGGGCGAGTCCACGAGATCGTAAATGCGATCCAGCCCCTCGGGCGTCTTGCTGTACTGCTGGTGAGGCTCCAGACCGATCAGGATACCCCGATTTTCGGCAAACGCGGCCGCCTCGGCCAGGACATAGCGCATCAGCACGAAATCCTCATCCTCGGTAGTCCAGCTAGGCTTGGGGCCTTCGTCCGTATTGACCACGGGCGCCCCGCACTCGGCGGCAAAGCGGATCGCCTGCTTTAGGTAGTTGCCACTGATGTCCGGCTTGCACAGGGGCGTGTGCGCCGAGAGGCCTGAAAGCTTGACACCCGCGTTGTCGCAGATCTTCTTGATCCGGTACGGGTCCTCCCACATCGAGATCGTGGCGAAGTAGCCCGCCTCGCTAATCAGCTCGCGGCCCAGATGCACCCAGGGCTCGACATACTCATAGCCCAACTCGGCCGCCTTGGCCGCACCCCACTCAAACGACTTGTCCTCGTGCCGCACGTATTCCAGATTGACACCCAAACGCACCTGGCCCATCTCGCCCATCCTTTCTTATGTGAATGAAATCGAACAGTCCTTTCCATGGCGATCATTGCCCGACTGAACGTGTATATGGTACAATTGCTCGGTACCGAACGTCTTTCAATTTGCTTCAGTGAAGTATTTTGAACACCAGGAATCCCATGGCCAAACGCGCCCCGATCTTCAAGAAGGCCGGCAGAACCTATCAGGCCGACGCCTGCGAACCCCTGGTCCGCGCCGCCGAGACAGGCAAGGTCCACCTGGAGGCCCTTGCCCGGGGCAGCTACCCTGGACGACGCCTGCCTGGCTCAGCCCTGCCACAACTCAGTAGTATAGGCTTTTGGGATGCCCAGGGCCAGCAAGATTGGGGCCTGGACTGGCACTGCAACGAAGGTATCGAGTTGACCTTCCTGGAGACGGGCAGTCTGCCGTTTGCCGTCGAGAACCGGGAGCACCAACTGCAGCCCAACGATCTGACCATCACGCGTCCCTGGCAGCCCCACTGCGTGGGCCGTCCCCACGTCCGCGCCGGACGACTCCACTGGGTCATTCTGGATCTGAGCGTCCGTCGGCCCAACCAAAGCTGGAAATGGCCCGCCTGGATCGTCCTGACGCGAAACGATCTGCAACAACTCACCACGCTGCTGCGACACAACGAGCAATCCGTATGGCGGGGCACACGAGAGATCCGTCGCTGTTTCCAACAGATCGCCACCGCAATCGAAACGAACGAGAAGGGCTCGAACGTCTCACGTCTGGCCGCCTATCTGAACGAGTTGTTCGTCCTGGTCCTGCAAATGCTTCATCGCCAGCGCATCGTCCTGAATCCGTCGCTGTCCAGCACGCGACGCACCGTCGAACTATTCCTGACCGACCTGGAGCGCAACGGCGAACATCTGCGTCATCCCTGGACGCTCGTCGATATGGCTCAGCAGTGCGGCCTGGGGGTCACGCACTTCGTCCATCATTGCCGGCAGATCACCAACATGACCCCGATCCAATATCTCAACCACTGTCGCGTCGAGACGGCCTGTCGGATGCTCGGTGAGACGCCGGAGATGAAAGTCATCGACGTCGCGCTGGCTTGTGGCTTCGAGTCCAGTCAGTACTTCGCCACCGTGTTCAGGCGACATCGCCTCTGCAGCCCCAGCGCGTTTCGCACCGCCGCAACAGGTTAGCGAGGAGCACTCTCTCAGGCGTCTGTCTATGGCGGCCCCGCTATGGGCGCGTCGGCAGGATAGTTCCCATGTCCGTTTGGACCAACCCGCGTTTCTCCGCCCAGCTCGCCAGGCCAGCCATATCCGCGCCGTCGTGAGTAAAGCTGTGAATGTCTCGTCCTTGCTTCCGCGCAGCGACGATCCTTCTGTCCCACTCATCATCCTCGAAGCTGGCGTCACTGGCGGCGTATTGAGCCGCCTCCCAGTCGACGACGATCCGTGCCCACACCCCTTGCTGCTGCATGTCAGAACCTCACTTCGAAAGGCGTCGCAAGAGACCCCGATCCGTCCGGACCCTGTCGAGATGTCGTTCTGCTGCTGTCGTCAGTCGTCTGCCCGATCACGTCCTGACAAACCACGGTGATGAACCCACAATTCGCAGATGCCGCCGTGGCCCGTCGGGCTCGGGCAAGGGGCCTCATCGAGGCCGGATAATAATGCGTCGGGATTGCCCCATCGAGCTCAACAGGAGCACCCCTGCCAGCCACGGTCTCTATAATAGCACAATGTGCGACGCAATTGCCACACCCCAGACCAAGAACCCCGGAATCAAGGATACTTCAGTATCGCAATCTCGCTGGTCTTAGAATAATCCGCGTAGGCGCTCGATCAGGCCGGGCAATTGCTCCAGGCTCAGGAACGTCAACGACAGCGCCGCGATGACCCACATCGCCGGCTTGACCTGCCGGACCTTGCCCGAGACCAGTTCGATGATGACGAAGGAGACGAACCCGAAGGCCAGCCCCGTACTGATGCTGTAGCTCAGCGCGATCATTACCATGATGATGAAGGCGGGGAACGCCTCGGCCAGGTTGCCGAAATCGATCCGCTTGACCTCTCGAACCATGAACAGCCCGACCATAATCAGCGCCGGGGCGGTCGCGTACTTCGGAACCATCTGGACCACCGGGATGAACAGCAGCGCCAGGAGAAAGAAGCCGCCTGCAACGATGGCGGTCAGGCCGGAACGCCCCCCTTGCTCGATGCCCGAGGCCGACTCGGCAAACGACGTCGTGGTCGAGGTCCCCATCACCGAGCCGATCATCGTGGCGACCGCATCGACGCCCAGCAGGCGGTCCAGTCCCTTGATCTTGCCCTTCTCATCGAGCATCTTGGCCTGGTGACAGCAGGCGACCAGCGTCCCGACGCTGTCGAACATGTCGACGAACATCAGCGTGAAGATGCTGCCCATGAACCCCCACTTCAACGCGCCAAGGATGTTCAACTGAAAGGCAATCGGACGGATGCTGATGTCCGAGGAGATCACGCGGTCGGGCCATTGGATATGCCCGGTCAGCGCCGCCAGCAGCGTCGAGACCCCGATCCCGATCAGCAGCGCGCCCCGAATCTTACGACTCTCCAGGAAGATCATCACCAGCAGCCCCGCCAGACCGATCAGGACGGTGGGCGTCAGCGGTCCGGCCGAGACGAGCGTGTACTTGTTGTCCACGACCAGACCCAGGTCCGTCAACCCGATGAACGTGATGAACAGACCGATCCCGACGCCGATTGCTGCGATCAGGGAGGTGGGGATCGCCTCGACGATTCGCTTGCGGAGCCCAACCAGCGTCAGCACCAGAAAGAACAGACCCGAGAGGAACACCACCCCCAGCGCCGTTTGCCAGTCCATCTTGCCCGAGATCACGAGCAAGGCGAAGATCGAATTCAGGCCCAGTCCCGGCGCCATGGCGATCGGCGCGTTGGCGAAAAGGCCCGTCATGATGGACGCCAGCGCCGAGATCAGACACGTCACCGCGATCAGGGCGGTCTTGTCCATGCCCGTCGGCTCCAGGATGTTCGGGTGGGTGAAGATGATGTAGGCCATGGTCAGGAAGGTGGTCAGACCGGCGACGACTTCCGTGCGGAAGTTCGTTTGCCGCTTGTCGAGTTCAAAGTACGTCGTCAGCATGGTGCTCCGGGGCATGACTCCTGTGCCATCTTGAGCATGGCCTCAAACATCTTGCGCAATTCCGGGCACTTGCTGGCCGCCACATCGGGATCAAGCTTCGCGAAGAGTTGGACCCCGTGGGTCGTTTTCTTATAATTCCGGCCAAGCTTCTGCCGATAGAATTGACGCAAGCGTTTGGAGGGATGGGCATCGAAATTCACGTTCTCGGGGGACTGAGAAATCTTGCCAACGGCCTCTGCAATCAATCGAGGGAATATCTCGGGCTGGCTCAGGAGCCAAGCTTCCAGCTCGTGGACGGCGAAGAACATGCGAAACCGAGGATCTCCCACGCTGTTCTCCATTTCCCGCGTCGCCCAATCCAATCGTTCTTCAGATGTGCATAGGTGATCTGGATAGAACGTTGGACCATACAGGTCAAGCAAGGCCAAGACTGCAATGACATTTGCTCCATCCGGCCCGTTCAAATGCATCTTCGCCTTCTTCGGCATGTCCTTCACCATTTCAGGCCAACCGTCGAAGCGCACGACCTTGATACCGACGCTCTCTTGAACCTTACGGTCCAACCATCGCTTAAGGAACGAGCCAACGACCTGCTTCTCGGTATGCCCCTCGACGCAGAGTATGAACTTCATTCGATCTCCTCAAGCTCACCTGAGCGATAGAGAGAACCCAGAGAGTACTCCTTCAACCAGTAATCCAATGCCTCCCCCTCCAACTTCCTCAGAACAGTTTCTCCCGCACACCATCTGGTAACTGTCGTCGAAGGCCTCGTGTCGTGAAAGGCATCTAACAGTTGGGGGGAATGGGTCGTAAGTATGACCTGCGTTCGGCTGCTGGCCTCAACGGCATACTCTGCAACAATGGGCAGCATGGACGGGTGCAATCCCGTTTCAGGTTCATCGATCGCAATAACCGGAGCAGGCGATGGCGAGCCAAGCACTGCAAGGAGAAACAGAAACCGAAGGGTTCCATCCGAAAGATCCGCAGCGGATTGCTCCCGTTTGAGCGATTTCCAGCGGACGCGCAACTGTATGCGCTGGTCGGCCGCTGGAGGAAAGACGAGTTCGTCGAAATCATCTCCGAACGCTGTCTTCATCGCCATACCCACCTCATTTTTGAACTCCCTATCCTCCGTGTACAACGTGTGGAGTACGGAAATAAGGTTCTGGCCATCAGGATCGACTCGTCTCTCCACCTTGGCAACAACCGGCTGGCGAATCGGCGCCTCGGCGTTAACATGCAAATCGTGGTAGACCGACCACCCTTCCAAATCGGCTCGAAAGGGTGGAATGTAACGGTTCTGCGAGAATGGCGCCCGCGCCAATGACAGCAACGTCTCATCCTCAGGAAGTGATTCCTCCGGAGCCACGAGACCGTGTTCCTTCTCGTCGAAAACCACTCCTCTCAAATACTGCCTTTCGAGAAACTTGAAGGGCTCGGGTCGGTTCCCCATCTCAACCTGATGGAAGTTCCCCAGTAACTCGTTCGCAATGTTGAACGACGACGGTCCCAGTCGCTTCATCGCCGCCCGGTAGGTCAGGCTGTCTATCGCCGGATCACGATTTCGATCAAGTGGAGACATCCTTACGGCAAACGCAATCTTCTCGGCGGCCCCGTCCCATACCAGAGGCTCCATCCCTCCGCTTCTCTGCACGTATCTCGCCAATCCCCCACGGGCCGAGATGGAAATTAGCTCCAGCACTCGCAGAAGGTTGGACTTGCCAGTTGCATTCGGCCCAATCACAACGTTCAGATCGTCGGGTTCCCAGGAAACGTCTTTCAGGGACCTGAACCCCTCAACATCCAACCGGAGAATCTTCATCTCTTGGCCTCCAACCGGCGCGAACCTACCGGCTTGTCTGCAAGTTTCAGCCATCGCTGGAAAGCATCATGCTACGAATGCGAGCGAGAGGACTCGAACCTCCACGTCCCAAAGGACACTAGGACCTAAACCTAGCGCGTCTGCCAATTCCGCCACGCTCGCAACGTTGCCGCCGTCAGGATGCGACCGGTCCCACAGCGTGGCTCATAAATACCACGCCCAGTCCATCCGATCAACCGAAATTCCCCTGTTCGCGGCCCCTGGCATGCGCAGCGTTCGCAGCGCCGCTCTCTGAAGCCCGGTCGGCAACCTGCGAATGGGCTCGCGGCTGAAAAGCTTCTCCGTCTGCCTCTCGCCTATCGCCCCCTCACTCCGACTCGATGGGGATGCCGTCCCGCTTGCCTTGGCAGGCCTCGACGTCATCGAGGTCGTTGGCGTCCACGACCGAGTCGGCGTTGACGTCACACCGCAGCGGCGAGGCGCACCCGGCCACTTCGGCATCATCGAGGAAAGCCCCGTAGATATCCCAATTGCCATGCCGATAGTCCTGCCAGACGACGACGTAACCGTTCAGATCGGAGCTGAAGCTAATGGCCGGATCGGTCTGGTCGGCATCGTTGGTGGTGATCTGGAAACTCGTCTTGCTCGTCAGGTTGTAGCCGTAGATGTCCCAGTTGCCGTTCCGATAGTCCTGCCAGACCACGACGTTGTTGTGCACGTCGGGGGCCAGGCAATCAAACGCATCGCTGGATTGCAGCGGTTCCGGCAACCGGGGATGAAAGATGTTGTCGCCGACCATCGCCCACGGGCCCTGACCATCGTCCTCCCAGACAACCCACTTGCCGGCTATCGCCGGATGGTGCTGGGCGCCCGCGCCGGCGAAGATAGGAAACCAGGCGGGATCGTCTCGGTCACAGAGATCGGCGCCGTAGAGTTGCCAGGTACCGTCGTAGGCGTCTTCATAGACGACAAACCCATCGGAGACGTCGGGGCGACACTGATCGGCCGGACTGGCGTCGATCCAGAAGACCTCCGGGGCATTGCGACGCGATATGTCGGCGCCGGCGATGTCCCAGTCAGCGGCCCCAGTGGTTCTGACCTCGGCGACCACCAGATCACCCGAAATTGCGGGGCGACATTCATCCCGATAGCTCGCCATGACTTCGAAGAACGTCTCGGCTGAGAGGTCAAGCCCGACAATGTCACAGTCCTCATCCATGAAGAACTTGCTCTGCCAGACCACCAGGCTGCCGGAGACCGCCGGATACTGCGACTCGCTGAACATGTCGGTGTATGTCACCGGCGAAATGCCGCTCAGACTCGACATCTCCGCCACCGCGATGTCCCAATCCCCATTGCGATTGTCCTGCCAAGCCACCACGGCCCCGTCGATCGCCGGGTGCTGCTGGTCCTTCGTCTCGCGGGCGATCGGGAATATCTCAATGTCACCCGGCGCGCCGGAGGTCACCACCAGTATCAGCAACAGCGCAATCAGTCCACTTCTCATCCTTCGATGGGTGTCCATGGTCTCTCCTTTCCGCCTTGGTTCAACTCCTCTGACGCTCTCGTCGCAATGCTTCCAACTTGAAGCGATTGTACCCGTTGTAGGAACGGAACTCAAAGGGAAAAGGGTCTCGGTGGAACGGCGCATCGGAGCCAATAGCCCGCGACAGGTACCAAGCCGGCGTGAGAAACCCCTCGGACAGTGGACGGACACCGAGGCTAGAACAGGGCCTCATCCTCAGGCTCGGCCTCGGTCGAATCGGCCGCCGACTCAGGTTCCTCCCGCTCGGCCTTGGAGATCTTCTCAATGCGCTTCTCGGCCTGTTGCAGGATTCCCCGGCAATGCTTGATCAGACCCATGCCCTGCTCGTACTGTTCGAGGCTGTCCTGCAGCGGGATCTCGCCCTGCTCAATGCTATCGACGATGTCCTTGAGTCGCTTGATCGAGTCTTCGAAACTCAGTTTGCTGATATCGTTCTTGGTCTTCTTCTCGGCCATGAGCCTCTTTCCTCTTATCTGCGTTTGCCTTCCTGTTGTCACTTGGTCGGCTTGTCCTTTTTTGCGGTGACCTCGCTCTCGACCGCAGCGCCCGCGGCCAGTTCCGTCACCATATGATCGCCGGTCTGGACATCGTCGATCGTACGCACGACGCGACCGGTCTGCTTGTTTCGGGTAATGCTGTAGCCCCGCTTGAGCACGCTGCGCGGGTCCAGCGCCGCCAGACGGCTGTCCCGCGCCGTCAGGTCCATCTTCGCCTGGTTCAGCGCCTTGGCCATCGCCGCCTGGCTGCGGCTGCGCAACTCGCTGAGCTGGACCTTCATCGATCCCAGCATCCGCTCAGGGCCCCGCCGGGCCAGATGCTCCTCACTACTGACAAGGTCCATCCGCGCCGTGTTGACGCGCGACTGCAGCGCCGCGCGACTGCGCGATTGCAGCTCGCCCAGCATGACCGCCCAGCGACCCAGCAAACGGTGCGGCTCGACCTTGACGACCTCCGCGTAGAAGTCGTGCAACTGCGTCCGTCCTTCCGAGAGCCGGGTTCCGATGGCGTCGGTCAACTCGGTTGCCAGTTCGTCCACGTACTGTTCGCGCGTGCGAATGGGCAAAGTGGGATTGCGAAAGACCGAACTGGCCAGAACTGTTTGCAGGTGCTGAGCGCTCAGCTCGAGGCTGGATCTGGCCCGACTGGCCAGGCGTCGCTCCTGGTGGAGCAGGTCCGCCAGGACGTCTTTCATGTCGGGAACAGCGACCACGCCCGCCTTGGTCGGAGTCGAAGCCCGTGCGTCGGCGACGAAATCAGCGACGGTGACATCCACCTCATGACCGACGGCGCTGATGATGGGGATCTTCGAAGCGAAGATCGCGCGGGCCAGCACCTCTTCGTTGAACGCCCAGAGGTCCTCCAGCGATCCGCCGCCCCGCCCGACGATCAGCACGTCGAGTCCGAGTCGCTCGTTGCGCCGGTTGAGATCCCCAATAGCGGTGGCGATCTGCTCGGCGGCGCCGGCGCCCTGGACGGAGACGGGATAAAGGTACAACTGCGCCGGAGGCCAGCGATGATGCACACTATCGGCGATGTCGTGGACGGCGGCGCCCGATTCGCTGGTCAGGATGCCGATGCGCCGGGGATAGGCCGGGATGGGCTGCTTGTGCTCGTCCTCAAAGAGCCCCTCGACCCGCAGCTTCTTGACCATCTGCTCGTAGGCCAACTGCAGAGCGCCCAACCCAGCGGGCGTCATCTCCTCAACCACCAGCGAATAGCGCCCCTGGGGCACGTAAACACTCACAAATCCCGTCGCGCAGACGGCCAGTCCATTCTCAGGCCGGAACTTGAGCCGGGACGCCCTGGGCTTCCACATCGCACACGGGATCGCCGAGCCCTCGTCCTTGAGCGAGAAATAGCAGTGCCCACTGTGGTGCTGCTTCCAGCCGGAGACTTCCCCGTTGACGGTGAGCCGCCCGGGCAGTTCACCCTCCAGGACCTCCTTGATGAGGGAGTTGACCTGTGTGACAGTGTACATGGTCGTCTTGGTCTGCATGCGTCTTCCCTGACCCTCCGCTCCCTACTTCACCAGGACCGCCCAGTACCCCTTGGACGGACACGTAAGCTTCAGACCGCCCGCGGCCTTCATCTTCTTGGGCGCCTGCCATTGGGACGCCATGACGTCGAGCCATCTCACCTCGACCGGTCGTGACATTGCGCTGACGTCTAACGTCACCGCGCCGCCTTGAGGGAAATAGACCGCGTATTCCTTGCCCGGATGCGCCAGACAGTAGGCCTCGTTGGGCTGGCGGTCCGAAAGGAGATCGTTGTGCGGCGCGCAGGTGAAGACGTTCATCTTGTCCGTCAGCATGCGCATGCTCTTGATATTGGCCTGCGCCGGCTGGCTCAGGCCCAGGCCCGAGTCAGGGCGATGGAAACGGGCCGAGGCCAGACCCCCAAGGATGTTGCGCCAGAAGCGTTCTATCGCGTCCCGACCGCCCCCGAAACGCCCGGTATCGGCGCCGTAAATCTTCACGCTGTTGAGCGGACGAGGCTTACCGGCGATGCGCCGCCGCTGCTTCTGGGCGTTGTCCCAATGGGCCTGCTTCTTCTGGTGGTTGTTCTGCGAGATGTCCACGAACGAATAGAGTTCGGGATGATCGAAGGTCGCGTTGTGCTGGGCGTTCGCCAGGTTCCAGGCGTCCCACATCTCGGTCGTATGGACCTTCACACCGGCCGCTTTGGCCTTGCCCTGAATGTACCGGGCCCAGTAAGCACCCCACGCCGGCTGGCCCGAGGTTTCGTTGTCCATGCAATAGAGCACATTGCCATGGGCCAGCGAGATCGAGACCATCTTGTCGATAAGGCGCTGCTGGATCTTCAGGATCAGCCTGTTGTTGCGCTGCGCGGGCGTCGTGAAGAAGAAGGGTTGGTCGTTGCGCCCCGGATGGTGAGGGTAATGCTCGGCAAACCCGGATTCGGCATAGGTGTAATTGATATTGTTCTTCGGGTTGTAGGGACTGTCCTCCCAGTGGTTACGCGAGTAGTCGAAACGATCCCAGACCTCGATCTGGACGATGACGTCACGCTCTTCGGCCAGCGTCAGCAGACTCTCGAACCGCCGCCAGTACTCGGGATTCCACTTATCCAGATCGTACTTGCCGTCGCCCGTCTTGGCAAAGGCCTGCACCTCGAAGCCCTTGTCGTTCCGGGCGCTCATGGTGTTCCGCACGTAGTTGCCCCCGACCGACTTGAGCAGATCGAGGTGTTCCTTCAGATCGGGGATCTGGAACAGGCTGTCGTCCTTGGTGCCCCCGAGGAGCAGGACGGGTTGGCCCTCGTATTGCCAGTAGGCCGGATTGCCTTCATAGACCTCGATCCGCCCCTCAGAAACCGACGCGAACACCGCGCTCATACAAAGCACCAGCACCGCCGTAGTCACAAACCGCATGATGACTTCTCCCACAGATCACTCCATTGCCAACCATCCCGATACACCTTCGGAGGCGATTATAGACTCGATCGCCCTCTTCAGCAATGGCTACGCCAATTCTGCCATGCCCTCGCGGCCGCGACAGGAATGGATGACCCCCTTACCGATTGACGGGCCGGATTCTCGCCGTCTTTGCCGCCAGCAATTCCTTCATGGCCTCGGCCATGCCGTAACCGATGCGGAAATAGCTCTCCGCGCTGAAATTCCAATGATATACGGCATCCTGAGGAGACTGCGCAGGGACCCGGTAGAAGGGCCGCGTATCTACGCCAAGGCAGTTCTCCGTCTTTGCCGCGGCGGCAAGCTGAGCGGGAGCCACATAGTCCTGGAGTCGTTTCTGCCAGGGATCAGAAACAGGGGTAAACCCGTTGAATCCGCTTGAAGCAATAACAAACGGAAGATCAGGAGCGGAGCCGAATTCCCTATTCAGATCGTTCCTGATGTCTTCAATGAACGTGATCATGAGTTCTTCATACTGCTGGGCCACCGTCACGTTCCGACCGTCATTCCAGCCCTGGTGCCAACAGAAACCCACGATCTCGAAGCCTTCGTCTGCGTATTCCGGGAAATAGCGATTCAGGTTTCCCAACACCTTTTTCGCGTCATCCAGAATTCGTTTGTACATAAACCCCTTGTCACCGTTCTTTATGGGGGTCGGGTAATCCTCGGCGCTGGGCGGAAGAAAATCGTTATACAGGCTTCGGCCGCCCCAGCAGGTTTTGATGAGGAGCACCGGCTCATCATAGAATTCCCCCATGACATGGCCGAATCCGAACTCAGGGCCGATCGCGTTATCCGTAAACCCGTAGCGAACGGCCAGCCCGCCAGTGAGGACTTTGTGGTTGTTGATGTTCTTATTGTCATAGAGTCTGTCGTAGTAGATCCAAACATCCTCACGCTTAGCCCAGTCGCCGTTTGACTCTGTGATAACCCAGTTATTGTTGTCGTCTATCAAGATCGGAAACTCATCCTTGAGAGACTGATTGGCTGCCATCCAGGGAAGCGTCCCCTTGACATCGGCGTCATTCCCAATCCGGCCGAACCCCTCCATGTTCGACTGCCCGGCCAGAAGGAAGACCTTGATTCCTTCGGCAGACACCGACGGAACAAGAAGCGTTATTGTGAGAGCAACTAAACCCGACCACACATACTTCATGCTGTTTTCCTTCTCTTTGCAGGGCAGCGGAAAAGACAAGCTCAAATCCAAGAATGCTACGGCGTGAGCCTGTAGGCGTCTACCTTATTGAGAAATCCAAGACAATACGGTCTTCTTCCGGCTCGATGCGCAAGCGGGAGTCAGGTTCGCTTGCAAAAACACCTCGGATCGCTGATATAGTGTAAGGCGTGTTCCTGAAGGTACCGGATAACTCCTTAGCGTCTACCTTACGGAAAGGCAGCTTCGCCTTCTTGTCACTGGATAGCTCGAGGAGCCAGTTGCCTTCTATGCTTCCCTCAGCCGAAATGCTTACGGACGTTTCATCAAATGTTATGACGATTTCTCCCTTAGGTGAATCAATCGACCATCGTACCGTCAGTTCACCGTCATTGCTGTCATCGACGGTCGGCGTCCTTCCCTTGATCTCAAGCCCTGCGACAGACCTCAAACGCAGACCCGCAACGGTCTGCGAGCTGCTCCAGCGAAATCCGTCAACAACAGGCAGAGTGTCATAGAGACACTGGGTTGACGTGCCTGGCTTTGTGAGATAGTCCGATGCAACACGCTCATCAAAGAGATGAATATCTCTGAATCGCATGGTCCCCTGATCCCAGAGCAGATTGGCCCGATAGAACCGCGAGTTGAACCATACGGTCTTTTGATCCTTGTCGGAGTGGTCGTTCAACACGGTCACCGAAGTCGGCGGAGTGACTCTGTATTTGTCCTTGAACCATTGGCCCGTCTGGCCCAGCGTTTGCACCGTAACTTTCCCCTCTTTTTGTAGGCGTGCGATCATGGGCATCTGTATCTCAAACCCTTTTTTCATCCGTTTCCAAGTGAAGGAGTTCTCCTGCCCGACCTGGACATACCCGTAGGCCATGGCCGCCCCATCAACAAATGCATCGAAATACCACTGGCACCAGTCGGCGTTGCCGCCGCCGCCCGTGTAGACCGGTTCGAGCGACACCACGCGTTGCCAACCGGTTCCCAGTCCATTGTCATACTGGTGAATAGGATCGCTGCCCAGCATCCTGAAGATGGGAACGGGGATCTGGTTCACAGCATTCTGGGCGGGCATGTAGGCATTCTTCCTGCTGGGGTAATACCCCTGGTTCCAATAGCCGCCCCACAGAGTATATCCATCCGTCCCTATCTGGTCTTTGCAGTTACACGAAGCCGTGATACCGTAGCGATCGTACATATACTGCAATGTGTGAGCGTCGATGAACCATGACCCTACCGACTTCGGATAGGCGCCGAAAACTCTCTTGAAGTCGAGCATATACGTATCGACCAGTTTCTCTCGCTCTCTGGGCGAGTAGCCGGTTGCGAAACCCACATCGGCATGCCAGTCCCACCGATACCGCCCACGCCATTTGTAACCGCTGTTTTCCACCAGGGGCTGCGGAATCTCCCACCAGGCGCCGATCTCGAACACCTCTGCCGGCAATCCCTTCAGTAGTTTCTGGTACCTGGCGTCTATAAGCGCATCGTACTGAAGCAGGAAAGTCCCTTTGAGTTGATGCTGCTTCATTATCTTGATCTGCTCCACAACCGTCTGGTACAGAACATCCTCCGTTATCCAGTCAATGCGCGGTTCACACTGCCGAATGAAGTTTATGATGTTCACGATTCGAGGTGAATTGCTGCGGGCGTCTGCCTCCTTGGCCAGACTGGCTTGGCCTGCAATAGCCAAAGACAGGACGCACAAGATGATTCTTAGCTTGATCTGACGTGTATCCATTTCTGGTCCATTCCTTCCGGGCCCAATCTCACTCGGCCCGCTTTCGCGATGATATCGCCCATTTGCCTCGCACTACTTGTCATCGAATACAGGGTTAACAAACAGAATTCCCCCTTGTTCTTCGTCAGCAACAATGCAACGTCTCATCTGTCGGTTCGATTCGACCTGTAGATCTCTCTATGGTTGGTGTCGCATCCATCTCAGTATTTTACTGGGTGATTGAACAAGTCGCAACCTCTCCTGAATGCCAGGTCGGCAAGAAGAAGCCGTCCACCAAGCAACAGATTAGCTTCGCCCTGCGATGACGACAGGGATAGACGCCGCCCAGGCACGTTGACAGACCAAAGTCGCGACGCACCGGAACTCCGACAGCCCGCCAAGAGAGATGCGTACGATCCCCAGTTGAGCCCGCCATGTGATTCAGAGAGGGGAGATTCATACGACGCACCTATGCTTGATGCCAGCTTCAGTATTGATCGTCCTAACCCGGATTTCCTAAGTAGTTCGTGACAAATGACGCTTCGCGGCCCAAGATCGCTGAAATTGGGCGGCACATCGCCTTATCGTGAAGGCTGGAGAATGAAAAGGAACCGTCCATGGCGTCATATGAGATATGTCAGCTCAGGCCAGCAACCGACCGTGTCCTGTCCCTTGATGTTTTCCGAGGACTGACGATTCTGGCCATGGTGTTCGTCAATGACCTGGCCAGCGTACGTGACATACCACTCTGGCTCAAACACGCCCCGGCCGAGGCCGACGCCATGACCTTCCCGGATCTGGTGTTCCCCACGTTTCTACTGATTGTGGGAATGTCCATCCCGTGGGCGATCAAGGCGCGCCTGGACCGAGGGACAGGCCTGTTTCGGCTCTCAGGACAGATTCTGGTCAGGACCGTAGGACTCCTCGTGCTGGGGGCCTTCATGGTGAATGCCAACGCGAGCGGCGATGGGCAGGTGATAGGGATGGGAATCGCGCCGTGGGCCCTGTTGATGTACACGGCCATGCTTCTGATTTGGAGCGCCTATCCATCGGCTGTGGGCTTGCGACGGTGGATGTACATCGGGTTGCGGGTGGCGGGCCTCTCGATTCTCATACTCCTATACGCGCTGTATCGAAACGAAGACGGCAGCCGGATGGGACCTCGTTGGTGGGGCATTCTCGGGCTTATCGGATGGGCTTACGTGATTGCCTGCACGCTGTATCTCGGCTTTCGGAGGCAGTTGCCCGCGATGATCGGGTGTCTGGGCCTGTTGATCGCGTTCTATGTTGGGGTGCGGTCGGGTAGCCTGAAGCTGCCTTCGTCCCTGGGGTTCCTGTACGGGCAGGCCGGCAACGCGTCCCACAGTGCCATCGTCGTCGCCGGCATTATCGCGTCGCTGTTGTTCTTCGAGGACAGCCCGGCCCGATCTGTGCGTCAGCGAATCACGTGGCTTGCTATCATCGGGGCGTCGCTGTTCATCGCCGGCTTCTTGCTGCGCCCCCTTCATGGCATCTCGAAGGTGCATGCCACGCCGACCTGGAGTCTGTACTGTTCGGCGATCGGCGTTCTGGTTTATGCGTTGCTGTACTGGATCGTGGATGTCAGACACGCAACACAATGGACGCGCTTGCTCAAGCCTGCCGGATCGAATCCTCTCCTAACCTACATACTGCCTTCCATCGTATACTTCTCGTTCTCCTGGCTGGACGTGACGATTCTGCCGAGCCGCTTTGGCCAGGGTATGCCGGGCATTGCCCGCTCCTGTGTCTTCACACTGCTGATCCTCGGCTTGGCGTCGTTGCTGACCCGATCGAAAATCAGGCTGCGTCTCTGAGGCGGAGCGCATTTCACGGACGAACCGCCGAAAGCAGACGCGCGCAACCATGCATTTCAGTGCACTCAGGTGCATCCACAGGGGGGCAGACAAGAACCGACGCGGGCACAAAAAAAGCCCCTAACGAGGCCAAAGACCACGTTTCGGGGCCGGGGAACGGAGAGGGCGAGATTCGAACTCGCGGTGGGAGCAGTACCCCCACGACGGTTTAGCAAACCGTTGCCTTAAGCCACTCGGCCACCTCTCCAAACCGTCAGAGCCCCTACTGTACACGCCTGAAGCTGACTCTGCAAGCAGATAAATTGCCGTTTCGCAATTTTGCCGCCAGGCTGGCCCGGGGCCTGATGGGGACTGATTTAGCGGCACGTGCACCAGGAAAACCCTGAACGAAAAATACGTAGTCCCCACAATTGACAGAACCGCCTGGTCGTCGACAATAGTCGGTAACTGCAAGTGCGGAGAGGCTCTTGTTGAGCCGGCTTCAATGGACTGAAATCGAGGCACTTCGCAGTGGGGAGACACGGGTGATGAAGAGGTCAACTTTGCCACCACCATGTCTCCCTTTTGGCAGAACGAAAGAGCCTATCCGGCTTGGAGACAGGCGCGAAGCGATGCGAACCAGAGAGGACATTTGCCAGCGACCAACCTTGCCCGCGATCTCCGCCGACTCAGTCTACAAGCCCCCGCAAAGTCTCGCTTCCTCTCCCTCATCAAATTGCGGGGGCTTCTTGCTATCTGTCGCCAAGGGATCATCAGAAATGATGATATGGCGCCAGCCATGTTGGCGTTGATGGGGCGCATCGGCCTCGTATCATCAGATGTCATGAGGTAATCACCCAAGGAAGGGTCGTGGGCACCGTTCCGGAGGAACGGATTCTTCCTATCTTGTCAGGTGGGTGATGAACGGGGGCAACGGTGCCCACATTCACTCCGAAGCAGGTGCATCCTCTGGCCTCGGGGGTATTATCACATCGTAGCCGCGCGCCACCTGGGAAAACCCGTCGGATGGAGCACTATTTCTCTTACGATCCCAAGACGCCCTGTGAGGTGCGCTGCACGCCTTCGTAGAGTCGTGCGATATCGCGGGCGACAATGTCAGAGACAAGCTGTTGCAGTTCGGTCAGTTGCTCACCTGACGATTCGGAAAGCCGCGCCGTCGGAACCACCGGGGCCTGCTGACCGAGATCAGGGTCCGCCTCATGGCTTCCCGGAGCCCTTCTCTTACGCGCCGTCCGGCGCCGCTGCTCGGCCAGGATCTTCTCCCCCAGATCAAGCGTGGGAACAGCTTGGTCGTTCTCGTTCGATTCAGACCCCTTGACGGCAAACGTCGGCGCTGGCTTCTCCGGGGGCATTGGCGGACTGTCGGGCACGTGCCTGAGACCAGGGCGATCCGGTGCGCTATGGCTGTCGAACGGTGGAATAACATCCATCGCGCGAAGAACGTTTTCCATATTGGCTCTCATCCTGCTGTTCATCTCATTCACAATCCAGACACCCTCATCACAAAGACCAGTGTAGTGCACGCGCCGCCCCAAATCAAGGCCGCATCACCTCACCATATCTACGTCGTCTGTTCCAGTCTAATGGCTTTAATATCGCACGCCTGCCGGCCCGGAATCTCGACGGCCCGGACGACCAGACGCATCTCGCCCGGCTCCAATGCCACCGCACCAAGCTTCAGCGGCGCCCAGATTTTCTCGTAAACCTCGCCGCGCAGGACGCGATCCGGGCTGGGAATGGGCGTCGGGTCATGGGCCATTCTAACGACCCCCTCCACGGCCTTGCCTCCAATCTCAACGCGCAGTCGCGTTCCCAGGTTCGCTTCGGCGCACGTGTACAGAACGGTCACGTCGAAGCGACCCGGCGCCACCACTTTGAGAGGCCACCAGGCGAAAGCCTTCGTGTCCATCCAGTTCGTGATCCAGTCATTGGCCCAGCCGTTGGCCCCGACGTAACTGATGCCCTGCCGCGGCGCCGGCTCGAGATAGGCTTCGTGCCCGGGCAGCGTCACCACGGGCCGCCGACGGTATCCCACGTGGGTCGGAATCGGATCGAACCCCGCCTTCGTAACCTCTTCCACCTTGACCTCGAAGGCTTCACGTAGCAATTTCAGAACCTCCGGGCTCTCCTTCGCCACGCTTCGCTTCTGGCCCGGGTCGGCGTTCATGTCGTATAAGTCCCATCCCCGGCGGCTCTTGACCGCTCGCCAACGCTGGGTCCGAACGGCGCCCCCCATGTTCTCCACGGCCCCGGCCCACGAACGAAACGTGAACAGCCTTCGATCGGGCCAGTCCTGCGTCCGCCCTTTCAGTAGCGGCGCCAGACTCACACCATCGAGGGGCAGGGTCGCGGGCGTAGGCAATCCACACAGATCCATGATCGTGGGAAACAGGTCGATATGGGCGGCAATCTGAGCGACGTCGGTTCCCGGCGCAATCTGGCCGGGCCAACGTACGAACAGAGGAACGCGCACGCCGCCTTCGTCGATGCTCCCCTTGCGACCCTTCATCCCCCCATTGTATCGGTTGGAATTCGGCCCGTTGTCGGTAAGGAATAGCACGATCGTGTCGTCGCTGAGCCCCAGTTCATCCAGGCGGCCCAACAAGCGACCGACGTTGTCATCAAGGTTCTCGCACATCCCGTAGATGCAGGCCAGCTTGTCATCCAGGCCCCGCGCCTTGTATTTATCGAAGTACTTCTCCGGTACCTGGAACGGTCCGTGCGGCGCGTTATACGGCACATAGCAGAAGAACGGCTGCTCGCAATGTTTCTCAATGAACTCGCAGGCCGCATTGGTGAGCACGTCGGAGATATACCCCTTGCTTCTGACCGGTGTCCCGTTGCTGTCGAGCATCGTGTCGAAGTAGTTGTTCCAGTGTCCGGCACAGAAGCCGAGGAATTCGTCAAAGCCCTGCCCGTTCGGATGGTGCGGGTAGTGTGCGCCGTTATGCCACTTGCCAAAGCAACCCGTCGCATAGCCGGCCTGTTTCATAGCCTCGGCGACCGTCGCCTCCTCACTCCGCATGGTCTCATGGGCCCGAGTGACGCCATGGGTGCCCGTACGCAGATGATAGCGCCCCGTGAGCAGGCTCGCCCGCGTCGGGGCGCAGACCGGGCTAGCGAAGAACCGCTCGAATCGAGCGCCCTCTTGCGCTAACTTGTCGCAAACAGGGGTATCGATGGCCTCGTTGCCGTGTGAGCGGATGTCTCCCCAGCCCTGGTCGTCCGTCATGATGAGCAGTACGTTGGGATGTTCCCTTCGCGTCCGGCCGGGCCGGCGCTGCGCGCAACAGACCGCCATCGGCGCTACCGCGAAGACGGATGCGGCGGCCAGCGTCATTGACTTCAAGAACGCCCGGCGCGTTTGAGATTGCGGCATAATCGCTCCTTCGGTGTGCCGACAGAGATGGACTTTTCTCCTCGGTCGCTAGGCCGGACCCAACGTGAACTGCGTAAAAGCACCCGGGTCCAACTCGCCAATCAGAGCATTGACATCGTCCACCGACACCGCCTTGATCGCCATGACATCATCTTCAACGGGACGGTACTGTCCCAGATACATCCAGTTGAAACCCAAATCGACCAAACGTCCCATCGACAATTCGTTCCTGATCACCAGGGCGCTGAGCACCTTGTTCTTGGCCTTGGCCAGTTCCTCCTCAGTCACCCCGTCTTTCGCCAGGTCACCGAAGATACGACCGACGGTCTCAAGCACCTCAGGCGCCTTGGCCTTGCTGCAGCACAGATAGCTGTAGAACAGACCCGTGCCATCCATGGGCTCGAAGTGCATGGACGCCGCCTCGGCCACCGCCTTGTCCACCAGTTCCCAGTACAAACGCGACCCGTGGTAGTCTCCCACGATCATTCCCAACAGGGAGGCGGCGAATCGTCGCGGGTCCTGGGCCGATACCCCCGTGTGGAACAGGCACGTGTGCTCGCGTTTGAGATTTGCCTTGCCCAATCGATCGGCCTTCTTCGTCCCTTCATAATGGGTCAGCGCCCGCTCGACCGACTGCGACGGCCAATCGCCACAGCCGGCCTCGACGGTCCGGCAGAACGCCTCCCACTCGAAGTTGCCTGCGCAAGCCACCACGACGTTGTTCGGTGCATAGCGCCGCCCGAAGTACTCCCGCATCTGCTCGGCCAGCAGACCGTCGATGCTCTCGTTGGTCCCCAGTACGCTGTTGCCGCACGGGTGCGCGCCGAAGTGCAGCGACCGACACCGGTCAAGGGCGTCACACGCCGGTTTGTCCTTGTACATCGCGATCTCTTCTTTGATCACGTTCTTTTCCATGTCGAAATCGTCGTCGCGCAGCGCCGGACGCATCAGTTCGGCCCACAGGGACGTGATCTCCAACAGGTACTCCGGCAACACCAAGGCATGGTACAGCGTGTTCTCTTCGCTCGTGGAGGCGTTGAACTGCGCCCCCCGGCGATCGAACGCCTCGTTGACCTCCAACGCGCTGAGTCGCCCGGTGCCCTTGAAGAGCATATGCTCCAGGAAATGTGAGACGCCGTTGATCTCGGCGGTTTCATCGCGCGATCCCGTGCGGACAAAGAATCCGACAGCCGCCGATTTGGCGGCTGGATTTACCTCACCGATCAGGACCAGACCATTCGATAACTTCTTCTGTTCAAATTGCATAGGCCTATTCGAAACGAACCTCCCGAGGGCCAATGGTCACGACAGTGAAGTCTCCGAAGGGATGACGCTCCAGGGACTCCAGGATCGACTCGACGCTAGTGGCCTCGATTTTCTCTTTGATTTCATCCAGGCTCCGTACTCGGCCCAGCATATAGTAGTCACTGCCGATTGCCCCGGCCCGACTACCCGATGATTCACTCCGCATGATCAGCAAAGATTTGAGCCCGACCTTGGCCCGCTCCAGTTCCTCGGAACTGATCCCCTCGGCCAAACGCCGGAACTCAGAGACAATCACATCCAGTGCCTCCTGGGCTTTCTCGGGCGTCGCACCGACGTAGCACATGATGCCGGCCGCCTGCTTGAGACTCTGGTACGACGCCCCAATATTGTAACACAGGCCGCGTTTCTCCCTGACTTCGGTAAACAGCCGGGCGCTCATGCTGCCGGAGAGCACTGAGGTGGCCAGACGAGCGCTGTAGTAGTCATCGTCGGTGAACTTGACGGCATCGGTCATCAAGCCGATGTGGACCTGCGCACCGTCGTTCGGGATATGGGTATACCGACCCGTCTGCTCACCCACAACCGGATCATGCCAAGTTGTGGCTGGCCGACTGCCAAACGTATCCTCCAGCTGCTGGCAGACCGCGTCAAAATCATACTTGCCCGCCACGGCAAAGATCGTCTGCGAAAAATCGAAACTCGTCTTGACAATCTGCCGGGCCCTTTCAGCCGTCAATTGCTCCAACTGCTCAATTTCTCCGACCGTGCTGCGTCCCAGCGGATTCGGATAAAATCGCTTCCGCAATTCCAGCATCACCAGTTGCTGTGGCTCATCGGCCAGTGCCAGCAGCCCCTCCATCGCCAGTTGCCGAGCTGGCGTGAACTGCTCGTCGCTCAGACGCGGATCGCACAGGACATCGGCATACAACGCCAATGCAGCGGCCAAGTTGCTGGATTCCAGGGACGCCCCCACGATAAGGTGCGAGCTGCCCACCGAATCGCCGCGGTGCAGGCCCAGCCCATCGAGGGCATCGCCCAAGGCGCGATTGTCGCGCGCCCCGGCGCCGCGGAAGATCCAGTCGGAGATAACGTTGGCCGCCCCGCAAACCCCCTCGGGCAACCGCGCCGCGCCGACCGGCAACATGAAGTCAAAGGCGACCGACTCCACGCCGGCCATCGGCTCGCCCAGCAGGACCATGCCATTGTCCAGCACCCGCTTGTCTATCTGTGGTTCCATGTAGCTCCCTTAACGGTTCGCGTGAGAACGCCGGTTCTAACACCAACTCCGCGTCCACTGCTCAAGCATGAGCGCAACAGATGGAGATGTCGAGGTGTTCTAGCTCCAGCACATCGGCGCCGGATTACGCCGCGGCCGGTTCTTCCTCGTGCTCATCGAAACGTACACTGATCTTCTTGCTGACGCCTTGGGTCTGCATCGTGATGCCGAACAACACCTCGGCGATGCTCATCGTGCGCTTCGTGTGCGTCACGATGATAAACTGGCTTTCCTGCTGGAACTCGCGCAGCAGAATATTGAAACGCTCGTTGTTGGCCTCATCCAACGCGGCGTCCACTTCGTCCAGGAAGCAGAACGGCGACGGTTTGGCCCGGAACACGGAGAACAGCAGCGCCAGAGCGGTCATGGATTTCTCGCCACCACTGAGCAGCGAGATACTGCGCGTCTCCTTGCCCGGCGGCTTGGCGATGACCTCAATGCCGGCGTCGAGAACATCGTCGGCTTCCTCCAGCACAATATCGGCCTTACCGCCGCCAAACAGCTTGCGGAAGATTTGCTGGAAATTGGCTCGGATCTGTTCAAACGTCTCGACGAACTTCTCGCGACTCTTCTTATTGAGCCGGTTGATCAACTGCTGCAATTGCGCCTTGCTCTCGTTCAGGTCCTCAACTTGATTCGCCAGGAAAGTGTGGCGCTCTTCCAGGCTGGTCTGCTCGTCAATCGCGTCCAGATTCACGTTGCCGAGCCGCTCGATTTTGCCCCGCAGTTCGTTAATCTCGCCCTTGACCTGCTCCCAGTTCACATCGCCGGTCGCCTGCTCTTCAAACACCTCGGCCAGCTCGATCTCCAACTCGTCCCGCACCCGCTCGACCAAGTCTTGCTGCCGCACTTCCACCTGGCCAAGCTGCACGCGAATCTCACTGATCGCCCGCTCGAGTTCCTCCTTCTGACCCCGCTTGGTGCGAACCAGTTCCTCTTTCTCTTTCTGCTCGGCGGTCAACTGCGCCAGTTCCTCCTGGAGTTGCCGGTTGCCCTGCTGTTGAGCCTCTTTCTCGACGAACCGTTCGGAGACCCTGGACTCACAATCCAGGATATCACGCTTGGCCTCGGCGATCTGCCCGCTACTGGAGCGCACTTCCTCTTCGGCCGTGGTCAACGTCCGCAGGTTCGTCTGGATCTGATTCTCCAGGCTCGCGATGATCTGCCCAAGCCCCTTTTGCTGTTCGACGACCCGCCCAAGCTGCACTTTCAATTCGGTCAACTCGCCCACCCGGCTCTGCTGCTGCTCGCGCAGTTCGTCGTACATGGCTTCGAGTTCCCGGATATGGGCCGCCCGCTGGGTGTTAACCGCCTCCAGTTCTTCGAGTCGTTGCTTCGAATCGTATTCCTTCTGCACCGACTGCTCGATCTCCTCTTCCAGAGATCCCAACTCGCTGGCAATGAGCGGCTCTTCCTCCTTCAAACGCGTGATGTCCTGCTGGAAGAGCGCCAGTTTTGAGTTTACCTGCGTCTTCTCCGTGTTGGCCTCGTAGATGGCCGTCCGCAAGTCCTTGCACAGTTTCTCGAGATGGGCCTTGGTCTGCGTACTCCGCTGGACGCGGCCCTCCAGATCGGCAATCTCGGCGTTGATCTTGCCGATCGTCTCTTCCAGTTGGCTGATCCGGCTGCGCCGCGAGATCAGTCCGGTCCCCTTGCCCAGAGGGCCGAGCCGGAGGAGCCCGTCGGAACCGAGACATTCGCCCCCTAGGGTGACGAACGCGTAACCCTGCCGCGTGTACCGCGACAGCTCCTGCGCCACCGCCAGCGAGTCAACGACAATCGTTTTTCCCAGGAGCCGCCACGCCAACGGCGCGTACCGCGCGTCGTACGAAACAAACTCGACCAGTCGTCCTCGCACGCCGGGATGTTTTCCAAAATCGACGTCGTCGCAGAACAGATCCAGTTGATCCAGGCAGCAGAAATGCACGCGGCCTTCCAGCGCCGCGACCATCTCCCGATCTTCGAGCAGCTTAGCGGTGTTCTTGATCAGCAGGACATCCGTCAGTCCCTCCAGGGCCGCCTCGACCGCCTCGGCGTGCTCGACGTCCGTCGTGACTTTTTCCGCCAGAATGCCGTCGATATACGTCACCTTGCGACTCTCATCCGCCTGGGTCTTGAGCACGCTCTTCACCGCCTGCCCAAGTCCCTCGTGACGTCGTTCCATGTCGGTCAACACCGCCAGTTCACTGCTCAGGGCGCTGCGCGCCTCCTTGTTCTGGGCCAGGTGCTTGCCGTCCTCAACAATCTGGGTCTCGGCCTCGCTGATCTTCTGCCGTTTTTCCCCGAGATTCTGTTCCAACTCCGTCAGGACCCGGGAGATGTCACCCAGTCGCGCATTGTGCTGGGCCTTGTTGGTCAGGAGTCTTTCGAGTTCGGCTTTGGCCGTCTCAGCACGACCGGCCAGCCGGTTCCGCTGATTCGACAGGCTGTCACGGTAACTGGAGATGCTCTGCACTTCATTGTGCAACTGCGCCGTACGGCGTACGATGTCGATGATGCCCGACTTCTCGTCCTCGAGCTCCGCTTCCAGCGACGCTAACTGGGCGTCCCCTTCCTCGGTGATCCCTTGCATCGTCGCGATCGCCTCGCTGCGCTCGGCCACGATGTGGTCGCACCCGCTCAGTTCCTCGCAATGCCGCGCCAGGTCGCGTTTAACCTGGTCCCCCTGCCCCCGCATCCGCTCGATTTCCTGGTTCGCCGTCGCCGTCCGCGTGGTTAGTTCGCCGATGCGCGACCGCAAAAAGTCGATGCGCTGCAGCTTCTGGTCGATCTTACTCTGAATCGCAACGAGCGAATTGCCCGTTTCGCTGAGCTTGTGCTCGGTTTCGATGATCGCATTGCCCAGTCGGCTCATCTCCGCCTCGGCCCCCGCCTCTTCCGCGGAAACCGCCGAGAACCGCTCGGAGGCGTCATGCAAAGCCTTGCGCCGCCCCTCGAGTTGGTCCCGGTTCTTGCCGTATTCGACCAGCGAGAAGTTGACCTGCAACTCCTTGAGCCGCTTGGTGTATTCCAGATAGTTGCGGGCCTTACCGGCCTGGAGCTTGACGCTGCGCAACCGCTTGGCCACCTCCTCCAGGATGTCCGCCAGACGCAACAGGTTCTGCTCCGTTCGTTCGAGCTTGCGCAAGGCCTCCTTCTTGTGGGCCTTGTACTTGCTGATGCCGGCCGCCTCCTCGAACACAATCCGTCGGTCTAATTTCGAGGCCCCCACCAACTGCTCGATCTGACCCTGCTCGATGATGGAGTACCCACGGTTCCCGACGCCGGTATCCATGAACAACTCGCGGATGTCCTTGAGGCGGCAAACCTTCTTGTTGATGCGATACTCGCTCTCGCCGCTGCGATAGATCCGCCGGGTAATCTGAACTTCTTCGGCATCGATCGGCAAACGCCCGCTGGCGCCGCCCTCCGGATTCGAGAGCACCAGCGACACCTCGGCCGAGCCGACCGCTTTGCGGCTGCTGCTACCGCTGAAAATCACGTCCGCCATATGGTCGCTGCGCAGGCTCTTGAGCTTCTGCTCGCCCAGCACCCATTTGACGGCATCGACCACGTTGCTCTTGCCGCACCCGTTGGGTCCGACAATCCCCGTGATGGAGGCATTGAACAGAAACTCCGTACGATCCGCGAAGCTCTTGAATCCATCCAGTACGATCTTCTCAAGTCGCATACTTTACCCAGTACTCACTATTCGATACAGGGACACTCCGTCCCCATCCAGGGTCGTTTTTGGGTAACACATTCAAATATTATCGGCCCGAAGCCTGCTATTTCTTGACTATTCGGTCGATTTTTGGGAGGGGGCCGGCCCAAAACTCAGCGGCCACGCCCTCTTTGGCGGACAATTGCTCCAGGACGGCGATCACGTCGGCATACGGCACCCCCAGGCCGGTGGGACCTCTTCCACTGGCGGCGCGACGTTCGCCTCCCAGTGTCCGAACGATCGCGCTGAGACCCAGCCCACTGCGAATCGGACCGATCACCCCGCGTCCTTTCGGCCCCTGACGCGTCAAGGACGCATAGTCCTGGCCGGTGCGCGAGTCAACCACGACCTGTCCATCCGGTGACTGGACGAACAGACTGTCGCGACATTGCAGGGGCGACCCGAAAATCACCACACGGGGCTCGCCCATCCGCGTGACGAAGATCGCCTTGCGGTCGGTCTGCATCACACGCTCCAGGTAGAAACTGCGGCCGATGAACTCCTGTCGTATCGTCAGGTCCTCCATCTCGCGCAGATGCTCGTAAGCCGCCAGGACGACGTCCTTGTCTGCATCTCGCAGAAGCTGCCGGGCCAGCGACGCGGCGTCGTTACGCTGCGCGCCGGCCACGATGGCGTCCAGCGCCTCCACTCGGCGCGCCGACGCCTGGTCCGTGGCAATCGCTCTCAGCGATGCCAGGCCACGATCGTCGCCCAGGTTCAGGACACACCGAGCGACGCGAAGACGGACGCCTTCATCGTCGGCCGTCAGCAGAGTCGCCAGCTTCACCAGGCACCGCCGGCCAAGCGCCTCCAGCGCGATCTCGCTGCGTTCGGCCGTCTCCGGAACGGTCAGACCCTGCAAGAAGGTGTCGATGCGCGTCTGTAGCAATTCCGGCGTCTCGTTCAAGTAGGTCATCACCACCATCGAGACGAACCGCATCGGGCGCCGTCGAAAGGCGTCGGGGATCACGAACGTCAAGTCCGTGGCCGAGACCGAGGTGGCCGTGCCGCCGCCGTAACGCTCGTTCAAGCGATTGCGCACGGTGCTGGCCGCCGCATAATCAGTGCGAAGCAGCCTCAAGGCCCCCGTGTAGCTGTGGATCGCAGAACCGCCGCCCAGGACGAAACCATCGGTCATCTCCGGTTCGGCGACGCCAAGCAGATTGACGAACACGGGACCTTCTACCGTCGCCAGAGGCCGGGTTTGCCTACCGGAAGTCCCCTGCGGGTGCAACTCCGCCTTGTACAACCAGCCCCCGCGTAACGAGGTCGTGTCGGAGCCGGTGACGGGCCGAACCTGCACATCGAATTTCTGGCCCTTCGAGGCGATCACCGGGATGACCCCCTCCAGGCGAACCACCGCCGTGTTTCGGCTGTTGATGAACTCGTCGATGTTGATCGATCTGTTGGGCAACTGCGTCAGAATGTACTGCTTCAGATAAGCACGCAGTCCGACCGGGCAAACGCCCGAGCCCGTCCCGGGCAGCCCGCCCACCAGTCCATACCCTTCCAGGGCCACCGGTTCGGGCCGCGCGACCGCCGCAACGGAGCCAACGGTCGGGCCCAGTTTCGCTTCGTCCAACAGGTCGCTCGATCCGTCGGAACTCCCCTGGCGGCCGCAGCCGGCCAACAGTACCGCCGCGAGCACGAAGCTCGGGACGAATGCGCGATGTCCCAAAAAATCTCTCATCTTGCGTCGAAATCCCCGCTAAAGAGGTAAAATCGGTACACACTCCACGATGAGGATACTACGCAATCGCCCCGCTGCCGTCAAGTCTATTCGTAATCCGTGGTTACGCCTTCGGCGCCATCGGCGCGGCCGCTCAATCGCGTGGGCTCCGGCCCCGAAACCGGAGCCCGGCGCGTCTCGATTGCGCTTGCATCTCCTCAGGGCGGCGAAACGACCGCCTCGGCCCTAGCCCTTGACGATCCAGATGTTGCGGAACTGGATCGGATGGCCGTGGTCCTGCAGTTGGATCGGACCGGTCGGCTTCTGTTCGGCTTTCGGGTTGGCCGTGCCGTGCGGGATCTCGACATTGTCGTGGATCTTGACGCCGTTCAGGATAACGGTGATGCGGGCAGCTTCCTTGACGGACTTGTCGCTATTGAGCCGCGGGGCGCGGAACTCGATGTCGTAGGTCTGCCACGTCTCCGGGGGCAGCGAGGCGTTGACGTCGGGCCGCTTGACGTTGTACAGGCCGCCGCAGTCGCCCGACGTCTCAGAAAGGCCGAACGAATCGAGGATCTGGACCTCGTAGGTATCGCTGAAGAACACGCCGCTATTGCAGCGACCCTGCCCGCGATTGAGCGGCTCCAGGGGCAGCTTGAACTCCAGGTGCAGATGCTTGACGTCGCCGAACCGCTCCTTTGTCCGTGTGGCGCCCTTGTTGACCTGCATAACGCCCGTGTCGAGGGCCTTCCAGCCCTGGTTCGTCCAGGCACTCAGACTGGGCTTGACACCCTTCTTGTAAGGCAGCAGCACGACCGCTCCGGCCGGGGGCTTTAGCCCGGCCTTGGGAGAGGTTCGCACGACCTTGTCCAACTCGATGTGCTGGCCGTAGCTGCTGCGAATCGCCAGATGCCCGTCCTTGATCTCGCCATACCAGCCGTAGCCGCCGGCCGGATAAGCGATAGTAACCCGGTTTCCGTGCAGAAGCCCATAGATCTCGATGTGGGCCCCGGCCCGGTTTCGGTCCAGGCTGACCGCGTCGATCACGATACGCCACTTGTTGACATCCTCAGCCACCACGACCGCCGAGGCCGGCACCTGCACCTGGCTGTCGGCGTAGAACGTCCCGGCGTACTGGCCCATGAAATCGTCCGCGCCGGCCACCGTTACGCCCAGCACCAGAATCGCGGCCAGAATGAGTCCTCGAGAGATGTGTGTCGTCATTTGCTCAACTCCTTATAACTTGAACTTGTTCGATGAGGACACCATGCTACCGCCGCGCCGCCAAACGTCAAGGGTCTCCTGTCACGAGCCCCCGCCCGCCCGGCCGAGAGATTGGCTTCGATTGGCTTTATTTGGGTTTGTTTTCTCGCCCAATCCCCATTTCTGGCCTTCAAACGCGGATAATTGGGTTTGTTTTGCACAATTGACCGTCGTCGGACTGGAGCCCATCGGGTGGCATCGTCAAGCGTGCTTGGCGATGGTCGAACGAGAATCCAAACTGAACCATCCCCAAAGCCTCTGGCTCTGAAGCTGCCACACACGTCGAATCTCCTTGTCAAAGAACAGGCCCCCAAAAGAAGCCCTTCTATAAATTGGGCCGAACTGCACGTTCTTTGCGAAAAAAACGGGAAACGCCGCCAGCCTAGCTCGCGCAACTCCAGGCCCCAAAGGCAATAAAAAAAGTTTTGCAGACAGACGGATTGCATTGCAAAGCGCTGCGTGTTCCTTGCGAAACCCGAGCGGATTTCGCAAAGCGTCGCCCCTGACCCGTGACCCGTATTGCGTAGGGCAGGAAAACGGGGACTGGTACGTTCGGCGGTTCCGCCGGTTGTACCTGTCCCCGCTTTCCGGAGAGGAGACATGGGCCGCCGTAGGACAGACGACCTTGACAGCCCCCATCTCGTGCGGCATGATGGAATGAGAGTTGCGACGATTGGCCAGTGAGAGGAACCCCCAACATGGCTAAGAAGCGGAAGAGAGCGCCGACCAAGAAGAGTGCCTTCGACGATTTCGCCATGCGCAAGCCCAAGCTGACCGTCCTGACGGACCACCCCCTGGCGACCGACGACGCCGAAACCACGTTCGAAGCCGACCCGTTCGACTTTCGCTACAAGCTTGGCCCGGTCTACGATATCGTACGGTACAAGGACCCCCGGGAGGAGAAGGACCGGGATCGACGGACCCCCCTGGCCGTCCTGATCTCGGGCGGTTGGGGTACGGGCAAGACCTCCGCAATGAGGTGGCTCGAAGCTCTGCTGAAGAATTGGAACGCCACCGGCGGAAAGCCAAGAGTCCATCCCGTCTGGTTCTATCCCTGGAAATACGACAGTAAGGAGGACGTTTGGCGGGGCCTGGTCTCGGAAGTCATCATCGAGAGCATCAAGGTCGAGAACATCACCTGGCAGAGGGCCAAGAACGCGGCCAAGCAGTTCGGCCTGTTCCTGGGCAAGGGCTTTCTGCACGCCTTGGCTTCGACCAAGTTCAAGGGCAAGGTCTCGGCCGGCGTCGTGGAGGGCGGAGCGGAAGCGGACCTGACCTGCCTCAAGGACATCCTCGCCGAGTATAAGGATGCCGCCCATCCCGAGAAGGCGTATCTCAACGAGTTCGAGGATTCCCTGGAGAAATGGGTCACGACCACGCTCGGGGACGACGAGCGCATGATCATCTTCATCGACGACCTCGACCGATGCATGCCGGACATCGCCCTGCAGGTCCTGGAAGCCTTGAAGCTCTATCTCAACATCCCCAAGCTCATCTTCGTCGTGGGGGTGGATAAGAACGTCGTCGAGAGGCTCGTGGTCGAGCACTACCGCAAGCTGGGCCTGGTCAGAGACCCCAAGGACAACGACACAGACGACGAACGCAAGCAAATTAGAGGAGACGAGGAGAAGGCCAGGCAATATCTCTCGAAGATGTTCCAGGTCGAGGTGGAATTGTCGCCCAGCCAGGAACAGGTGCGCGAGTTCCTGGGCGAGCAACTCAGCGACATCCCCTATTGGAAAGAGCAACTGTCCGAAGACCACCGCAATTTGTTCGGCGAGATCGTCCTGAAGCTGGCGGGCCGCAACCCCCGCGAGGTCAAGCGACTCCTCAATAGTGGTCTCATGGCGGGCGCCGGGACCGACATGATGAAGCCCGCAAAGGGCAAAACGCAGCTGAAGTTCGAGCAGGGCCTCCAATACTTCTTCGTGCGTCTGATCCTCCAGAAGCGCTATCCCAGCCTGGCGGGAATGATCGACACAGACATCGGCCGAGAGTTCTTCACGGACTGGTCGAGACTGATCCTGCAAGACGAAGAGAACGATGTGAGTGCTTTCGACGCCGCCAAGGCAATGCGCCCGGGTGAGAAAGGCACGACGCCGAGAGACCGCGTCGGCACGAAGCTCGGCGACAATGCCCAGTACGAAGACCTGCTGCGTCTGCTCTCCGACGACGACCTCTGGTTGCTCCTGCAGATCCCCTTCTCACCCGAACTGGCGGAACTGACCCAACAGGTCGCTCCGGGTAGTGGGACAGGTTCTTCAGGGCGCCCCTCGACCTTCTACGAGGAGATGACCGCCTACGAGAAGCTGACACCATCAAAGGACGAGACCATCGTCCGCGAAGCCGTCGCGCGAGCGCTGGAGAAATCGCCCTCCGAGCTAACCTCGGCAGACTACGAGACCGTCACGAATTTGACCCTGTACCGTTCACCTATCGAGGACCTCGCGAGACTCAAGAAACTGAAGAACCTGGAGAAACTGATCCTCAGCGAATGCAAGAAGATCGATGATTTGGAGCCTTTGAAGGCGCTAACCAAACTGTGGATGCTTCATCTCGACGGCACGCAGGTCGTCGACATCGAGCCCCTCAAAGTACTGACCAACCTGCAACGACTCCAGCTCGACAACACACCAGTGGCCGACATTGAACCGCTCAAAGCACTGAATGGTCTGAATTGGCTCTCCCTCACGAACACGCAGGTGGCCAACATTGAGGCCCTTAGGGAACTGACCAATCTCCAAGCGATATACCTCGACAAGACGCATGTGACTGACATCAAACCCCTCAAGGAACTGGCTAATCTGCAGAGGCTTTATCTAACCAACACGCCGGTGACCAGTGCCCAGCTGAAGGAATTGCGGGAGGCGCGACCAAACTTGGGCATCAATCGCTGAGGGCCTGAGGTGCGGGACGGCGGCGTTTTCTCTAATCCTTGGGGGAGATGTTTCGACTACGCTGCGCTTCGCTCAACATGACAAGGGGGGCAAACGGATACAACTCGACGAAAGGGGCCTGTGCCCGTCATTTCAGAAACTACTAAACTACTAGGAACTACTAGGAACTACTATGAGAACTACTAGGGACGGACCCTATTTAATTGTAACACCCTACACAGCAAGCACTTACAAGCCTCGGAATACAGTCTATGGCTTGGTTCGGTGATACGTGGCTTCTCAACACGAGACTCAGGGTCGATGTGGGGCGGGAGGCCTGGATCGGGATGCCCGTTGAGGGTGGGGGCGATGTGACCTGCGACTGCAAACCCTACCAAACCGTTCGCCATCTGTTTCAACAGGAGGGCCAAAAGGTCCGCCAGGCCCAGCGCAGCGACACCTTCGGGCCTACGTTCACGGCCGAGCAGTGTCGTGTTCGAGGGGAGGACGCGACG